>QWCE01003388.1_pt1 | contig 17792 bp, 20 predicted proteins | sample 1972531 | NCBI WGS metagenome assembly QWCE01 (sample SAMN09866716, study PRJNA288562) | Human gut metagenome isolate term4_stool, whole genome shotgun sequencing... | reverse complement strand
CTTCTCCTTCATCTCGGTCTCGGTAGCAGCGCCCACCTTGATGACAGCCACGCCGCCGGCCATCTTGGCCAGACGCTCCTGCAGCTTCTCCTTATCGTACTCGCTGGTGGTCAGGCCGATCTGGTTGCGGATCTGAGCCACACGGTCGGCGATGGCCTGCTTGTCGCCCATGCCGTCCACGATGATGGTGTTCTCCTTGGTGACCTTCACCTGACGGGCACGGCCCAGCATATCCACGGTGGCGTCCTTCAGGGTCAGACCCAACTCCTCGCTGATGACCTGACCGCCGGTGAGGACGGCGATATCCTGCAGCATCTCCTTGCGGCGGTCACCGAAGCCGGGGGCCTTGACACACACCACGTTCAGGGTGCCACGCAGACGGTTCACGATCAGGGTACTCAGGGCCTCGCCCTCAACATCCTCAGCGATGATGAACAGCTTCTTGCCGGCCTGCACCAGCTGCTCCAGCAGGGGCAGGATGTCGGAGATGACGGAGATCTTCTTATCGGTGATGAGGATGTAGGCGTCGTCGATGACGGCCTCCATCTTCTCGGTATCGGTGACCATGTAGGGGGTGATGTAGCCACGGTCGAACATCATGCCCTCCACCACCTCGGAGTAGGTCTCGGCGGTCTTGGACTCCTCGATGGTGATCACGCCGTCGGATGAGACCTTCTCCATTGCCTCGGCAATGAGCTTGCCGATGAAGGCGTCGCCGGAGGAGACGGTACCCACACGGGCGATGTCATCGGTGCCGTTGACCTTCTGGCTCTGGGCACGGATGGCGCTTACTGCGGCCTCCACGGCCTTGGACATACCCTTCTTCATGACGATGGGGTTGGCACCGGCGGCCAGATTCTTCAGGCCCTCACGAACCATGGCCTGTGCCAGCAGGGTGGCGGTGGTGGTACCGTCGCCGGCCACATCGTTGGTCTTGGTGGACACCTCACGCACCAGCTGAGCGCCCATGTTCTCGAACGGATCGTCCAGCTCGATCTCCTTGGCGATGGACACGCCGTCGTTGGTGATCAGGGGAGTGCCGAACTTCTTATCCAGCACCACATTGCGGCCCTTGGGGCCCAGAGTGACCTTTACGGTATCCGCCAGCTGATTGACGCCGGACTCCAGCGCCTTGCGGGCCTCGTCGCCACGCTTAATGATCTTGGACATATTGATTGCCTCCTATATTGCAGATAATGATTTTACAAAAATGTCATTCCGAGGGAGCAAAGCGACCGTGGGAATCCGTAACACCCTTTCTATAAGGCCGGGGAGAACGGATCGCCACGACCAGTCTGCGGACCGGTCTCACAATGACAGCGCAGAAGTCTTACTCGACGATGGCCAGAATGTCGCCCTGCTTGACGATGATATACTCCACATCCTCCAGAGTGACCTTGGTGCCGGCGTACTTGTCGGTGATGACCTTGTCACCGGGCTTGACGCTCATGGTGACGGTCTTGCCGTCCACCACGCCGCCAGGGCCAACGGCAATGACCTCGGCCACAGAGGGCTTCTCCTTAGCGGAGCCGGTGAGGATGATGCCGCCCTTGGTGGTCTCCTCCGCCTCCGTCATCTTCAGCACCACACGATCAGCAAGCGGTGTCAGTTTCATGGTTGGTTCCTCCTTATATCTTTTATTAAAAACGAAATCAGCGTTAGCACTCATTGTTCAGGAGTGCTAACGCTGATTATCATACCACACTTTTCCGGTTTTGCAAGGGGGAAAACGGAAAAATTTGAAAAGTTCACAAAATATTAAATTCGGGGCTTGCGAGCGGTTCGGTTGCAGCTGCATCCGGCAGGGCCGAAGAAGTTCAGCCGCTTGTCGGAGAGCTGGATGGTCACATCGTCGGAGGTGATGCACTCGCCGTCGAGACAGGTAACGATGTCCGGCTCTTCCGAGCGGATGCGGATCACCTTGGGGGTGGAACATCGGGCCAGATGGGGAAACTTATAGTATTGCCCCTTGGAGTAGGGATTGACGAACTTCATAAAGGTCAGGCGGCTGACCTTCTTCACCACCAACGTGTTCAGAACGCCGTCATCCATCCGGGCCTCCGCCACCGGCATGAAGCCGCCGCCGTAGTAGCGGCCGTTGCACACCGCCACCAAGGCATAGTCATCCTCCACGGCCTCGCCGTCCAGCTCCACCGTCCAGTGGGAGCCGATGCCCTTGAAGAGGAAATTCACCATCAGGGACACGATATAGCTGCTCTTGCCGTCCAGAATGGGACTCTCGCTGAAGTTATGTACGTCCTTGGCCACCCGTGCATCAATGCCGGAGCAGGCGATGGTCAGGGCGATGCGGCCGTTGACGTCGATGGCGTCTATGGGGAATTGGGGAGCGTCCCACAGATTTTCGGCATCCCGGAATTTCTCCATATCCTCCGGGCCGAAGTTTTTCAGGAAGTCGTTGCCGGTTCCCACGGGGATGACGGTCATGGAGGCGTTGTCGTAGCCGATGATGCCGTTGGCCACCTCGTTGACGGTGCCGTCGCCGCCGCAGGCATAGAACCGCAGCTCCTCGCCGCTCTGGCACAGGCGGCGGGCGATCTCCGTGGCGTGGCCCTGCTTCTTGGTCAGCAGGCACTGCACCTCCAGCCCGTGATCCTGCCGCAGCTTCTCCGCCATATCATAGATCTTCTGGCGGCTGTCGGACTTGCCCGCCGTGGGATTGATGATGAAAACGTGCTTCATAGCAAACGCCTCCCGGTTCTTTAAGAAAAAGTTACAAAGGCTATTGTAGCATCAGGGCAGAAAATTGAATGAACAAATTGAAAACTTGTGGGGAAGACCGTGGAATTTTGACGGAGCCCTTACACATTGCCGTACATGAACAGGTCGCACTTGATCATGCCGTTGTAGAGCTTGCGCTTCTTGGCGGCGGGCCGTCCGAAGGAGCGTTCGAACTCCGTATGGCTGCTGAGCACCAGCGTCCGCCAGCCCTCCGGCAGCCGACGCCAAACCTGTCCCAGCTCCCGGTACAGGTCCTCGGCCTCCCGCTTCTCCATCAGCCGCTCGCCGTAGGGGGGATTGGTCACCAACTGGCCGTAGGTGCTGTCCCGGCGGAAGTCTCTCATGTCCGCCACCTCGAAGCGGATCATATCCTCCACCCCCGCCTTGCGGGCATTGTCCCTGGCAATGGCCACGGCACGGGGGTCGATGTCGCCGCCCCAGATGTCGTAGTGGCCGTGGAATTCCTTGTCCATGGCCTCGTCCGCCGCATCCATCCACACCTTGGCCGGAAGGAACGCCCACCTCTGGGCGTCGAAGCTGCGGTCCAGCCCCGGCGCACGGTTTTTGGCAATGAACGCCGCCTCGATGGGAATGGTGCCGGAGCCGCAGAAGGGGTCGCAGAGGGGGTCCTTCCCCCGATAGCGGGACAGCAGTACCATGGCCGCCGCCAGCGTCTCCCGCAGGGGAGCCTCCACGCCCACGGCCCGGTAGCCCCGCTTGTAAAGCCCCTCACCGGAGGTATCCAGACACAGGGCTGCCTCGTCCTTGAACAGGGAGAAGCGCACCTGATACTTCACACCGTCCTCCGGGAACTGCTCCCGGTGATAATGGGCCTTCATTCGCTCCACCATGGCCTTCTTGATGATGGACTGGCAGGCCGGCACGGAGTGCAGCTGGGAGGAAATGGAGTAGCCCTTCACCGGGAAGGCGGCGTTCTCCGGCAGATAGTCCTCCCACGCAATGGCACGGGTCCCCTGAAACAGCTCCTCGAAGCTGCGGGCCGGGAAGCGGCCCAGCACCAGCAGCACCCGTGCGCCGCACCGCAGGTTCAGGTTCAGCCGTGCCGCATCCGCCAGCGTTCCCCGGCAGAGGATGCGGCCGTTCTCCGCCTGCACCTCCTGCAGGCCCAGTCTTTTCACTTCGTCGCTTACCAGCTTTTCAAGCCCCAGCAGGCAGGGGATCAGATACGTTTCCATAGACGGCGGTCCTCTCAGTATGATTCACGGACAGGGGCTGCCCCCTGTTTCTCCCAGTATATCGGATATTCCCCCAAAGCGCAAGAGCGGCAAAAAATTTCACCGGAGGGCTTGACAGCAAACCGTACTACTCGTATAATACGGTTAGAAAGCGTACTATACGAGTGATACGGTTGAAGGAGGCGATGCCATGATACAGTTTGATTCCTTTATGCAGGCGGAGGGCGTACCCATCTACCAGCAGATCATCCGCTATGTCAAGCAGGGGATCGCAGCCGGGACCATCCGGGACGGGGAGGAGCTGCCCTCCCGGCGGGTGCTGTCGGCGCTGCTGGCGGTGAACCCCAACACGGTACAGAAGGCCTATCGCATGATGGAGGAGGAGGGACTGGTGGAATCCCATACCGGAGCCAAGAGCTGCGTCCACGCCGACGCCGGACGGGTGGCGGCGCTGCGACAGGAGCTGACCGAGACGGAGCTGCGTGCCATGGTCCGCAGCATGAAGCGCATGGGGCTGGACAGGCAGAGTGCCTGGAGCCTGTTTGAGAGACTGTATGCAGAGGAGGAGACGGAATGAACAAGCAGCTTTCGGTGATGGGACTGGCGGCACGGGCCAGCATGGTCCCGGTACTCATTGCCTCCGGACTGACGGCACTGGCGGTGGGTACGCTGACGTATCTGGCAAATCCCGAAAACACAGGCGGTGCCGCCGGTGTGGGAGCGGCGCCGCTGGCTGCCGCCGTGGGCTATCTGATGGTGATGGTCATGCTGTGCCTGGGGGGCTGCGGCTTCGGCAGCCAGACGGCCTACACGGTTCGCCGCCTGCGCCTGCGGGAGGAACTGGTGGATCTGTGGTGGGCGGCGTACCACGCCGCCATGCTGCTGGTGCTGTGGGCGCTGGTGGCGACGGCAGCGCTGCTGGGGATGCAGCTGAAGCTTCAGGGGCTGGAGCCCAACTGGGGTGTCGGCCCCCAATCCCTGATGCTGCTGGTGTACAGCGACTCCTTCCTGCACCACCTGCTGCCGCTGGCGGATGCGGCGGTGTGGGTGACGGATCTGGCGCTGCTGATGGCCAATGCACTGGCGGCGGCCCTGTTCATCCGGAGCCAGCGTCGGGGACGGCTGAATCTATGGCCGATAGCTACCACCATTGTCACCCTCTATACCTTTACCATATGGCTCGGCGACGGCACGTGGATGATCTGCCTGCTGGCGGCGCTGGCCATGGCCGGCTGCACGTTGACCCTGCTTCTGACAGGAGGTGAGCGCCGTGAAGTGTAGTTGGTTTTCGCAGGAGGGCCTGACGGCGGCCCTACCCCCCAACGTGGAGGCCGGGCGTATGGCCGGCATCATCCGTGGTACCCTGCTGGGGGCCGTTTTTGGGGGCGGCATCCTCTTTGCCTGCCGCTATGGCAGCGCCTATCAGAGCTTGATGGAGTGGGACCCGGTGCGAAACCGCTCCGTGGTACGGGAGGGAGCAAGGATGCTGCCTTTCTGGCAGACCATGGAGCCTGCGCTGGTGCTGCTGGCCCTGTTCGCCTTGGGGACGCTGCTGTCGGCCACGGTGCTGTACGCCTCCTACTATCAGGGCGGGCGCAGCATCTATCTCATGCGGCGCCTGCCGGATGGCGGCCGCACCCTGCGCCGTCAGGTGTGGACGGTGCCGCTGCGGTGGATGGTGGCCTGTATAGCGGCTGCGGCGGTGCTGTCGGTGCTGTGCTGGGCGGCTTGGCGTCTCATTACCCCGGCGCAGACCTTGGGTTACGGGCTATTCGGAGTATGGGACTGAAGGAGGAGCATATCATGTTGGAAATTTCTCATGTAACAAAGGAATATCGGGACAAGGAGGCCCTGTCGGATGTGTCGCTGACCATTCCGCAGGGGCAGATCGTGGGGCTGTTGGGGGAGAACGGTGCCGGAAAGACCACGATGATGAAGTGTATTTTGGGCTATCTGCGCCACAAGGGCGTTGTGACGCTGGACGGCGAGGCCATCGGGCCGGGGAATATCCACCGGTTGTCCTTTGCCACCTGCGAGCACTCCTTCTTTCCGGCTTTGTCCCCGGCGGATCACCGGGACTTCTATCAGGCCCATTTCCCTGCCTTCAACGATCGGCGGTTCCGCCTGCTGACGGAGTTCTTTCAGCTGCCGCTGCACAAGCCCCTGCGGAGTTTTTCCACCGGCATGAAGAATCAGCTGGAGGTGACGCTGGCCCTGTCACAGGGGGCGGACTACATCCTCATGGACGAGCCCTTCTCCGGCAGCGACCTCTTCAACCGGGAGGACTTCTACCGGGTGATGCTGGGCCTGCTGTCGGATCACGAGACGGTGATCCTCTCCACCCATCTGCTGGAGGAGGTCAAGACTTTCCTGTCCCGTGCCGTCCTGCTGCGGCAGGGGCGGCTCATCGGAGACATCTCCCAGCAGGAGATGGAGGACGAGGATCTGGTGACCCGTGTGAAGCAGACTTATCACTATCAGGCGGATCGGGTCCGCAAGGCCCTGAGCCAGCTGCCGGACGAGGAGGGGTGACATGAAACGCACATGGAGAGCCATTTTGGCCCTGACGCTGGTGTGTGCCGTGGCCCTGACGGCTGCCGCTATGGCCTTGGGCTCCAAGGCCCTGCCGCTGACGATGACGGACGCCTGCACCATTGGCGACCCCGCCGCCGCAGAGGGCCTGCATATGGCCGCCCGCATCGGCATGGAGCAAAACCGCCTGCAATGGCGCATGGACTACGACCCCGCCGCCGACACCACCGACGCATCCTTCCGGCTGGCGTACAGCGACCGGAGCGGGCAGTGGATCTTTGACGGCAGCGGCTACAACATCCAGTGCCTGCTGGTAGATCAGGAGGATGACAGCGACCCCATCTGCCGGGAGGTCCTGCGGCAGGCCCGTGCCTCCGGCGAGGAGCTGGTGGACGTGACGGTGCATCTGGCGGACTACTGGCAGGACCTGCCCCTGTCCCTCAGCGGCGCCCCCTGGTCCGGCGGAGACTTTTGCGATGCCTACGGCCCGTGGGACATTGGCGATACCGTACCCTTCCCGGCCCTGAGCATCCCGGTGAGAGAGTCCGACGACCTCACCGTGGCGCTGGCCCGCAACGCAGACGGCAGCTATGAGATCAACGGCTACGACTTCACCGGGATCTCCGCCGCCATGTACTTCACTCCCTTCAGCCTGCCGCTGGAGGACGGCACCCTCACCACTCTGGGCATCGACCCGGCGGCGCAGCCCCAGCCCGACTGGGCGCCGGAGGGCTATGGCCTGTGGTACGTCCCGGTGCAGATGGATGATGACGGGAGCAGCGCTCCCGTGCCGTCCCGCCGCCAGCTGGTGTACCCCCTGGATATCACCCGCCAGCAGGTGGTGACCCTGAAGCAGGAGGAGCTCGGCGGCACGGTGTATCTCATGACGCAGGAGGAAGGCCAGTTGGTGCTGCGCCTGCTGGAGGGCGGCACCTACCGCCTGCTGCAGGAGCTAACTCTCGGCCCTGCGGCGGAGGACAGCGCCTCTTATGATCTGACGGTGCGGGACGGCTTTGCCGTAGTGTTCCGGGGCGAACAGCTGACGGTGCTGTCCCGGACGGAGGAGGGCTATCATCTGGACTACACCTGCCCCACACAGACCGCCTACGTCACCGGCTATACCGTCAGCTTCACCGATCCGGAGCCGGAGAAGCAGGACGATGAGGATGCCATGCCGTATACCGTGGCGCCCAACTTCGCCATGGCCTATCAGGACGGGAAGCTGGCGGTGGCTGCCTACGTCGGCAACAGCAGCATGGTGTGTGTCCTGCTGCTGGAGGTCTACGGCCCGGAGGGGCTGCTGTACGCCACCGCCAGAGTCCCCAGCGTGGAGCGGCAGTTTGCCGCCGACAATGTCCGCTCCATGTGGGTGCGGGAGGACAAGAAGGCCCCCTTCCCGGAGGCGGATATCTCCACCCCCATCCCGGAGCTTACTTGGGGGAAATGACGAAGCATCCCCCGATCCTCTGTACAGAAATCTGAAAATTGCCATACTGCGTGCGAAATGCTGGACACCCTGCCTCCGCCGTGATACAATGCAGAAAAATACCCTCAAATGTGAGGGCTTTCCCGCAGGAACGGTTTACTACCCTGTGAAAGAGAGATTTTTGCGGAGAGGAAGGGGATGGGTGATACCAATGGGTCGCTGAAAAATACGGGTTCATCAAATGACAAGTGAATAAGAAGGAGTCTGACGAATATGCGTAAAACGAGTGTACCTGCACCCTTCCGGGGGTTGATGATCGCCGGGGTCGTTGTGGCTGTGGCGGCGCCCTTTTTGGGTTGGATCCTCCAGGCACTGGCACTGCTCATCAATTCCTATTGGTCTATCCCCTGCATCGACTACATTCTGGTGGAAGTGATCCCCTGTGTCCGGCTGGGCGGCGTTCTGCTGTTCCTGTGGGGCGCTTTGGGCTGGCTATTCAACCGACGAGAAAAGGAGGACGGACAATGAAAAAGTATCTCTACCTGTTGGCGGGTCTGGCGGCGGGGTTTGTACTGGTTTTCATGGGGACGGCTATCTGCCAGTATCTGCACCTGACACAGTCCGGCTATGTCCGCTACGACGACTCTGTGGAGGTCGTGTATCAGCAGGTGGCGGAGTACGCCGGGGTGGACCCGGCTACCCTCTCCATCCACGCCAAGCGGCAGGTGGGAGATGACATTTTCGTGCTCTGGAAAACGCCGGGCCGCACCGAGGTCAGCATGACGCAGCTGCGGCAGGCCAGCTTCGGCGGACACACCTACCTCTGCCCGGAGGCCGGTCTGCTGGCCCGGACGGATGACGATCCCGCCCGCCGGTACGGAAGATCGCCTGCCATTGACAAGATGCTCACCACCACCGGTGACCCGGCCCGGACGCTGCTGGTGCTCAGCGGCGATGTCAGTGACCTCCAAGGGGGGCGTCTGACGCTGGATTATAGACTCAGCTCCGCTATTTCCCAGACCTCCGGTATCCCGGAGCAGGACCACTGCCCGGAGAGCTTTTCCGTAGAGCTCAGTGGCCCCTATGTGCTGATCCCCCTGTGGCTCTCCGGCGTGCCGGAGGGGCTCTATGGCACCCTGTACGATGCCGACGGTCAGGTCGTGGACACCTTCTGATGCTTTGAAGCGATATATTACGAGGGACGCCGGTTGGGCGTCCCTTCCTTTATCCCCGCTCTTTTCTACATCCCCGGCAAAGCCGCCGCCCTTCTCTTGACGATTTTGACAAAAATTTAACAGGATGGAAATAACAGTGGCATCCCGCCGCCGGATATGATATAATCAAGCCAGAAACCAAGGGGAAACCCGAAAGGAGGAGCTATGATCGTCATTTGGATCGCAGCCATCGTGGTCTTTGGCATCGTGGAAGCGGTGACGGTGGGACTGGTCTCCATCTGGTTCGTGCTGGGCGCCGTGGCCGGTCTGCTGGCGGCGGTGCTGGGGGCGGCCCTGTGGGTGCAGATCGTCCTGTTCTTCGTGGTGAGCATTGCGGCGCTGGCGGCGACCCGTCCGCTGGTGCAGAGGATGCTCCGCAGGGACGAGACGCCCACCAACGCCGACCGAGTGCTGGGTCAGACAGCCCGTGTCACCGAGACCATCGACAATACCGTCCCCACCGGGGCGGTGTACGCCGACGGCAAGACGTGGACGGCCCGCAGCGCCAGCGGCCGGGTCATCCCGAAGGATACGCTGGTGAAGGTACAGCGCATGGAGGGCGTGCGGCTCTTCGTGGAGGAAGAGGCGGCTCAGCCCGTCCATTCATAAAACAAATAGGAGGAAGAACAAATGCCTACCAACAATCTGTCCGTCCCCGGTATCGTAGGGATCGCCATTCTGGTGATTCTGGTGCTTGCCATCATCGTCCGCAACATCTATGTGGTGCAGCAGTCCCGTGCCTATGTGGTGGAGCGGCTGGGTGCCTTCCACTCCGTGTGGGGCGTGGGCCTGCATCTGAAGGTCCCCTTCATTGAGCGTGTGGTGAAGAAGGTGAGCCTGAAGGAGCAGGTGGCGGATTTCGATCCCCAGCCAGTCATCACCAAGGATAACGTCACCATGCAGATCGACACCGTGATCTACTTTCAGATCACCGACCCCAAGCTGTATACCTACGGCGTGGAGTATCCCATGAACGCCATCGAGAACCTCACCGCCACCACCCTGCGCAACATCATCGGTGAGCTGGAGCTGGACCAGAGCCTGACCTCCCGTGATACCATCAACGCCAAGATGCGTGCCATTCTGGACGAGGCCACGGACCCTTGGGGCATCAAGGTCAACCGTGTGGAGCTGAAGAACATCCTGCCGCCCCGTGAGATCCAGAACGCCATGGAGAAGCAGATGAAGGCCGAGCGTGAGCGCCGTGAGTCCATCCTGCAGGCCGAGGGCGAGAAGGCCAGTAAGATCCTGGTGGCCGAGGGCGAGAAGCAGTCCGCCATCCTGAAGGCCGACGCCGCCAAGCAGGCCAAGATCATGGCCGCCGAGGCCGAGGCCGCCTCCATCATGAAGGTGCAGCAGGCGTTGGCTGACGCCATGCGGATGCTCAACGAGAACGCCCCCAACGATCAGGTCATCAAGCTGAAGGCGCTGGAGGCCTTCCAGAAGGTCGCTGACGGAAAGGCCACCAAGATCATCATCCCCAGCGAGATTCAGGGGCTGGCCGGTTTGGCCGCCTCCGCCAAGACCCTGCTGGAGGACGACAAGCCGGAGCAGAACCAGTAATTTCCCCATAACGATTGCAAAACCATAGAAGGGACGCCCGCTGGGGCGTCCCTTTTTCCATCCCTGCCGGCAGAAACCCTTTCCGCTGCCTGCCGGCGGCGCAGCAAAAAAGGGTCCCGGACATTTGTCCGGGACCCCATATGCTCTATGCCATGCGCTTACTTTCAGCGCCTTACTCCGTCTCGATGAGACCGTAGCCGCCGTTGTTGCGGCGATACACCACACAGATATTGCTGGTCTCCACGCTGCGGAATACATAGAAGGAGTGATCCAGCAGGTTCATCTGCAAAATGGCCTCCTCGGTGCTCATGGGCTTCACGGCGAAGCGCTTGGTACGCACCAGATGATACTCCGGCTCCTCCACCACATCGAACTCGGCAGGGATATTGGAGGTCAGAGCGTCGGGGCGCAGATTCCGGGCCAGCCGGGTCTTGTTCTTGCGGATACGGCGGTCGATGAAGGCCCCCGCCTCGTCAATGGCGCCCCGCATATCCCCGTCGGGGTCCTCCTCCTGCGCCCGAAACAGCGTGCCGTTGGCGGCCCGGATGGTCAGCTCCACCACGCAGCGGTTCTTTTTTTCTACGGCGAAGGTCACAAAGGCGTCTGCCTCCTCCGGGAAGTACCGATCCAGCTTGCTGATCTTCTTCTCGGCATATTCCTTGATGGAGTCGTTCAGCGCAATTTTCTTACAGGCAAATGTGAACTTCATGTGGCTTGCTCCTTTCCAAGTGTCCTTTGCAAAAGGGGGGAAGGGTCGGGGAGAGGTTTCCCCTTATCCTTGTGGGCATTATACCATGTTGCATACCGTTTGAAAAGGTGCTTTGCCTATTTTTGTGGATAATTCACAAAAAGTTAAAATCCACGACAAATTCGACAGGAAGCGGAAAAAGTTCCCGTTTTCCGCCAAAAGCTCCTATTTACAAAACTGTCGGACGGGTATATCATAAGCATCGGAAGCTTTCCAATATCCCACCCGCTTGGGCCGCTCTGCTTGCAGGGCGGCTCCTTTTTATGGAAAGCCACAAAATCATCCCATCAGCACCTGCGCTGCGGCGTCACAGCCGAGAGAAGAACCTCCTCCCCCCATAGATGTTCTTGCACATTTCAGCAGATATGGTATACTGTAAATCAGAGAATAACAGGGTAGGGAGGGCTGATTCGGATGCGTATCACCCGTCGTGAGAAAAAATTCTGGGAGCAGCACCTGAGCTGCGTTCGCCATATCACACTGGACCCCAAGGGTCCGGGCGTGGTGCGGCTGCACATGATCCCGCCACGGGCGGAGGGGAAGGACGAACCCTTCCTTCTACTGCTGAACGGGGCCAAGCTGATCCCGCTGAATCTCAGCTGGGCCATTCTGCTGGCCAACTTCATGGCGGCCTTGGAGCACTTCTTCACAGAGGGGGACAACGCCCCGGACCGTGAGGTGGAGCAGGCGGATTGGGAGCGTTTGGCGGAGGGGGCCGTGACGGCCACCCGCAGCGTTTACCCCCGGACCAAGCCGGAGCAGCTGCGGGAGGACCTTGCTCTGCTGATGGAGAGCCTCATCGCCATCGCACGGGGGCAGGAGCCGCCGGTGGAGGTAGGAACCCTAAGTCTGGGGGACTATGCCCCCTATATGTCGGCACCCCACCGCATGGACCTGATGGTCAGCGCCATGACGCAGGACGGCGCATGGCATTGCAATCAGAAGTGTCTCCACTGCTACGCCGCCGGACAGCCCATGGGTGAGAGCCGGGAGCTGACCACCGCTCAGTGGAAGGAGGCGCTGGAGCGCCTGCGCCACGCCAATATCCCGCAGGTGACCTTCACCGGCGGAGAACCCACCCTCCGGGCGGATCTGGTGGAGCTGGTGGAGGCCGCCCAGTGGTTCGTGACCCGTCTCAACACCAACGGCCGTCTGCTGACGCCGGAGCTGTGCCGCCGGCTGTATGAGGCCAGCCTTGACAGCGTGCAGGTGACGCTGTACAGCGCCGATGCCGCTGTCCACAATACGCTGGTGGGCGCACCGGGCTTCGACGACACGGTGCAGGGCGTCCGCAATGCCGTGGCGGCGGGCCTGATGACGTCGGTGAACACGCCGCTGTGCAGCCTGAATCGGGATTATGCCGCTACCCTCCGCTTCGTGCATGAGCTGGGAGTGCGATACGTCACCTGCTCCGGACTCATTCCCTCCGGCGGCGCTGAGACGGAGGCCAGCCAGGCCACCCGCCTGACGCAGGAGGAGCTGACTGCCGTGCTGCATCAGGCCGTGGAGACAGCGGAGGAGCTGGGCATGGAGATCGACTTCACCAGTCCCGGCTGGCTGCCGGAGGAAACGCTCCGGAGCCTTGGCCTGCACCTGATTCCCAGCTGCGGAGCCTGCCTGAGCAACATGGCCGTCACGCCCGGCGGACAGGTGGTCCCATGCCAGAGCTGGCTGGGCGGCACCACGCTGGGGAACCTCCTCACCGACGACTGGTCCGCCATCTGGGACGGCGAGACCTGCCGGGCCATCCGGGCCAAGAGCGCCAAGCTGGAGCATATCTGCCAGCTGGGCGAGGGAAACAGAGAGGGGTGCTGACCATGAAAAAGACCATTTGCCGGGCGCTGCTGTGTCTGCTGCTGGCGGCCTGCCTGCTGCCCTTGACGGCCCGCACTGCCCACGCCGACAAGATCTACGACGAGATCGTCAACTATCAGGTGGACGTCACTCCCAACACCGAGGACGGCAGTCTCGCCATTCAGGTGACGCTGGACTGGAAGCCTCTGGAGGATCTGCCTGCCACCAACTCCCAGCAGGGCGGGGCCAAGATCGGCATCCCCAACGGCTCCATCCGGGAGATGACGGCCCTCACCGACAACATCCAGAGCATCGATTACGACAACAGCTACGCCTACATCGACTTCACCCAGTCTTACGATGCCAACGAGACCTTCCACTTCGCTTTCCGCTGGGTGCAGGAGTATATGTATGCCCTCAGCGACAGCGGAGCTGTATCCTATGACTATACCCCCGGTTGGTTCGACAGCGCCCCGGTGGACGTCATGACCCTGACGTGGCACGACCCAGCCTCCACGGCAGGCGTTGGCTCCGACGGCCAGACCGGCGGAGACCATGTGCTCACCGCCAGCAATATGAAACCGGGGGATCGACTGAACTTCACCGTGGAATATGCCAGCTGGCCCTCCACCCTGTATTGGGAGAACAGCCGGGATAATCTGCCGGATAACAGCTGGGGCGATGACTCCCATGACGATTCCGATGACTGGGTATTCACCGTATTCGTCATATTCGTTCTGGTGATCTTCTTCGTGGTCCGGGCCGCCGTCTACGACGGCTATGCCGGCGGCTTCGGCACCCGCTACGTATTCGTCCACGGCCTGTGGTATCCCGCCGGCCCGGATGGCCGCCATCCCCGTCCCGGCTCCGTGGGTACCAAGCATAAGCCCGCCCCGCCCCGCAGCAGCGGCTTCGGCGGCGGAAAGCGTGGCGGCGGTTTTGGAGGCGGTGGCTTCGGCGGAGGCAGCAGCCATTGCGCCTGCGCCTCCAGCTGTGCCTGTGCCTGTGCTTGCGCCTGCGCCGGCGGCGGCCGGGCGGGCTGCAGCGCCAAGAATCTGTATGGCGCCGTGAAGCTCAGCGAGGAGCTGACTGAAAACCTGTAATTTATCCCGATTACGCAGCGTGACCGCCCCGGTTGCGCTGCGTAATGATTTGCGCTTTTACCATGGATGACAATGTTGCCCGATCATAGAGCGCCGTTTTCGCACGGAGAATGTGGCACCGGCAAAACTCACCCCCAAAAAATAAGCAGGCAGAAGCCTTACGCTTCTGCCTGCTTATTTTCAATTATCTTCTCCTGCGCCCGCTGCCCCGCTTCCCCGCCATATAGCGGTTCAGCTCCGACTGTTTGCTGTCGGACTGGGTCATGAACTGCTTCAGCTTGTCCTCGAAGGACGGCTCCGCCGGGGGCTGCATGGCCGCTGTGGCCTGTGCCGGACGGGGAGACCGCCCGCCGCTGCGGGGGCCGGGACGACCGCCCTGGGGCCGGGCCGATCGGGCCGGCTGCGGGCGTTCCTGCTGGGGTTGGGCCTGCTTGATGGACAGATTGATTTTCCCCTCCGGGGAGACGGAGAGGATCTTCACGGTGACCTCCTGCCCCTCGGTGAGGTAGTCGTGGACGTCGCTGACAAAGGCAGCGGCCACCTCTGATATGTGGACCAAACCGGACTTCCCGCCGGGTAGGCTCACGAATGCGCCGAATTTGGTGATTGCGGTGACTTTCCCGCTGATGATCGTCCCAACCGCCAGTTCCATATACTTCTCTATTGACTCCCTTCGGTGTTGAAATGGGGATGCTCAGTTGCTGTTCACATCCGGAAAATCGCGCTCGCCGTCCTCCACCAGCCCCAGCCGGTCATGGGCCAGCCCCAGAATGTAGTCCGGGTCGTCGGCGTGGGACAGCGCATCCTTCAGGGAGTTGTTCTCCTCCTCCTTCTGCTCCTTCTGAGCGTAGAGCCGTGCCTCCCGCTCCTTGGCGGCGGAGAGGTCACCATAGACTTCCACCAGCTTATAGGCCATCACGCCCAGCAGAATCAGCAGCACCAGTGCGCCCAGCAGACCGCTCCGGCGTTTTTTTGTGTTTTTCTTCCGTGCCATAGCGGTCTCCTTTCCTGCGCCTTGTAGATGGGGGATACTCCCACCGATACTGTTTCATTGTAGCGTATTTTTTCCAAAAAAGAAAGTGTTTTTTCAGGGAATTCCCGATTTTTTTCGCCAACTTTACACCAAAGTGCAGCGGAAGTGCCAGCAGCCGTCCAAAGGCGGCGGCAGCGGCGGCCCAAAAGTCCCACAGCGGACGCAGCAGCGGCGCCAGCAGCAGAAAATACAGCCCCGCTCCGCCGCAGGCTCCCAGCAGCAAAAAGAGCCGTGCCTCGCCCCGGCTCACCGCCGTCAGGAACCACACCATCAGCACCAGCCCGCCCCCGGTGAACAGGGCATCCGTCAGGTGGATCAGCCGACCCCGCCGCAGGGGCCGCAGCAGATCATAGGCCACCCCACCCAGCATCCCCAGCAGCGCCGCCTGCCCCAACAGCAGCAGCTGGGCGGAGACATAGTTCTCCATCCCCTCAGCCGAACAGCCGGGACAGCAGGGAGGTGCGCCCTGCGGCAGGCTCCTCATAGCTGATGGAGTCGATGTGGCCGTCCACATGGAGTTCTCCGCCGTCCAGCGTGAGTTTCCCGATGTGCAGCCCCTCGCCAGTGACCACCAGCTCCCCCACGCAGGTGGACATGACGATGCACGTCTCGTCGAATCGGGCCACGTCCTCCACTCCGGATACCGTCAGACGCTCCCGGCCATCCAGCTCCAGCCGGTGGTGCAGGGGAGCGCCGGTGATCTCATATGCCATAAAAAAGCTCCTTTCATACACATACATACTACGATATGTGTATGAAAGGGGCTCTTCGGTTATGACGGGCTGTCCATGATCTCCCGGTACATGGCGGCGGCCTCGGCCTTGCCCACATTGTCCGCCACGGTGAGCACCTCCACCTCCAGCGTCCGCTGGCCGAAGCGGATGGCGATGCGGTCGCCGGGCTTCACGTCGTAGGAGGCCCGCTGCACCCGGCCATTGACCATGACACGCTCATTGTCGCAGGCATCATTGGCCACGGTGCGGCGCTTGATGAGCCGGGAAACCTTCAGATATTTGTCCAGACGCATGAAACGTCGCTCCTTTCATGAAAAGGTCGGTGTGCCGCAGCACACCGACCGAAACCATATAAAACCTTACTTCGCAACGGCGTCCTTCAGAGCCTTGCCGGCCTTGAAGGTGGGAACAGCGGAAGCGGGGATCTCGATGGTCTCCTTGGTCCGGGGATTCAGGCCGGTGCGGGCGGCACGCTTCTTCACCTCGAAGGAGCCAAAGCCCACCAGCTGGACCTTGTCGTCGTTCTGCAGGGCCTCGGTGATGGAAGCCAGAGTAGCGGTGATGACAGCCTCGGTGTCCTTCTTGGACAGGCCAGCCTTCTCGGCGGCAGCGGCGATCAGTTCGGTTTTATTCATGGTGATTCCTCCTAAAAAATGTTTCTTTGGTACGTCTATATCCTAAAACGATATCCATCGCATTAAGATCGCTTGGCCTCGGCCCACAGGGCCTCCAGCGTTTCCAGCGGCAGCTGAGCCACGGATTTCCCCATGGCGGCCGCTCCCTCCTCCACCGCCCGGTAGCGGCGGATGAATTTCTCACAGGTGCCGTGGATGGCGACCTCCGGGTCCACCCCGACAAAGCGCCCCACCTTCACGGCGGCAAAGAGCACATCTCCCAGCTCCTCCGTCACGTCGCCGTCTCCGGCGGCGGCCCGGTGCAGCTCGGATACCTCCTCGTCCAGCTTGTCCAGCGCCCCGGAGATGTCCGGCCAGTCGAACCCGTCACGGGCGGCCTTGCTCTGGAGCTTCTCCGCCCGCCACAGTCCCGGCAGGCTCCGGGCCACGGCATCCAGCGCCTGAGCGGTGGTCTGCTGGCCCTTCTCCCGGCGCTTGATGGCCTCCCAGCCCTCCAGCACCGTATCGGCGTCCTGCACCGTCTCCTGTCCCCCGAACACATGGGGATGCCGGAAGAGCATCTTGCGAACCTCACCGTCGGCCACATCGTCCATGGTGAAATCGCCGGCCTGCCGCTCGATGTCGGCATGGAATACCACCTGCAGCAGCAGATCCCCCAGCTCCTCCTTCAGCAGGACAGGGTCCGCCCGGTCGATGGCCTCGGCGGCCTCATAGGCCTCCTCCAGCAGACTGCGCCGCAGGGAGGCATGGGTCTGCACTCGATCCCACGGACAGCCGCCCTCTGACCGCAGCAACGCCACGATGCGCAGCAGATCCGAAAGACCGTAATGCTCCTTCCTCTCAAAATCTATCATATTTACGCTCCTATTGCAAGACTTTTCGTCATTTGTGAGAAATCCTTAAAAAAATCCAGATGGTTTTCGCCGCTTTTTGGCAGCAAAAACGGCACACAGCTCCTCTCGGCGCACTGCCCCCAGCAGCAGGACGAGACCGCCGTACACCGCAGCGGCTGCCGCTACGGCTCCCAGCACGGCCAGCGGCAGGGAAGCCCGGTGTACCAGCATCCGGTAAAAGC
>QWCE01006012.1_pt1 | contig 17796 bp, 17 predicted proteins | sample 1972531 | NCBI WGS metagenome assembly QWCE01 (sample SAMN09866716, study PRJNA288562) | Human gut metagenome isolate term4_stool, whole genome shotgun sequencing... | reverse complement strand
GAAGTATATGACCGGCAAGAGCCACACCGACGCCGGTGCCAAGCCCTTTGCCCTGAGCGTGATGCAGCACATGAACGACAAGTGCAACGAGTGGAAGAAAGCTGAAAACATCGACTACTCCCTCTACGGCACTCCGCTGGAATCCACCACCTACAAGTTCGCCAAGTGCCTGCAGAAGCGCTTCGGCATCGTGCCCGGCATCACCGACAAGAACTATATCACCAACAGCTACCATGTCCACGTCTCGGAGCAGATCGACGCCTTCACCAAGCTGAAGTTCGAGTCCGACTTCCAGCGTCTGTCTCCGGGCGGTGCCATCAGCTATGTGGAAGTGCCCAACATGCAGGACAACTTGGAAGCCGTCATGAGCGTGCTGCAGTTCATCTACGACAACATCATGTATGCCGAACTGAACACCAAGTCCGATTACTGTCAGGTGTGCGGCTACGACGGCGAGATCAAGATCGTGGAAGACGACGGCAAGCTGGTGTGGGAGTGCCCCAAGTGCGGCAACCGTGACCAGAACAAGCTGAACGTTGCCCGCCGCACCTGCGGCTACATCGGCACTCAGTTCTGGAACCAGGGCCGCACGCAGGAGATCAAGGACAGAGTGCTGCATCTGTAATTATGATTTGAATGCCCTCCGCTTCGCTCTAGGCATAACAGCGGAAATATTATTTTTGATTTCACGTTTGGAGCGGCCTGCGGGCCGCTCCAAACGTATTTTCACCGGAAGAGCCGCAGCGGCAAGCTTCCTGTCCATTGAAAACTTATTTGCAAATTACGGGAATCACTTATGAACTACGCAACCATTAAATATTACGACATCGCCAACGGCCCGGGCGTGCGCACCAGCGTGTTCGTGTCCGGCTGCCGCCACCACTGCCCGGGGTGCTTCAATGCTGTGGCATGGGACTTCGGCTACGGCCAGCCCTTTGACAAAGCCACCCGCAACGAGGTGTTTGCTTCCTGCCAGCCGGACTATATCGCGGGCATTTCCCTGCTGGGCGGCGAACCCATGGAACCGGAAAACCAGCGGGAGCTGCTGCCCTTTGTGCGCAACTTCAAGGCCCTGTACCCGAACAAAACGGTGTGGTGCTACTCCGGCTACACCTGGGAGCAGCTCACCGGCAAAGAGCCCAGCCTTGCCCGGTGCGAAGCCACCGACGAGCTGCTCAGCCTGCTGGATGTGCTGGTGGACGGTGAGTTCGTGCAGGCCAAACACGATATCTCCCTGCGCTTCCGCGGCAGCAGCAACCAGCGTCTGCTGGATGTGAAAAAGACCCTTGCCGCCGGGCAGCCCGTGTGGTGGGAGGACGAAAAAGTGTTCGCCACCCACACGATGGACGCAGGAGGCCCGCATGAGTTATAAAACAACAGACGGTCTGATGCGTCATCTGCGCGATAACGGCATTGCCATATCGGGCAGTGCGCAAAAACGGCAGTTGATCAACACTGGCTACTACCATGGTTATAAAGGTTACCGTTTCTTTAAATCTGCCGGGAATCGTCTCCCCTTCACATCGTATCAGGAGCTTTACGCCACCATTGAATATGATGCCGCATTAAAATCTCTTTTCTACGGAAAGATGATGTTCATCGAAACTGCTGTCAAAAACATCGCACGGACCTTCGCAACGCAATTGCTCACAATGCCGTCATTTTCGACACCCGATTCCGCAGCTTTGATTCCTCTAAGGCGATGAATGCCTGCCTTAAGTCTGCAATTGGCTTACCCTATGTAAACTTCAAAACAATTGGCGATTATATGCTCCTGGTGTGCTACTATTTAAAACTCCTGCATATGCCCAAAACAGAGATCAAAGCATTCGTCCGCGAATTCGAGCGCATCACCGCATCTTATCGTGATTCCGTCGATCCATCTGTAGCTTCCATCGTCATCCATCCAGACCTTTCTGCACGCATGGAACTTCTGAAAAACTTTATCTGACCGTTGCATTTTTGCAGCATCTGTGGTATAGTATACCTACTAATTGGGGTATACGTTCTCACGGATGTATACTTGAGGGAGTCGGAGCGATTCGGCTCCCTTTTTATATTACAAAAGGGGTCGCGGCACGAATTGATCATGCCACGGCCCCTTTTCCACTTTTACCTCGACTCCACCGCATCCTCGATGATGCGCAGGAAGGCATTGCCGTAGCGGGCGGCTTTCTTTTCGCCCACGCCGCTGATGTTCAGCAGCTCGTCGATGCTCATAGGCTTTTTCACGGCCATCTCCCGCAGGGTGGCATCGCTGAACACCACGAAGGCCGGTACGTTCTGCTTGCCTGCCAGCCGCTTGCGCTGGGCATAGAGGGCGTTCAGCAGCTTTTCGTCGAATTCGCTCAGCTCGCCTGCGGCCGCGGTCGACTTGCTGCGGCGCGGCTTTTCGGCCAGGCGGCGGGCGTTATCCGCAGCGCGGCGGCGGGAGTATTCCAGCTGCAGCTGGGCTTCCTGCTCCTCGGCCAGGCAGCAGGAGCAGTTGCCGCACTTGGCCGGGGCCGCTTCGCCGAAATACTGCAGCAGAAAGCCCCGCAGGCACTTGGGCGTGGTGGAATAAAATGTCATGTACTTGAGCCGTTCTTCTGCCTTGCGGGCGGCTTCGGCCTTCACATCGGCGGGCAGGCCGTTGTCTGCTTCCCGTTCCTTGTCGATGAAAAAGCGGATGGTGCGCACATCGGTGCCGGAGTAAAGCAGCGTGCACCGGGCGGGCTGCCCGTCGCGGCCGGCGCGGCCCGCCTCCTGATAATAACTCTCAAGGTCCTTCGGCATATTATAGTGGATGACGAACCGCACGTTGGGCTTGTCGATGCCCATGCCGAAGGCGTTTGTGGCCACCATGATCTGCACCCGGTCGTAGAGGAAGTCGTCCTGATTCTTCCGCCGGGTGTCGGCGTCCAGCTTGGCGTGGTAGGCGGCCGCCCGGATCCCCCGGCTCTGCAGCAGGCGGGCCGTCTCATCCACCTGCTTTGTGGTGCTGCAGTAGACGATGCCCGCGTTGTCGCCCTCTTTGAGCACAAGGTCCAAAAGCTCCTTGGGCTTCTGGCTGGGCAGGGCCCGCCGGGTCTCGAAGTAGAGGTTGGGCCGGTCAAAGCTGGTGGTCACCTCGTAGGGCTTCTGCAAAGCCAGATGTTCCCGGATGTCGTCCCGCACATGGGCGGTGGCCGTGGCCGTGAACGCCCCCACCACCGGACGCTGGGGCAGGCTCGCCACAAAATCCCGGATGCGCAGGTAGCTGGGGCGGAAGTCCTGCCCCCACTGGCTGATGCAGTGGGCCTCGTCCACCGTCACCATGCTGATCTCCCGCTCCTGCACCAGCCGCTGGAAGCCCGGCATCTCCAGTCGTTCCGGGGCCACATAGATGATCTTGTACCAGCCCTCCCGGGCGCGGTGCAGCATCAGGGCCTTCTGGTTGTCGGTGAGGCTGTTGTTCAAAAAAGCCGCCGCCACACCGGCCTGCACAAGGGCTCCCACCTGATCCTTCATCAGGCTCACCAGCGGCGACACCACGATGGTGATGCCCGGCAAAAGCAGCGCCGGCACCTGATAGCAGATGGATTTGCCCGCACCGGTGGGCATCACTGCCAGCACATCCTGCCCGGCCAGCAGCCGCTGCACGATCTGCTCCTGCCCGGGGCGGAAGCTGTCGTAGCCAAAAACTTTTTTCAGGATGCTGTGCGGGTTTTCCATGAGTTCCTCCGTTATAATAGATGAGCGGTGCCTTCCAAACTGTACCAGTATACCACAAAAGCCGCCTTTTGCGCAGGAAAACACGCCGATTTCCGGCAAAAAGCACGAAAAGCCACGGTTAATTTTTGCAAACGATAGCTTTTCAGGCGCGAAAATGCTATAATAAGGCTACATCTCTCCATCCCGGCCGACGCTGTGCCGGACTCGAAGAAAAAGGAGCATCTTTTATTATGCAGAAACTTATCACCTTTGCGGTCCCCTGCTACAACTCTGCAGCCTACATGCGCCACTGCATCGAAACGCTGCTGTCCGCAGGCGAGCAGGCCGAGATCATTCTGGTGGACGACGGTTCCGTCAAGGACGAGACCCCGGCCATCTGCGACGAATATGCCGCCAAGTACCCCACCATCGTCAAGGCCATCCATCAGGAGAACGGCGGCCACGGCGAGGGCGTCAACCAGGGCATCCGCAACGCCACCGGCCTGTACTACAAGGTGGTGGACAGTGACGACTGGCTGGACACCGATGCCCTGAAGAAGGTGCTGGCAAAGCTGACCACCCTGGTGGCCCGCGGCACCGCACCGGACCTGATGATCTGCAACTACGTCTATGAGCATGTGGAGGACGGCACCAGCCACACCGTGCGCTACACCAACGTCTTCCCCGAGAACCGCCTGTTCAGCTGGATGCATGTGGGCCACTTCCGCCCGGACCAGAACATTCTGATGCACTCGGTGATGTACCGCACCGAGGTGCTGCGCCAGTGCGGCATGGTGCTGCCCAAGCACACCTTCTATGTGGACAACATCTTCGTCTATCAGCCCCTGCCCTACGTCAAGAGCATGTATTATATGGACCTGGACCTGTACCGCTACTTCATCGGCCGCGCCGACCAGAGCGTGAACGAGAGCGTCATGGTCAAGCGTGTGGACCAGCAGCTGCGGGTCACCAAACACATGATCGACTGCCAGGACCTGGACGCTCTGAAGGATCAGAAGCGCCTGCGCACCTACATGGTGCATTACCTCTCGGTGATGATGGCCATCAGCGACATCTTCCTGCTGCTGGACGGCACCGACGAGGCCAAGGCAAAGCGCACCGAGCTGTGGCAGTACCTGAAGGCCAACACCAGCACCGGCGTGTACAATGCCGTCAAGTTCAACCTGGGCGGCCTGACCAACATGAAGTTCCCCGGCAGCGATAAGGTCATCCTCGGCGCTTACCGCACCGCCCGCAAGATCTTCAAATTCAACTAAAGGGGCTCTCCGTCCTCTCCTGAATTCGCAGCCTGCTCTCCCGAAAGGGAGAGCTTTTTTGCATTTCCCGGTTCCCCTTGCAAAAGCGCCCCCTACCGGAGGGACCGGCAAACCCGTCAGGGGTTGACTGCGCAGGTCTTTCGGCAAAATTTCTTTGCCAATTTGCCGGACAACCGTTGCTTTTTGCCGCTGCGGCGAGTATACTGGATTTGTATGCATTTTTTGTCCGGCCGCAGTGCGTTCCCCTTTCGGTTTTCCCTTTCGCGCGCGGCTTCGTTCATTTTTTGACAAGGAGGAATGGGAGCCGCCTGCGGATCATGGCCGGTTCCCGCACAACGACCCATGGAGCAAATGCTGATCTGTCTGTCCCTCGCGCTCATCGCAGGCCTGCTGATGTCCCGTCTTGCAAAGGCGGTGCACCTTCCGGCTGTCACCTCGTATCTGGTCGCCGGACTGCTGCTGGGCCCGTTCTTTCTGGGGCGGCTGGGCCTCGGCCGCATCGGCTTCGGCTTTGACAGCCTTGCCGCTGTGGAAGGCTACGGCATCATCACCCAGGTGGCGCTGGGCTTCATCGCCTTCGTCATCGGCAACGAGTTCCGCCTGAGTGCCCTCAAGCGCATGGGCCGCCAGGCCGTCACGGTGGGCATTGCGCAGGCCGTCATCACCACGGCGCTGGTGGACGCGGCCCTCATCGCGCTGCACTTTGCCCGCCCGGACGTCATCTCCATGGCGTCGGCCATCACGCTGGGCTCTATTGCCGCCGCTACCGCACCCGCCGCCACCCTGATGGTGGTCAAGCAGTACAAAGCTTCCGGCCCGCTGACCCACCTGCTGCTGATGGTGGTGGCCATCGACGATGCCGTGGGCCTGGTGCTGTTCTCGGCTTCCTACGGCGTGGCGAACGCCCTGGAGCAGGGCCGCATCGACCCGGTGAGTGTCATTCTGGAGCCGCTGCTGGAGATCATTCTGTCGCTGGCACTGGGCGCGGCTGCCGGTTATGTGCTGAACCTGCTGGAGGTCTACTTCCACTCCCGCTCCAAGCGCATGAGCCTTTCGGTGGCCTTCGTGCTGCTGACGGTGGGCCTTTCCATGACCGAGTTCGAGATCAATGGCACCCGCTGCGGCTTCTCGCTGCTGCTGGTCTGCATGATGACCGGCACCGTGTTCTGCAACATCTGCCCCACCTCAGAGGAACTCATGGACCGCCTGGACCGCTGGGTGTCCCCCATCAACATCCTGTTCTTCGTGCTTTCCGGTGCCGAGCTTGACCTGACCATCCTTGCAAACCCGCTGGTGCTGCTCATCGGCGTAGTGTACATCGCGGCCCGCTCGGCCGGCAAGATCAGCGGCTCCTGGCTGAGCTGCCGCGCCACCCGCTGCAGCCCGGATATCCAGAAGTGTCTGGGCATCACCCTGCTGCCGCAGGCCGGTGTGGCACTGGGCATGGCGGCCACGGCTTCCCAGCTGTCGGACGGCCACATGGTGCGCAACGTGGTGCTGTTCTCGGTGCTGGTGTACGAACTGGTGGGCCCGACCCTGACCAAGATGTCCCTGACTGCCGCCGGAGAAATTCGTCCCGAGGGCCGCACCAGCGCCCGCGTGGAGAACAAGCCGGAAACGCCGGTCGCAGTGGAGTAAACAACGATTTAGAATTGTCTCCGCTTCGCTCTGACAATCATAGCGGAAAAATTATTTTTAATTTGCAAAAAAAGAAAAGCCTGCGGGCTTTTCTTTTTTGTTTTTTCACGGGAGGAGTCGTAACGACAAACGGCATCTGCTGCCGCTGGCTCCCTGTGGGAGCATCGCGCCAGCGGGGAACCCGCAGCTCGGCGAGAAGCAAACCCTCTCAGGCGCTTCGCGCCAGCTCTCCCGAAGGGAGAGCCTTTCGCCCTCTCAGTCAAACCCTTTGGGTTTGCCAGCTCTCCCGGAGGGAGAGCCAAGAGCGTGGAGGGCACGCTTCTTGCTTTTCTTTTGAAAGGGAGCCAAGGGCGTAATGAGAGTGCTTCTTGCCTCTCCCTTTGAAAGACTTCCCCCGGTCGGGGGAAGATGTCGCGCAGCGACAAAAAAGGGGACAAGGTGTCACCGAAGGTGACGGAGAGGGCGCACCCTGCTCCCCTGCGGGGAGCTGCCGCCGCAGCGGCTGAGGGGCCTTCAAATCGGAGAAGCGCGAAAAACAAACCGGTCTGCGGCTTAAAAGCCCCACTGGGGCTTTCATGCCCTCCGGGCACCGCCGTCCTTTCTGGTTCTCTTTTGTCCGTCAAAAGAGAACATCTTCGTCCGGTGAAGCATTTCCCAGAAAATCCGAAACTTTCCCTCTCTGTGCAGAAAACATTTCTTTCTCTCCACCGTTCTACACAAAAGGTTGCTTCTTGTCGAATTGACACGGAATCATTGACGAAAAATATTATTTTTTGTATACTAAGCTTGTCAGCATTGGCATGATTTTCCTGTTGTGTCATTGGCTGTCATTGCAGTGTAGCGCAGGCGTGCCCGGAAGGTGCAGCCTGCATGTCGCAAAGATGCCGTTTTGCGCGGCATTTTTTCACCAGTTTGCGATCATGAAAAAGGAGAATGGTATACTATGAAAAGCACCGGCATTGTCCGCGGCATCGACGCGCTGGGGCGCATTGTTCTGCCCAAAGAACTGCGTACCAACCTGCGCCTGGATACCGACACCAAGCTTGAGATCTTCGTGGATGGCGATGCCATCGTGCTCAAGAAGCACCGCCCCGCAGGCAGCTGCGATTTCTGCGGCGAGGTGGACGACGGTGCCGTCCAGTTTGCAGGTTACTGCATCTGCCCGGCCTGCCGCCGCAAGATCGGCGCGCTGTAATTCACACAAAGGAGGCTCCCTCATGAGTCCGATGATCGACTTCACGGTCCCCTCCACCATTCCGGGGCGGACGCTGCACGCGTTCCGCTGTGTGCCGGAAGGTGAAGTGCGGGCCGTTCTTCAGCTGTCCCACGGCATGGTGGAGTTCATCGACCGCTACAAACCCCTGGCCGAGTACCTTGCCGGGCGGGGCATCCTGGTCACCGGCCACGACCATCTGGGCCATGGCGGGTCCATCCGCTCAAAGGACGACTACGGCTACTTCGCCGAGCCGGACGGCAACCGCGCCGTGCTGGCCGACCTGCACGCCATGACCGTGCGCACCAAGGAGCTCTACCCCGATGTGCCGTATTTTCTGCTGGGCCACAGCATGGGCTCCTTCTACGCGCGGCAGTACTTGTGCGAGTATGGCCGCGAGCTGGATGGTGCCATCATCATGGGCACCGGCTTCCAGCCCAAGGCGCTGGTGCAGTTTGCCAAGACCACCTGCCGGGTGCTGGCCGCCTTCCACGGCTGGCACTACCGCAGCAAGCTGGTGGCGAACCTGTCCTTCCTGGGCTACAACAAGGGGCTGGAGGGCCGCACCACCCACGACTGGCTCAACCGCGACGCCGCCGAGGTGGACAAGTATCTGGCCGACGAGCGCTGCACCTTCACCTTCACGCTGAACGCCTACTATAGCATGTTCAGCGGCATCCTGCGTTTGCATGACCCGGCCTTCCTCGCGCAGATGCCCAAAGACCTGCCGCTTTTGTTCCTGGCCGGTGATGCCGACCCCGTGGGCGAGCAGGGCAAGGGCGTGCGCCGCGCCATCCAGAGCCTGGAAAGCGTCGGCGTGCAGAACATCGAGAGCAAGTTCTACCCCGGTGCCCGCCACGAACTGCTGGTGGAAACGAACCACCAGGAAGTATTCCAAGACATCGGCGACTGGCTGGAAAAGCAGTTTTCCCGCTGACGCCTGCATTCCCGCATCCTTATCCTGTCATCCCCTTCGGATGGCGGGATTTTTTGCGTCTTTTTGGCGTTTTTTCGCTTTCGGCGGTTTTGCGGGCCGCACCGCATTTTGCGAATGTTTGTCTTGTTTTCTCCCCTTTCGTCGATTGGATTGACAGTTTTTCCAGAAAATGGTATACAATAACTGTTCCAGCCCCGATGACAGAAGGGCGCGATGTGAAAAGTACCGTTTATCACGCTTTTATCGTGTGCATCTGATCAGCAAGGAGATGGATCGTATGACAAACAAAAAGTTCAAACTGGCCGCCATGTCGCTGGCCCTCACCGCCTGTGTGGCCGCCAGCCCGCTTTCCGCAGGGGCAGAAGCCCCCGAAGCCGCCGCCGATGTGCAGCCCTCTGCCGCTGCCGACACTGCCACCGAGGACAAGCCGTCCCCGGAAACGGTTGCTGCGGAAGAACCCGCCGCCGAAGCTGCCGCGGACCCTGTGGAAGAAACGCCTGCCCAGAGCACCGAGGAACCTCCCGCTCAGGAGCCGGAAGCCGCCCCCGCCGGGGATGCGGCGGTCCTGCCTGCCCTGCCCGGGGCGCGCCCGGTGGTGGTGGACATGCCCGCTGCAGAAGCACCCGCAGACGCGGCCGGAGAGCCTGCGGAAGCGGCACCATTACCGTTGACCTGAGCGGAAAGAAAGCCGATGGCTCCCGCGGCACCGTCGAGATCGTGAACGGCACCATTACCGGCGGCACGGAGAGCGGCGTGAAGATCACCGGCGCCGAGGGCTCCGAGATTCTGCTGAAGGACCTCACCATTACCGGCAACCGGAACGACACCTCCGGCTATGGCGGCGGCGGTGTCTGCGCGGACAGCGGCGATCTTACCATCGACCACTGCCGGATCACGGATAACACCGCAGCCAATGGTTCCGGCGGCGGCGTCAGCATGGGCGGCAAGCACAGCGGGACCGTCGAAAACGCTTCCCTCACCATCAAGGACAGCGTGATCTCTGGCAACACCAGCACTGCACAGGGCGGCGGTGTTTATGCCGCCGTCACCGACGGCTCGGTCTCCATCACCGGCAGCACCCTTTCGGGCAACAGCGCCACTGCGCAGGGCGGCGGCATCTCCGTTTCCGCTTCCGGCAGCACTGACGTCACCCTTTCGGGCAACACCATTCTGGAGAATACGGCCGGACAGGACGGCGGCGGCATTTATCTTTCCCGCCCTGAACAGAGCGAGACCGCCCCGGATACCACCATCTGCGGCAATACCATCCAGAAAAACAGCGGCAAAAATGGCGGCGGCATCAAGCTGGACAACACCAGCGCCACCCTGGAAAACAACACCATCCTCGAAAACACCGCCCAGAATGCAGGCGGCGGCCTTCGTGCAGACACCCGCAGCGCTGCTGTCACCTGCACGCTGCGGAACAACACCATCGCCAACAACACGGCTGTCACCGGCGGCGGCATCAGCTCTGGTTCCAGCAGCCTGATCTATAAAAATGAATATACCGGCTATACCTGCACCATCGTCATGGAAAACGGCTCCGTCACCGGCAATACGGCACGCACCACCCTTGGCACCTATGGCGGCGGCGGTGTCCACCTGACCGGCAACGGCTCCCGCTTCGTCATGAAGGGCGGCACCATTGCCGGGAACAACGCCAACTGCGGCGGCGGTATTTACAGCGAAAACTACGAGGGCATTTCCATCCTCGGCGGGACCATCCAGGGCAACCGCGCTGCAAAGCACGGCGGCGGCATCTATATCCGCAACTCCATGCCCAACCGCACGATTGCGGGCAGCGTGACCAACACCGTTGAGCAGGAAGTGCTTGACATCGGCAGCACCGTCGTCATCTCCGGCAACACGGCCGGACAGCTGGGCGGCGGCATCTACGCCGACAACGGCGTTACGGTCCGGCTGGCCGGTTACCTGCTCAACAACCATGCCGGTACGGCCGGGGCTGACCTGTATCTGACGGCCGGTTCCGCCGAGGACAAAAACCGGAATGTGCTGATCCTGCGCCGGGTCAGCAAGGACGACGACTGGACGCTGGTGGACTGCGGCCACACCATTGATGGCTGGTATATTGATGGCGACGAAGATGGAAACAATCGCTGGAATGCCGATGCCACCGTGGATGCGGACGGCAATGAGATCCCGAAGTTCATCATGAATCTGGACACTCTGCTGGATGGCTCGGACTATACGATCCTGCAGGATGAAAACGGAGATTATGTCATCACCGTCGGCGGCAAGGCCCTCGCTCTCAAGGCCGCCCACGCGGTGATCCCTCCGGAGCCCACACCCGACCCGGAGCCGACGCCGGGCCCGAATCCCACGCCTGATTCCGAGCCGACCCCCATCACCCCGGAAACGCCCGAGAGCCCGGAAGTGCCCGTGGCCCCCGGCGAGACCCCTGTGACTCCCATCAGCACGCCCACGCAGACCGTTGCCCCCAGCGGCACGCATCTGCCCCAGACCGGAACCAGCCTGTTCGCTGCCCTGGCCATGGCCCTGAGCGGCATCGCCCTCACCGCCGCCGGTGCCTGGGCCAGCCTGACCGGCCGCCGCTGCCGCCACTGAGCCTGCCCGGAGCCATTCCCTCAAAGACACAAAAATCCCCCGGAACTGCGGTCCCGGGGGATTTGCTGTTTTTAGAAAACTTATGCTTTTTTCGGGGCGATCCAGCCGTCGATCCCCTTCACCAGCGCCTTGCCGCGGCGGCCCAGGAGCTTGGGCAGCAGCACGCGGGCCATGGCCCACACACCGGCAAAGTTGTACAGGATGATGGCTGCGGTGATCAGGCCGGTCCACAGGCCGTAGAGCGGCGTCTCGGCCAGCAGCACGAAGGCCTCGAACAGCAGCGCCGCCGCATTGACGGCCACACGGCCCGGGTGCACATGCATCCCGATCATGCGGTGGGCGTCGATGGCGCGCAGGGTGAACACCAGCCCCAGACCCAGGAAGGAGGCGTAGGTCGCGCCCACAGGGCCCCAGGCTTTGATGAAGAAGTAGTTCATGATGCAGTTGCTGATGGCACCCGCCATCATGGTGATCATGCTGCGGAAAGACTTCTTGTTCACCACGTACACACTGTTCAGGAACTGGTTGAAGCAGCTGCAGGTGGAAGCCAGCACCAAAAAGGGCACAAAGTGCCAGGCGTAGTAGTAGTTGGACTTCATCACGTGCATGACCGGGCGGCACAACCAGATGATGCCCGCCGCGCAGCAGAACAGCACGCTGGAATAGGTGCGGAAAATTTTGGTGAAGAACTTTGCGCGGCCGTCTTCCTCGGTCACAGCAGAAAGCTGCCACGCGTCGTAGAAGATCAGGCCCAGGGTGGTCAGGATGGTGGGCAGGAAGTAGCCGGTGGAGAGCAGGCCGCTCCATGCGTTGCCGTCGCGGCCGTCCAGCCCGTTGCACATCTCACGCACGAAGAACAGGTCCGACGCGTTGATGATCCAGAAGCTGATCTGCGCCGGGATCATGGGCAGCGAGAAGCGCAGCATCTGCTTCCACAGGTCCTTGTTGAGACCCTTGAGCTCCACATAGTTCCACAGCTTGCCGGTGAACATGAGGAACAGCACGCTGACAAGGTCGCCGCTGATGATGGCCAGCAGGTAGCCGTTGGCCCCCCACTTGAAGCCCACCAGATACAGCACATAGAAGGCCATGGTGGCCACGGTGCACAGCACGCCGTCCACGGCCACCAGCTTGTTCCACTGGCGGCTGCGCACGAACTGGGTGCACAGCGTGCGCAGGCAGCTCATAAGCACATAGATGTAAATGAGCAGGCCGTACTGCGCCATATCAGGCAAAAACCGCGCCACAGGCCAGCACAGCACCAGAATGCCGAAGCCGCCCAGAATGGTGAGCAGGCCGTTGGTGAACACCTGCTTTTCACTGTTGCCCTTGTCCAGTCCGAAGCGGATGATAGCGTTGGACATGCCCATGGACACGAACGGGATGAGCAGGTTCGCGTACTGGCTCAGAATTTTGGAAAGGCCCAGGTCCGAGACCTCGGCCATGGCGTAGGTGAGGAACGGCTGAACGATCAACGTCAGCAGCTTCGACGAAAAGCTGCTGATCGCAAAGATCAGCGTGTTGCCGGCCAGTTTGGAATATTTATCGCCGGACTTATTTTCGTTTTCCAAGGGAATTTCCCTCCTGTTGATTTGAAATGCGGTTGCTTTTATTTTCTGCGGCTTCGCTGGTTTTGTAGGGAACGCATTTATGCGTTCCGTTTGGTTCCCGGCAGAGGGTGCTTTCCTGCGGAACGGATGAATCCGTTCCCTACAAGAAGCCCAAAGCTCTCCCTTGAGGAGAGGGCGGGCCCGTTTATCTCATTCATTCTTTCAGCAGCTCCCGCCGGGCCTTCCAGTCCGGCAGCAGCTTTGCCACCTCGGCCCAGAAGGCCGGGCTGTGGTTCGGCTGCAGAAAGTGGCAGTATTCGTGCACCACCACATAAATTTGTGCCGCTTCCGGCTGGTTGTACAGCTGCAGCGCAAAGGTGATCTGCCGCTTTGCCATGTGGCACACGCCCCACCGGCTGGTCATGCTGCGCACCTTGATGGTTGGCTTCTGCCCGCCCAGCACCCCGGCAAAAGCCGGGTAGACTTTATCGCTCATGGCGGTAAAGTGGGCCAGCGCCGTCTCTTTGTCCGGCAGGGGCCGGGCGTCCTGCAGGCTGCGCCGCCGGGCACGGGCCTGTGCCTGCTGCACCCACGCGGCGCGTGCGGCCACAAAGCGGTCGGCAGCCTCTGCGCTCGTGCGCAGCGGGATGCTCACCGCCACGGTGCCGTCCTCCCGCACCCGGATGTTCAGGTTTTTCACCCGTTTGCGGGTCAGCTCATACCGGATGCCGCCTGCCGTGCGCAGCTGCGGCACGGGCTGCTGCTTCGCCACGGGGTCAGGATGCCTTTTTGGCGCGGTGCAGCACTTCCAGCGGCAGCTGGGCCAGCACCACGGCGGCAAAGATCAGCGCACAGCCAAAGGCTTCCCGCGCGGAAAGGCTCTGGCTGAGCAGCAGCCAGCCGCCCAGCGCACTGAACACGCTTTCGAGGCACATGATCAGGCTGGCGATGGCGGGGTTCAGGTCCTGCTGGCCTAAGATCTGCAGCGTGTAGGCCACGCCGCTGGACAGCACACCGCAGTAGAAAATGGGCAGCGCGTTCTCGGCAAACTGTGCCGCCGTGGGCGCTTCGAACAGAAACGCCGCCACGGTGCTCTCCACCGCCACCACAAAGAACTGCAGCAGGCTCAGCCGCACGCCGTCCACCTGCGGGGCAAAGTGGTCCACCGCCATGATCTGGAAGCTGAACAGCACCGCGCAGCTCAGCAGCACCCAGTCACTGGACTCGATGCTGCCAAAGCCGTTCTTCATGCACAGCAGATACAGGCCCAGCACGGCCACCACCATGCTCACCCACAGCTGTGCGCTGCCCCTGCGGCCCAAAAACAGGCCGAACACCGGCACCAGCACCACATACATGGCCGTCAGGAAGCCGGCCTTGGCCGTGGACGGGTTGAGGGTGATGCCGATCTGCTGCGCCGCGGACGCCGCGAACAGAAAGGTGCCGCACACAAGGCCCGCCGTCAGCAGCTTTTTCTTTTCTGCGGCGGTCTTGGGCTTTGCATCGGTGCCGTTTTTGCGGCGGATGGCGTCAAACACCAGCACCGTGGGGATCAGCACCACCACGGCAAGCCAGCTGCGCCCGGCCAGAAAGCTGTAGGCTCCCATGCCGGAACCGGCGCTCTGAGCCACAAAGGCCGTACCCCAGATAAAGGAGCACAGCAGCAGAAGCAGGGAATTTTTGGTCTGTGTCTTCATCAGCCGACACCCTCCACCTTCAGCAGGCCGTACAGGTAGTAGCGGCTGGAGTCATAGGAGATGGTCACCCGGTACTGCGCCGCCGGGTCCAGCCCGGAGACGGTGCAGGTGTAGTTCTGGCCGTCGGTCTTGATATAATAGGTGCTGTCCGGCACATACTCGGCACCGCCGTCCACCTTTTTCCACAGGGCCACCTTGAACTTCTGGGTGCCCTCGGCGGTGCCGCAGCCCATGATGTTCAGTGTGCCGGAGGGCACGGTAAAGTAGCTGGTCTGGCGGGTCCAGATGCCGTTGAACACCGCATACAGGGTGCCGTCCACCACGGTCGTGTCAAACTTGGCCGATGCGTCCGCGATGCCCTGAATGATCAGCTGATCACTGGTGGCGTCCGCCCAGCGGGTGGTATCTTCTTCCTGCACCTGATTGCTGCTGCCGGTGACCTTCTGGGCCACATTTTTCAGCGTTTCCTTGCAGCCGGTCAGGCTCATGACCAGCACCGCTGCCAGCAGCAATGCCAAAAGCCGTTTTTTCATCTTCATAGCGTTCCTCACGAAGCAGATGCTTCCTTTTGTTTTCATCCTCCCGCCCCGCATCTTTCGCCGGGCAGATACAGATATAGTATACCGCATTTTGCGGTGCGGTACAAGATATTTGTCCTGCGCCGCCGGGCAAGAAACGCCCCACCGGGGCTTTTCTTTTTGTGCGGTTTGCCGCCCGATTTTTCACTTTTCAGCCGTTCAGCGCCCGCAGGGCTTCGCACTCGGCGGCGGCCAGCGCCGGTGCCCCGGCCCCGAACAGGCTGCCGTAACGGTACAACGCCCAGCCGCCCGCGTTCTGGCGGCGCAGGTCCTCCACCTGCCGGGCCAGCGCGCTGCCGGTGCTCCAACCGCTCACGCTGTCGGCGTTGGCCCCGCCGTCGCCCACGCCCACCCGGTAGGCCCCCAGCCCAAAGTAGAGGGCCACGCCCTCTGCCCGGGGGTAGGCCAGCCAGGCAGGCACGATGTTCTCAAAGGCGAAGCGGGTGCTGCCGCTCTGCAGCGTATAGCCGTAGCCCCAGTAGACCTGCGGGCAGAGGTAATCCACTGCCTGCTGCTCCCCTTCCGCCGCCAGCCAGCCGGTCACGTCGCTGTACTGGCCGTTGAGATCGTTGTCGGGATTCCCCTGCGGACTGATGCCGAACCGCAGCGTCGGGTCGGCGGCCTTCACGGTGCGGTACACCTTCCGCACCAGGGCGCTCACGTTCTCCCGCCGCCAGGCGGCAAGGTCGGCCGCACCGGACGCCGCAAACTGCGCCGCGTCGATGCTCTCCTCCGTGGTGGGGTAAAAGTAATCGTCAAAGTGGATGCCATCCACCGCATAGTTCTGCGCAAGTTCTGCCACGCCCTGCACCACATAGTCCGCCGCAGCGGGCTCGGCCGGGTTCAGGTAAAGCCCCTCTCCCACGGCGCAGACCCACTCCGGGTGAGTGCTGGCAAGGTTGTTCTCCGCCAGGTTCGGCGGCATGGCGGCCGACGACCGCAGCCGGTAGGGGTTCACCCACGCTTCCACCGAGAGCCCGCGGCTGTGGGCCTCCTGCAGCAGGATATCCAGCGGGTCAAAGCCGGGGTCCTGCCCCTGGGTGCCGGTGCACAGGTGGCTCCACGGGAACAGCTGGCTCTTGTACAGTGCATCCCCGAAGGGCCGCACCTGCGCCAGCACCGTGTTCAGCCCAAGGCCCGCGCAGTTGTCCAGCATTTCGGCACACCCGGCCCGGAAGGCCTCAGCCGAGGAAAAATCCATGGCCGCCCATTCCAGGTAGCTCACCCACACAGCCCGCCACTCCCCGGCAGGCAGGGCCGGGTTCTGAACGGGCGGTTGATCTTCCTGCGTTTTATCCGGCGCGGAAAGGTCTTTCCGCCGCAGCCAGAGCCCCGCCCCCACGCAGGCCGCACCTGCGCCCAGCAGAAAGGCACGCCGCCCGAAGCGGCGCGGTTTCACTTCCGTCTTTTTGGACCTGCGCCGCTGGGTCACAGGGTCTCCTCCTGGGTCTTGTAGAGCACCAGCGCCGCCCAGCCGCGGGCGCAGGCCAGCAGCACGAACATCAGGTTCGTCCAGAAGGCAAAGCTGCTCATACCGGCGTATTTCGTCATCATCCAGAACACCACCCGCATGGCCTCCGCGATGCACACCAGCTGCAGCTGGCGCTGAACGGGCCTGCCGTGGCCGTACTCAATGGCCAGCAGGCTGGGCCACACCAGCGCCGAGCACAGGTCGCCCGCCCAGCCCCCGGCAGCCAGCTTGCTGAGCATCAGCAGCACGAACACCAGCGTGTAATTGCGCTTATCCTTGGCCGGGGCACCCTTCTGCGCGGCCAGAAACAGCACCGCGATGCCGGTGATGCAGAACACGATCAGCTCCAGCCCCGAAAAATCCATGCCGCCCAGCACGGCAAAGCCGCCCAGCATGGACATGGCCGCAGCTGCCAGCAGGAAAAAGTACCAGGTCTTGCGTGTGAATTTGAGCTTCATTGCGTTCCTCCCGCCCGCGCTGTGGCGCAGGCCCTTTGTCAAAAAGTCAAAATTTTCAAAGAATTAAAAATATTATAGCACAAAAGTCCGCGCGTTGTGTTACAATAAGGAAAACTCTTTCGGAGGTGCGCCATGAACGCCGCTGTTTCCATCCTTTTTCTCGCCGCCGTGCTGGGCGTGATCGTCTTTCTGCTCTCCCGGCGGGAGTCTGGCCGCCGCAGCCAGTACGGCCCGTCCGGCCTGTCGGAGTTCCGTACCGACCTTGCGCTGGACGAATGCTTCGACCGTCTGGACGAGCACAGGGACACCGACGTGTTTGCCTACGACTGCCGCCGCGAAAAGGACGGCGGCTTCCTGCTGCACCTGACGCTGCACCAACCCACCCAGCAGCCGCTGGACACCCTTTATACCCTGCGGCTGGACCCCGGCCGCCAGACCGTGGTGACCCTGATCTTCATCCGCGAAGCATTTGGCTACAAGGAGCCGCTGTTCCCGCAGGAAATGCTGGACACCTTCCTGCAGCAGAAGCTGGACGCCCACCGCACCAAATAAACTTTCGGGCAAATGCTTTTCATTTTGCGCAGAATTTGGTATACTGATAGATGCTGCAGTGCAGCATTTGCGGGCTAGTAGCTCAGTTGGTCAGAGCTGGCGGCTCATAACCGCCAGACCTCGCCATTTTTCAACATCCTATATATCGTTTTCACGTTGTTTTTGTG
>QWCE01006332.1_pt1 | contig 17801 bp, 19 predicted proteins | sample 1972531 | NCBI WGS metagenome assembly QWCE01 (sample SAMN09866716, study PRJNA288562) | Human gut metagenome isolate term4_stool, whole genome shotgun sequencing... | reverse complement strand
GAAATAATGAAAGTCGACCAAGACTTTGGCGAGAAGGAGAGTATTTATGAATAATTTTAATAATTTTGATGAGTATATAAAAGACAAATTAGAAAAAAGTGTAGAAAATTCTGCTCCTTCTTTTTACCTCAAAAATAAAATTGACTTAGAAATTAAGTCAACAGAAGAAAAAGGAGAATTTAAAATGAAAAAAAGATTTGTATTAATGGCAGCCGCTGCCCTTGTCCTTTCAGTAGGCGTATTTGCAGCAGGAAAAATTACTGGAACTATTGCATCTTCAACATCATATTACAACTACACAAATTACACTGACCTAGCTAAGGCTGAAAAAAAGGCAGGTTTTGATACAGAAGCACCAGAAAGCTTAGGTGAATATAAATTTGACGGAATCACAATGGTGAATATGGCAGATATGGACGATACTGGAGCACAAATAAATAAGAGAAAGGCGTTTGATGTAACCTATAAAAACGAAGCAGACGACAAAGTAATGCTCTCAATTGACAAGTATCCAAAAAGTTCAATACCTACTTCAGAACAAGCTCATCAAGAAATGAGAGAAATTAATGGCGTGCAAGTTTATTATTCAAGATTAGAAAGTGTCTTTTTACCAGATGAAAAAGATGCAACAAAAGAAGAACTTGAAAGGTCAAAAAATGATCCATTCTTTAACCTAGGCATTGGCTCAGATAAAAGAGAAGAAAAAGCATCAAAGCACCTAAGCTTTGATTACAAGGGAATTCAATATTCTTTAATGGCAGAAGATGACATGGACGTGAACGAATTTTATAGGATGGCAGAAGAAATTATAAAATAATTTTTTCACAGTTAGTTAAATTTGTGCCAGACATTTTTTTATACATCTCAATGTTTGAGTCATTTAAAAATTCGTAGGCTGCATTTATTTCTTGGAATTTTTCCTTGGCGCCCTCTTCCTTATTTAAGTCAGGGTGATATTTTTTCGCCATCTTTCTGTAGGCAAGCTTCACTTCATACTTGTCTGCAGAATAATTTACGCCAAGAGTGTCGCAGGCAGATTCGTATTGGTCCTTAAAACCGTAGCTTCCTCCTTGTGATTGATTTCCATAAGATCCACCATAGTTATTACCATAAGAACCTTGATTTTCGTAAAAGCCACCGTAACCTTGCTGTCTAAAAAATTCATCAAACTGAGAAAAATCATCAAAAGTTGTCCAAGTAAAGCCTCCAAAATCTTTAAATCTCTCTCTAAATTCTTCTTCTCTTCTCTTCCTCTTTTCTTCCTCTTGTCTAATTCTTTCTCTTTCTTTTTTCTCCCAATAGGCCCTGCCGTAGCCAGAAATACTTTCAAATTCATTTTCTTTTCCAAGGAGATAATGATCTGCCCTGTCGTAGAAAAATTCTGTCACCATATAATGTATGTATTTCAAAAAAGATTCTGAGACATTACCAAGTAGTGGTACAATAATAGCCAGCATGATTAAAGTTGACAGCCACTTGTTACGGGCAAGACCCTGCCAGGCAAAGGGATTTAAAAGTAATATTATTATTAAACATCCACCCATGGAAATTACATATAAGAAAAGTCTTCTTACAGCTGAAAATAAATCTACAGCAATATTAACTATTACAATTAAAAAAGTTAAGACCAGGTCAAAAAATTTCCCCAGAGCCCTATAAAAATATCCTAAAATTTTATTCATTTTGCTTTCCTTTTCTATATTCTTCTAAAAATTTATTGTCTTCAATTACAAGTCCCCACTCATTGGCAAGAAATTCCAAGTGGTGAGTAAACTCGTGGAGTAAAACTTCTTCTAGTTTTTCTTTTAATCTCTCTCTTGGCGAAAATCTATACAAATCCATAAAGGACCCGTAATAAATTTTTATCATGTTGCCAAGAATTGATCTTTGATACTCGCCCATTATAAGGAGGTCTTCTGCATAAGATTCTTGATGAAACTTTCTTTCTTCTGTAAGAATTATACCACCATTAAGATGCTCATAGGCATAGGATGGAATAGATTCACAAATTTCTTCCAAAATTTCTTCTACTTCGTCAATTCTATCTAAATAATTTGAATCGTATTTATTTTCACTATCTAATTCTTTTTCATCTTGATCCTTTTCTTTATTTTCTTCTATGTCTTCCTCGCAATTATTATCTATTGGATCACTTATAAAATTTTCTTCTTGTCTTTCCTTTTCTAGTTCAATATTTTCACTCGTATTTGTTTTTACTCCATCTTCATTTTTATTATAAATATCCTCAATTATATCAAGGGGAAGGTCAATATTATTTTCATAGTCGCTAAAAAAAATTTTTCTTTCCTTTTCACTAGGCATCTTTTCACCTCCAAAATAAAAAACTGTAGAAGCCTACAGTTTATCTACTTTATCTAATTATAATACCCAAGAGAAAAAAATTCTACACATCTTCTATTGCTGCAAGTGTCTTTCCTGGAACTGCTGACAATAACTTTTTTGTATAATCCTCTTTTGGATTTTCAAAAACTTCTTCAGACTCATTATACTCCACGCATTTTCCATGATACATAACAAGAACTTCTTCAGCCACATGTCTTACAACAGAAAGATCGTGAGAAATAAAAATCATAGAAAGACCTAAATCTCTTTGCAAATCTTCAAGAAGGTTTATTATTTGTGCTTGAATGGAAACATCAAGAGCAGAAGTTGGCTCATCTGCCACAATTATTTTTGGATCAACTGCAAGTGCCCTTGCAATAGAAATTCTCTGTCTTTGACCTCCAGAAAATTCGTGAGGATATCTTTCCATGTGATATTCTGACAGTCCACAAATTTCCATAGTTTCAAGAACTTTTTTGTAAATCTTTTTCTTGTCTTTTTCTCCTAAAAAATTTCTTATGCCAGAGGCAATTATGTCTTTACATTTTTTTCTTGGATTAAGAGATGAATAGGGATCTTGAAAAATCATCTGCACATCTTTTCTATATGCCTTTAGTTCTCTTTGATTTTCCTTTAAAATATTTTTCCCCTTATAAATTATTTCGCCACTGGCATCAGGATAAAGTCCCATAATGCATCTAGCAAGAGTCGACTTGCCTGAGCCACTTTCCCCAACAACTCCTAGGGTATGAGAAGTTTTTAAGTCAAAGGAAATATTCTCAACTGCCTTAAAGCTTTTGCCTCCACTAATTTTAAATTCTTTATTCAAGTTTTTAACTTCTAAAATTATTTTGTCGCTCATTTTATCACCTATACAAAAAGCAGCTAACTAAATGACCATCAATGTCAACTTCTTCAGGAATTTTTTCTTCGCAAATTTTCATCTTCTCGTCACATCTGTCACAGAAATAGCAAGATTCAGGTAAATCAATAGGATTTGGCACAGAACCTCTAATTGTGTAGAGCTCATCTTTTTTCTTGTGAGCAGTAGGTATTGCTTTAATAAGTCCTCTTGTATAGGGATGAAGAGGATTTTTAAAAATATCTTCTGCCTTAGCTCTTTCAACAACTTTACCTGCATATATTACATTTACATAATCAGCAATGTCTGAAACTACAGCAAGGTCGTGAGTAATAAAAATAATAGAAGTATTCATGTCTTCCTTTAACTTTTTCATTAGCTCCAAAACTTCCTTTTGAATAGTAACATCAAGTGCTGTTGTAGGTTCGTCTGCTATTAATAATTTTGGAGAAGAAGAAAGTGCCATAGCAATCATAATTCTCTGTCTCATGCCACCCGAAAGTTCATGAGGATAAGAATTGTAAACATCTTCTGCCCTATCTATTTCAACTTTTTTTATCATTTCAAGAGATTTTTCCTTGGCAGTCTTCTTATCCATGTCAAAGTGTGTCCTAAAAACTTCTGACATTTGGTAGCCAATTTTTAAGGCAGGGTTTAGTGACGTCATGGGCTCTTGAAAAATCATAGAAATTTCATTACCTCTTATGCGTCTTAATTCTTCTCCTGAAAGCTTTAAAAGATTTTTCCCCTCAAAATTTATTTCTCCAGAAATTTTTTCAAGAGATGACTTGTCAATAAGACCCATAATTGCAAGTGAAGTTACAGATTTACCTGAGCCAGATTCTCCTACTATGGCAGTTGTCATTTTTTCACGAGTATTTATATTAACTTTGTTTACAGCTTTTACTATACCTTGGGAGCTTTTAAAAAAAACTTCAAGGTCTTTTATTTCTAATAACATATTACCTCCTGAACTTTGGATCGAAGGCATCTCTAAAGGCATCGCCAACTATATTTAACACTAAAATTGTAAGGGCGATTGCTATGCCTGGAAATAAAGTTATGTGTGGATAATTTCTTATATAAGCTCTACCTTCAGAAAGCATTTGTCCCCATTCTGCTTCTGGTGGCATAATTCCCATGCCAATAAAGGAAAGTGATGCTGCAGATAAAATTGCAGTTCCAACACCAATTGTGGCTTGCACAATTATGGGTGCAAAACAATTGGGAAGAATTTCTGCAAAAATTAATTTAAAAGTCTTTACTCCAGCAAGTCTTGCCGATTCAATATATTCTAAATTTTTCACAGACATAACCTGACTTCTAACAATTCTTGCATAAGATGGAATTGAAGAAAGAGAAACTGCTAAAATCAAATTTCTCATGCCGCCACCAAGTGCTGCTGCAAGGGCAATGGCAAGTACGAGTTGTGGAATGGATAGAATTGTATCCATAACTCTCATAATTATTGCGTCAAAAATTCCCTCGTAGTAACCTGCCAAGGCACCAATTATTACTCCAATTACTGTGGAAATAATTACAGATGTAAATCCAATTCTAAGGGAAACTTGCGCCCCATGAAGGACTCTTGAAAAAATATCTCGTCCAAAATTATCTGTTCCCATTAAGTGCTCACTACTTGGTCTTAAAAAATTGTCCTTAGGAAACTGCTCAGTGTAGTCGTAGGGTGAAAGGAGGTCGGCAAAAATTGCAGCAAAAATTATTAAAATTAAAATAAAAAGTGCTGCCACAGCAATTTTATTTCTGCTATAGTATTTAAAAAATGTTTTTAATCTTTTTAGCATAATTCACCTACTTGTACTCTGACTTTATCCTTGGATTTATAAATCCATAGAGAATATCTACTGCAATTGAAATTACAGAATAAACTATGGCTATAAGCATAATTGCCCCAAGAATTATTGGATAATCACGAGTTTTTACTGAATCAACCATTAGTCTTCCAATTCCTGGAATAGAAAAAATAGTTTCTGTTAAAATACTTCCGCCAAGAAGTCCTCCTGCTTGAAGTCCAATAGTTGTTATTACAGGAATCATTGCATTTTTTAGGGCATGGACAAAAATAATTTTTGTTTTTGAAAGTCCCTTGGCATAAGCAGTCCTAATGTAGTCCTTATCAAGGACATCTAACATGGCAGATCTTGTCATCCTCATAATTACAGCTGAAGACTGAAATCCTAAAGCAAACCAAGGCAGTATCATCTGCTTAAAAGATGAAAATCCTGATGCTGGAAGAATTTTTAGCTTTGTAGAAAATACAATTATAAGTAAAAGTCCTGACCAAAAAATTGGCATTGCAAGACCAATCATTCCAAAGGCTGTAATTATTGAGTCAATAAAAGTATTTTTCTTTAAGGCTGCAATAACTCCAAGAATTATCCCCATAATTATAGCAATGATGAGGGCGCCGCCAGCAAGTTTTAAAGTTGTCGGAAAGACCCTAATAAGAGTATCAGTAACAGGTCTTCCTGAATGATAACTTGTGCCAAGATCAAAATGAAAAATTAAATTTTTTAAATAATTTCCATATTGCAATATAAAGGGTTCATTAAGTCCAAGACTTTCTCTTATAGAATCTACTGCTTCCTTTGTTGCATTAGGCCCTGCTACTGCAAGAGCTGCATCTCCTGGCGACAAGTATAGGAGCAAGAAAACTATAAAACTTACACCCAAAAGTGTAGGTATTAAAATTAAAAGTCTCTTTAATATATATTTAGTCATATCTAATCCTTTCTTCTGTAGAAAAGACAAAATTCACCAAAGAAGACCTTGGTGAATTTTAAAAAAATTATTTTTCTAAAAGTGTTACATCTTTAAGTTCTTGTGGGTATTTTGGAAGAAGATCAAGACCTTCTACTTTATTAGAACCAGCAACAAGTGTCTCGCCATAGCAGATGTATAACCATGGATATTCTTTATTGATTAGCTCTTGAGCTCTCTTATAAATATCAGCTCTCTTGGCATCATCAATTGTTGAAATACCTTCTTTTATTAAATTATCAAGTTCTGCATTGCCAAAGAATGTAACATTTGGCTCCTTGCCTTTATTTTCAGAATGGAAAGGTTGGAAAAGTTCATAGTGTGCATCTACAATTGATGGGTTCCAACTCATGATAAACATATCATGTTCTTTATTTCTAACAGCATCTACAAAGGCACCCCATTCAAGTCTTTCTACGCTAAGACCAATACCATAATCTTTAAGTTGGTCTTGCATCATAGTTGCAACATTAACTCTTTGTTGGTTATCAGATGTGTAGATTTTAAGATTTGTTCCTTCTCCAATACCTGCTGCAGCAAAAAGTTCTTTTGCTTTTTCTTTATTTACTGTATTTTCTTTTAATGAATCAGCAATAGAATACTTGAAGTTAGGATTTATTGGGCTTGTTGCAAGTTTTCCACTGTTCATGTAGACAGTTTCAAAAATTGTCTTAGTGTCAATGGCATTTACCATAGCTTCCCTTGCTTCCAACTTGTCAAAAGGAGCTTTTTCCACATTAAATCCAATAAAGTGAACCGAATTATCTAGCCTTCTAAAAAGTTGTAAATCCTTATTTTCTTCTATATTAGAAATTTCTGATGGATCGATTTTATATGCTAGGTCAACTCCACCACTTTCAAGCTCAATTATTCTTTGTGAAGCTTCTGGAATAACTTTCATTTCAATGCCAGCAATTTTTGGCTTATCGCCCCAATAATTTTCATTTACTGAAAAAGTTGCATGGTCATTTTGAACCCATTCGTCTAAGACAAAAGGACCAGTTCCCATTGGTGCAGTAGTAAGATCTGCTCCACCTTCAACATATTTTTTTGATAAAATTGATACAGCTGGATGTGATAGTGAATTTAAAAATGCTGCATCGGGTTCAGTTAATTTAAAGGAGAAAGTCAAATCATCTTCTTTATTATAAGAATTTGGATCTATCTTTCCATAAAAAGATTTGTATCTGTCACTTGCTGCTGCTCTTTGAAGAGTGAAAATTACATCATCAGCAGTAAGAGGATCTCCATTGGAAAACTTAACTCCCTCTTTAAGCTTAATTTTAAAACTTTGTGGGTCTGGGTTTTCAATTGTTTCTGCAAGGGAATTTACAAGCTCACCCTTGGAATTTCTCTTAACCAAAGTATCATAAACTTGAATTAAAATATTTTCTTCGTAGTCATCAGAAAGTGCATTTGGCTCAAGTGTTGTAGTGTCTTCTGAAACTGCAACCTTTAAAATTTTGCCTTCCCCTTTGGCTTCTTCTTTTTTATTGGAACAAGCTACCATAAAAACCGACAGCACTAAAAGCATTGCTATTATTAACTTTTTCTTCATTATCGTCTTCCTTTCTGTTTTCTAAACTCTTTTTATATCTGCTCCAAGATTTCTAAATTTTTCTTCAATTTTTTCGTATCCCCTATCAATATGATGGATTTCAGAAATTTCTGTTTCTCCTTCAGATACGAGACCTGCAAGAATAAGTGCAGCTCCTGCTCTTAAATCTGTTGCGGCAACCTTGGATCCGTATAGTTTACTTTTACCCAAAAGTATAGCTTCTCTATCTACTACCTTAATTTTTGCACCCATTTTCTTTAATTCCTCTGCGTGCATAAATCTATTTTCAAAAACAGTTTCGATAATAGAGGATTGTCCATCAGCTTGAGTTAATAGTGCCATAAATTGTGCCTGTAAATCTGTTGGAAAACCTGGGTGAGGAAGAGTTTTTATTTCAATTGGCTTTATTTCATCTGATCCAATAACCCTAACTGTATCACCATTTTCAATTATCTTTGCACCAGTTTCTTCTAACTTTGCAATAACTGGCTTTAAGTGAGAGGTAATAATATTTTGAATTGTAATATCACCAGCAGTAATTGCAGCTGCCACCATAAAAGTGCCTGCTTCAATTCTATCTGGAATAACTTGATGAGTGCAGCCTCTTAGCTTTTCCACTCCCCTAATTCTAATAGTAGAAGTTCCTGCTCCCATTACCTTAGCACCCATTTTGTTTAAAAAGTTTGCTAAATCAACAATTTCTGGTTCCATGGCGCAGTTTTCCATCACAGTTTCGCCTTCAGCCAAAACTGCAGCAGTCATAATATTTTCAGTTGCACCAACAGAAGGGAAGTCCAAATAAATTCTTGTGCCAACTAGTTTGTCACACTCAGCTTTAATTTCACCGTGAGTCATTTCTATATTGGCTCCTAGTGCTCTAAAGCCCTTTAAGTGTAAATCAATAGGTCTTGAACCAATATTGCAACCACCAGGTAGGGAGTTATAAGCCTTATTTAATTTTGCAAGAAGTGGTCCCATAACAAGAAAAGATGCTCTCATCTTGCTCATAAGTTCATAATCAGTTTTATAAGAATTAAGTCCACTTGGATCAATTACAAGCTTATTTCCTTCTTTTTTTATTTTAAGACCAAGTTTTCGTAAAACTTCTGTAATTATTTCAACATCCTTAAGTTCAGGCACGTCTTCCAAAATAATTTCTTCTGTTCCAAGTATTGTAGCTGCAAGTATTGGTAGGGCAGCATTTTTTGCACCTGATATTCTAACATTTCCCTTTAATGGGCCATTTGGTTTTACTAAAATTTTATCCAAAAGGATTCCTCCTATGTTTATATTTATTACGATTATTATTTTATCTATATTTATTTAATTATAACATAGACAACTTTAATATTTAAGGAATTAAAAGCATGAGCTTAAATAAAAAATTTTTGTGTTAAAATACTAAGGAGGGAGGAAAATATGAAAGAATTTATTCAAGAAAAATATAAAAATATTAAAGAGTCAATTTATTCAAGTGACTATTCAAATATATATCCTGACTTTATAAATTTTTCCTTAGGCGATCCAGACCTTAGGACAGACGAGATGATTATAAAGGAAGCCTACGACTCACAGATGAAGGGCTTTACTCACTACGCAGATCCGCAAGGTTACCTTGGACTTAGAGAGGAAATTGCCAAAGCCTACTGGGAGGACTATGGAGTAAAATGCAACCCCAAGGAAATTTTAATTACCATGTCTGGAACTGAAGCCCTCTATATAATTTTGGAAGCAATAATAAATCCAGGCGACGAAGTCATTGTGCCATCGCCTTACTTTAGCGTTTATCCAGACCAAATTGAAATGACAGGAGGCGTTCCAATAATTTATGAGACAAAATTTGAAAATGAATTTAAGCTTGAGCCAAGAGAAATTGAAAAATTAATCACTGAAAAAACTAAGGCTTTAATAATAAACACGCCTAACAATCCAACAGGCGCTGTCTATAGTGATAAGACTCTAGAAGAAATTTATGAAATGGCAAAAAAATATAAGCTTCTTGTGATTTGCGACGACATCTACACAATTTATTCCTACGAAAGCAAATTCAAGCCCATGATTTCCTATGATGAAGAATTTAAAAATGTAATTTCAATTACATCCATGTCCAAGGACTTTGTCATGACTGGTTGGAGACTTGGTGCCATTCTTGCTAATGAAGAATTAATAAAGACCATGACCTACATTCACGAGAACATAGTTTATTCAGTGCCAACAATTTGCCAGCACGCAGGAGCCCTTGGCATTGCCAATAGAAAAACTATTTGCCCACCCCTTTATGAAGAGTACAAAAAGAGAATGTATCTCGCCTATGAGAGACTAAAAAAATTAAAGCATGTAGAAGTTTTAAAGCCACAGGGAACTTTTTACATCTTTCCAAAAATTTCTGTGCCAGGCATGACTACAAAAGAAGTCCTAAAAGAAATTTTAGAGAAGACCCATGTAAATTTAATTGACGGCGAAGCCTTTGGACCAGCCGGCAAGGACTTTATAAGAATTGCAGTGACAGTTAATAAAGACAAGATCAACGAGGCCTTTGATAGGATAGAGAATTTAGAAATTTTTAAAAAATAAATTTAACTGAGAAAAATTTTGAAAATAAATTTTCGCTATTATAAAAAAATTTTTCCAAAGAGAAAGGACTGAGCAGGAAAACTCAGTCCTTTATTTAAAATATTTTAAGTATTACGCCATAAATTATTGGACAAAAATTGCTGGAAGTGAATTTGCAAGTTTGTAATCAACAAGTTTTAACATGGAAAGGCAAATGGAAATGATCATAATGCCGCCAGTGCCCGACAAGTTTGCAGCTATTTCAGGCGTTAATATGGGCGCCAAAAAGCCTGAGAGGAAAACTAAAATCCCCTGATAGATAAAATTTGTAAGGGCAGATAAAGACACGCCCTTGCCGAAAGTCATGGCGAGGAAAAGGCAGTGAAAGCGTCCATAGTTGCCTTGGCAAATAATATTTTATTGTCACCCTTTAATCCTGCATCAATTGATCCAAGTCTTGCCATAGACCTAACGCAAAAAATTAAGCTGGCAGAGATAAATCCTTCTGAGAACTTGTTTTCTTCTCCACTAATAAATTTTTTTATAAAATTGGCAAAATCATTTAATTTTCCATCAAGATCTAATAGCTCGCCAATAATTACGCCAAGTACAAGAGAAATTATAGAAACAATTATCTTGACCTTCATGGCAGACTCCACTCCCATTACCAAGACGCAGAGAAGCAAAAATTTCATAATTGATTATTGGATTTTCACTAGAAATTTTTCGCCAATAACAACTTGTTTTCTCTGCCATAATAAAATAAATATTGGTTGGCAAAGCCTGCGTTTTTGCCAAAGACTTCTCGTCCCCTCATGGCAATTTTTGATTTTGGTGTTACTTCTTTTAAATAAAGTTCTTCCATAACTCTTTTTATCCAAACATCTACAGGGAAGGACTCCTTTCTGTCAAAAGCAAAGAGAAGGATGCAGTCGGCAACCTTTGGTCCAACTCCAGGTAGAACTTGTAGGGCACGCCTTGCATCTTCGAGTTCCATTTTTTCTATTTCATCAATATCTACGATTCTATCTTTTATTAAATTTGCAGTTTCAACAATTCTTTTGTCCCTAAAGCCAACTCTTGCAAATTCTCTTAATTCTTCTGGTCTTGCAAGGGATAATTTTTCAGGACTTGGAAAGGAATAATATTTTCTATTTTCATCTTCTCCAAGATAATCGCCATACATTTCAGAAATTTTTTCTATGGCTTTTTTTATTCTTGGTATTTGATTGTTTGCAGAAATTATAAAGGAAATAATTGTCTCGAATTTGTCTTGATTTAAAATTCTTATGCCTTTGCCATAGTCTGTTGCATTTTTCATGACAGGATCTTTTGCAAGTTCTTCCATTACAAGTTTATAGTCACGAGAAAGATCAAAGTAATTATAAAAAATTTCATCAAAGGAATTTTTATCAACTCCTTTTAAAAATATTTCGTCAGCAATTTTTTTTGCATTTACAACTTTCCCATGTGTTATAAAAGTAAAAGAGCCGTCACTTTCTTCATACCATCTAAAGGCTTGACCACAAGTGAAAATGTCTCTTGGATTAAATTCTTCTAATTCACTTATAATACAAAAATCTCCATCAAATTTTATCTTCATTAAATTCTCCCATAAATAAAAAACCTATTAATAAATAATAGGTCAGCCAATTTCTTTCATAAAATAAGAAAGTGTAAGAAGAGAGTCATTAAGTCTAATATTTTCAACTATTACACCTTTTGGACCCTTTAAATCATAAGGTGCAAAATTCCAAATTCCCTTAACACCTGCATTTATAACTCTATTCGCTACATCTTCCAAGGATTCCTTTGGCACTGTTATAATTGCAACATCAACTTTCTCATCTTTTATGTATTTTTCTAAATCTTTCATATTTCTAACTTTAATACCACTTATATCTTCGATGTCGTCTTTTATATCAAAGAGAGAAGTTACATTAAAACCAGAATCTCTAAAGCCATTGTATCTTGCTATTGCCTGTCCCAGTCTACCTGCACCAATTACAATACTTTTATATGATCTATCTATTCCAAGAATTTTATCAACTTGTTCCTTTAGAGCCAATGTATTATATCCGTAACCTTGTTGACCAAAACCACCAAAATTATTTAAGTCCTGTCTAATTTGCGAAGCACTAAATCCAGTGATCTGACTAAGTTCTTTAGAAGAAACTCTCTCGATTCCTGTGTCAATTAATTCTTTTAAATATCTGTGATAAACTGGCATTCTTCTTATAACAGTTTCAGAAATGCCCCTTGCATTCTTGGACAAATCAACACCTCCCAATTGTTTATATTATAACAATCTTTATGATTTTTGTAAAATGAGCCCTTTTAAAATATAAGTTTTAATCTTCTACTAATTTTCCCTGCACAACAAATCTTGTGTCCTTTGGAGAACAAGTTTGAAGAGTTAAAATATCCTTTATTTCCCTTGGCACTTCTGTTTTTAAAATATTTCGCTCTTTGATGTAAGAAATAAGTTTTTTCCCATCTTCTTCTGAATAAGATGGGTTTCTAAATTTATCATAAGCACCGGCATTATAAACTGCAAAGACCTTATATTTTTTGTAACCAGAAAGAGAATATACTTCTATAAATCTATCTTCCTTAAAAAATCCCTCAGCTTCATACTTGTGAAGGTCCTTAAAATTTCCAGCCCTAACATTATTGTGACCGTAAATTATTGTATTTTCATCTGAAAAATCTTCCTTATTTCTATAATCCATAAAGATTGCGCCAAAAACATTGTAATCATCCTTGTAATTGTGATTTAAATAAAATTCATTGTCACTTCCCTTGACTATAGGATAATCAATTTCTGTTCCACCCACTTTTAACCAGCCAATAATAGAAGGGTAGGACTTTTTCACTTCTTCAATTTTTTCTCTAGCTTCTCTGTCCTTTTCCTTTTTTTTCTCGATTTTAGAATTACTTTTTGCCACTTCAACTTTTTCAAATTTATCCTGAACTTCTTTTGTGGCAGTTTTAAATTCATCATCTGCCTTATTATAACTATATATTTTATAAAGGTTTGTCACTAAAATTACTATTAAAACTATTTCTATTATATTTAAAATTTTATTTTTCATACTTCCTCCTTTCATAATAGTATAATTTAATCTTTAATAAATCAAAAGAGAATAAAAAAGTAGGCACAAAGACCTACTTAAATATAAACTCCTATTGCCAATATTAGAGATGCAAGAAACATTAAGCTTCTTCCAAATAAGAGCAAAAAGTTTTCGCGATTTTTTTCTTTTTTATAGTCCTTAAAATTTTTTGGGATTTCCCTTGCCCAAAAAATTGAAAAAATTATATATGCCAGGCACTTAAATATTTTCATATCAAGAATCCCTTACGTCAAAAAAATTTTCTGCAATCATACATCTTATTGAACCACCGCCATATTTTTCTATAGTTTTAACATCAATAGACAAAATTTTATCGTATTTTTCAATTATTTTTTTGTGTTCACTTGTAAGAGAGTCATAAGCGGATTTGGAAATCACAAGAATATTTTTGTCATTGCCTCTTAATTCAATAGCATTTGATGCGTAATTTTTGAATTCATCTTCTTTTAAAGAAATAATTTCCTTGCCAGAATCTCTAAGGGACTTTAGAACTCCCTCTTTATTTTCTACTATTAAATTATCTGCAATAATTGCAAATTTTTCTCCAACCATCATAAGTACATTGGTGTGATAGATGTCCTTGCCCTTGTCTTCTGACCTAAAATAAATTGGCTTTAAATTAAAAACTTTAGCAAATTTTAAAAATTCTTCCTTATTACAACGCTTTGAAAGGCTTCCGTAACAAATACCCTTCCACCTATCTATAACAAGGGCGCCTGTCCCTTCCAAAACTTTTCCCTCATCATTTCTAAAATCAATTACCTGGGCTTTATTGTAGTCAATAATTTTTTTAAGCTGAGGCAAAATTTTCTTGTATTCTCTACTTCTATTATTGGCATACATTTGTGAAATAAAAACTTTTCCAGGGAAAGTCACAAAGACATTGTTGGGAAAAATTGAATCTGGCGTAGTGTCGTCAAAATCTTCTATTACATCTACATGAATATTATTTTCACGAAGAAGCCTAAGGGCCTCCTCAAATTCCTCTAAAGCTCTCTTTTTTATTTCATCTTCTGATATTTTCTTTGGACATTCTTGGTAGACATTATCTAAAGCTGTCTCTTTATTAAAATTAAAGGCATAGGGTCTAACTAATATTACTTTATTTGTTATCATTTCTCTCTCCTTTTTTTTATTATAACAAATTGTAAAATAAAAAACTCTCCAGAAAATTTGGAGAGCTAAAATTTTTAATAATAATTTATTACATTTTCAATTAAAAGAAGATTTGTAATACTGCCAATTCCTCCAGGAACTGGTGAATAGGCACTTATTTTTCCGTCTACAGATTTTTCGTCTAAGTCGCCCTTATATTTTCCTTCCTTATTTTTTGAAGTTCCAATGTCAATTACGATAGCATCTTCATTAAAATAAGTATCATCTAAACTTTCGGCACGTCCCATGGCTGTAAAAATTATATCTGCTGATTTTGTGTGCTTTTTTAAGTCCCTTGTGCCAACATGACAAATTGTAACTGTGGCAAGATCCTTTAATAAAAACATGGCAAGAGGCTTACCCACAACATTGGAGTGGTTAATTATAACAGTGTCCTTTCCCTTTAAGTCATAGCCATAAAATTTTAAAAGTTCGTAGGAAGCCTTTGGAGCAAGGGGAGTAAATCCACTTACATCGCCGCTAAAAACTTTTGCCATATTTACTGGATGCATGCAGTCTATATCTTTTTTTGGATCAAGGGCAAGAGAAATTTTTTCCTCATTAAAATTTTCTGGAAGAGGTCTAAAAATTAAAATACCACCAATTTTTTTATCTTCATTTAACTTTTTTATTCTCTCAATAACTTCTTCTTCGCTGGCATCTTTCGGAAATTCATTTGAAAAGACTTGAACTCCAATTTTTTCAGCTGTCTTTTTTATTCCCTTTTCATAGGCAAGACTGCCGTAGTCATTGCCCACTCTAATTATAGAAATAATTGGCTTAGATTTTAAATTTTTTACTTTCTCAATTAATTCCTTGCTCTTTTTTTCAACATAATCTTTTGCATATAAAATCTTAGTCATTCTGCACCTCTCTTGGAAGATAAACTTCCACTGCTTCCTTTAGAATTTCTATTTTTACCGGCAAATTTGGACCCTTATCTCCATCAATATCGAGGGTAACATCTTCTCCATCTATTGAATTTATTTCCACATCTTTTACAGAATAGTGAACTACATTTTCGCCATCTTCAACCTCTCCAACAATGGAATCCTTTAAAGTTTCTAGTCTGTCTTTTATGGTGTTCTTTGTTAGTATAAATAAGTTTGCCTTTCCATTATCCATTTCTTCATTTTCACTTGTAAATTCTATATTCCCAATTTTATTTGTAAGACCAACTATTAAGTGATCCACAGGTCCAGAATAATTTCCAGCATCAGATTTTACTTGGAGCTTATATAAAGTCAAAGGATCTTAGGGCAGCTTCCTTGTCATCATCTATTCCCAGTTTCTTTGCCAATAAATTTCCCGTACCACCTGGCAAAATTAAAAGTTTAGCCTTTGAAGAAGTTTCATGCATGCCCAATAAAACTTCATTTACAGTTCCATCTCCACCATAAACTCCAATGGAATCTACATCTTTTGTCTCTTGGACAAATTTTGTGCCATCGCTTTCTTTTTTTGTTTCCTTTAAAATTATCTCCTCAAAAAATCCTTCTAAATACTTTTGAACTTCTCCAATAAACTCTTCTCCACTTTCATCGCCAGAATTTGGATTATAAATAAATAAAATTTTCATTATGAATACCTCTTTTTTATAAATTAATAGACTACCATTCCACCATTTGGAGAAATAATTTGTCCTGTCATATAGGAATTTTTCTCTGAAACCATAAAGGCAACTAGCTCTGCAATTTCTTCAGTTGTGGCAAGCCTACCCATGGGAATTTCTTCTGAAAGAATACACAAATTTTCTTCTCCTATTTCCTTTGTCATTGGTGTATCAACTGCACCTGGTGCAATAGCATTAACTGTTATGCCAGAGTAGCCAAGTTCTTGTGCCAATGCCTTTGTAAGAGCATTTATGGCACCCTTACTTGCAGAGTAATGACTTTCCATGGAGCCACCAACTATGCCCCAAATAGATGACATATTTAAAATTTTTCCAGAATGTTTTTCTAACATATAGGGAAGAGCAGCGTGAATGGAATTATAAACTCCCTTAACATTTACATCAAAAATATTATCCCAAGTTTTTTCATCAATGTCTTGGAAAAGTGCATAGCTAGAAATTCCTGCATTATTTATAAGTATATCAACGCCCTTAAATCTTTTTGAAACTTCATGAAACATCTCTTCCACTTCAGAAAATTTTGTCACATCTGCTTTTATGGCAAAGGCATCTTTTCCCATAGCTCTAATTTCTTCTTCTAATTTTTTTGCTTCTTCTTCTGATTTATTGTAATTAATTATTATTCTGTAATCTTCTTTTGCAAGCCTCTTTGCAATATCTCTTCCAATTCCTCTTGAGGCACCTGTTATAAGTACAGTTTTCATATAACACCAACCTTTAATTTTATTATAGCAAATTTATTTTAATTCTTTAATTATTTAAAAGAAATATATTTTATAAGCAAAAAAGCTATGTCAATGACATAGCTTTTTCTAGGTAAATATGCATTTTTATTAAATATCTAATCTTGCTTCTTCTTCGAAGTTTTCTTCTGGAATAGGTCTTTTTACAATGTACTTGTAATAGATTTTTTCAACTGCCATAGAAATAGCGTTATCGCCAGTTACGTTAGCTGCTGTACCAAAAGAGTCTTGAGTTAGATATAGTGAAATTAAAATTGTAGCAAGTGTTCCTGATGAATCAATTCCTACTACTGGTAAGAATGGAAGTGCACTCATTACTGCTCCACCTGGTGCTCCTGGTGCTGCTACCATAGCAACTCCTAGGATACAAATAAATTTAAGAATTAGTGGGAAAGAGTGAGGCATATCGAACATTGTAAGTAATGTAAATACACAAGCTGTTAGAGTAATCATTGATCCAGCTAAGTGAACTGTTGCACATAGTGGGATACAGAATTCTCTAATTTGTCTTGTTACGCCCATTTTTCTGTTACAAGCAACGTTAACAGGAATAGTTGCTGCTGAAGATTGAGTTCCTACAGCTGTTAAGTAAGCTGGAACTGCTGCTCTTAAACATTTGAATGGGTTTCTTCCTGTGTATGAGCCTGCTGCAACAAATAAAATAACCATATAAAGTAAGTGCAAAATAATAATGCATAGGAATATTTTCCAGAATATTCCAAGAATTGCAAATACTGAACCTGAATATGATAAGTTACAGAAGTTACCAAAGATAAAGAATGGAAGTAGAGGGATTACGAATTTAGCTAATACTAAATTTATGATTTCATTGAATTCGTTAATTCCCTTATAGAAAACTTCTCCGCTTCCCTTTGCTCTTAGTGCTGAAACTGTAAGTCCTAACATAAATGCAAGTACAAGTGCTGCAGTTACATCAATGAAAGCTCCTAGTGGAATTTCAAAGAAAGGTGCAATTTCATTTGCAGTTGCTTTTTGAACTTGTTCTGCAAGTTCTGGTTTAATAAAGCTTGGGAAT
>QWCE01003649.1_pt1 | contig 17801 bp, 10 predicted proteins | sample 1972531 | NCBI WGS metagenome assembly QWCE01 (sample SAMN09866716, study PRJNA288562) | Human gut metagenome isolate term4_stool, whole genome shotgun sequencing... | reverse complement strand
CGCCGTCGTCCTTCAGCACGCGACGAATTTCAGAGAGGGCTTTCTCCGGTTCCGGTACAATGTGCAGCGCATTGACCACGATCACCACATCGAAAGACTCGTCGGCATAGGGCAGATGGAACATATCCTGCACCGAAAAATAGAGTTTCGCAGATTTTACGCCCTGTTTTGCCTGCTCGATCATCTCTTTGGAAGCGTCGGTAGCTTCAATATGGTCAGCAGAGCGGACGATATGTTTGGCAATCCGCCCTGTGCCGGTGGCCAGCTCCAGCACGGTTTTGTGCCGTACCACAGGGCGCAGCAGCTCGTACAGCCGCTCGTAAGCCGCTGCATCCTTGCGCATGAAACGGTCGTACCGTCCTACGTTTCTATCCCAAAAGGTTTTTGGACTTTTCATCACTATTCCTCTTTTTAATTAGCATAAGCTAACTATCATATATAGAGACTTGTTAGAGAATGCTAACTGCGTTGTTTTTGAAAAGCCGCATTTCTGCGGCTTTTCCTTTGTCCTTATAATAGCAAGCATCACTGCTCCTGTCAAGATTTTGCAGCACGGACCATTTCAAAATTCCGACAACCGGACATTCTTTATGCCTTGTTCGTCTGATGCAGTTTCCACCACATCAATGCCGTTAATGTGAGAGTCACCGATTCACAGATGATCATTTGGGGCCATTTATAGCTTGCCATAACTTCTGTGGTGATCAGATTTCCACCGGTGACAAGCAAAATGGATACCGCTGCGCTGGCTGCAAGGATGGCAAAGCATCGGAGCAGTTCCCATATCCGGCCATTCCGATTTCGGGTTGCCAGGAGCAGCACCACTGCCAAAAACACACAGCAGCCAAACAGGATCAGATAGGTGCCGCTGATCCATGAAGGGATTCCGTCAGTCTCTTTATGCGCACCGTTCCAGACCAGTGTATTGCTGCTGGGATTATGTGGGTTTACATACCACACATTTTTGTCTGCGGTTCTGCTGACCAGCTCCCCATCTCCCGTCAGATTATTTGGAAAAAAACTTTCATTAGGGGTCTTCCATGTGCCGTAGTCCAAATGGATATTCAGAATCCGATCCCAGGCCTCCTGGAAGGATTCTCCTTTCAGGGCGTTATTTTGCACATAGCGTTCCAGTTCCTCCTGGGTCATACCTGAAAAATCGGGGCCAAACAGTTTGCTTCGCAGCCAGTCATATCGGGTTGTATGGCACCAGATAAATTCGTCGTCTTCACTGCCGAGGCTGGTGCTGCCGTAGCCCATGATTCCGCTTGTATAATCAATTGCGAGGGCTCCGTCTTCCCGCAGCTCCACCCCCTCAATGGCCTGCTGCGCCGTCAGGCACACCGGGGTCAGCAAAAAAATGAAACCTGTGACCAACACAGCTGCCAGTGTCAGCATAGCAGTTGCTGCAGTGAGCAGCTTTCTTCTCCGAATGGCATTCTCCACCCTTCTGAGGCTGGTGATCTCCACCTCCGCAGGAATCCTTGGTGCCTTCTTCAGCTCTGCCAGCTCCTTCGTGCAACTGTCGCAGCCGCGCAGGTGGTCGTCCACCAGCGCCTTGCTTTCCTCACTTGCCATGCCCTCCGCGTACAGGGGCAGCAAATCTCTGATGATATTACAGTTTACGTTCATTGCAATTCCTCCATTTCCGATTGAATCTTTTGCCTGGCCCGATGATAGGTGACGCAGGCCCAATTTGCCGTTCGTCCGAATAAGCTCCCAATGTCCCCAAACGAAAGCTGCCCGAAGATTCGCAGCGAGAATACCTCCTTGTACGGTTCCGGCAGATCATGTAAAATCCGATGGATGGCCATGGCCTGCTCCTGATCCACGATCCATTCTTCCACTGTTTTTCGCGAATCCGGGATTTGAAGCTCCTCGATGCTCTGTGACGGTTTTTCTTTTCGCTGATGGGACACAAATGCATTGCGTGCCATGGCGCACAGCCAGGTGCGGATATCGCAGTCTCCCCGGAATGTGGGAAGCGCCTTCAATGCCCGAAAAAACACCTGCTCTGTCAGTTCCTCCGCCAAAGCCTCATCCCGGCAGATGGCCCGCAAATACAATTCCACATCGGCGAAATAGGTTTCATATATGTCTGCAAACTCGGTCACGTCCTCACCTCCTTTGCCTATTAGACGCGCAGGAATAAAAAATCTTACAGGATTTTGTAAAAAAAGATGCGCATTCGTTTTGCGGAATGCACATCCAGGTTTCTCTGCCCCTGCGGAAATTGATCGGTAGATTACTGATATTCCTTCAAGGGGTGTCGTGAAATGACACCCTTTGAAAACACGGCCCCAGCCAAAATTATTTTTCTATCAGATCCTCCATGGCACACCCCAAGGCTTTCGACAGCTTCAAAATTGTTTCCGCACTCGCTTTGTTGATATCCTTGTTCCGCTGTTCGTACATCTGAATGGAGCGCAGGCTGACTCCGGAGTATTTTGCTAATTCGGATTGAGAGCAGCCATAGGTTCTGCGGATGCGCCTTAAATTGGTATCCGGAAAGGTTTCCCGGATTCTGGCATCCAAAATACTTGCAAATTTAGAAATATCCGCTTCGTGAAGCGGGTCATACATGTTCCAAAGCTCCTCATAGGTGACCGCTTTCAGAATTTCGCGGTAGGTTCTTCCGGAGTACCACTGGTAGTAGGCAATTGCCCAACCAATCCAATATTCTCTGGAGCGGGTCAGATGTTCCCCCGGTACGGCCTGTGGCGCTTTCCCGGTGGTCTCCATCAGAATGTCTGATACCATATCCGCGCCGCTTTTCCCAGCAAGGAAATTCGGTTCTCCATTTTCCATCCGTTTGCTGACAGAGCTGGCGACAAACAGCTTTCCAAATGTTTCGCCGGGAATATGACAATCATTCACCGCATAGTCAAAAGCCTCTCCAAGCATGGATTGGGCGTTACTCAGATACATTTCTTGGTATGCGCGGGTCATCGTTCTGAATACCTCCCCTCATAATATCCTGAATATACAAGCCGTCGCCTTCTTCTTCCAGCATTTCCACATAAATCCGGTTTGCTTCATCATTTCGTGCCTTACGCAGACAGAAGTAGGTTTCCCTGTCAGCCACTTCAAATCCCTCGTAGTGCAGCTTTGAAAACGCGAATCGGGATTTTAGAACAATCTGTTCCCCCAGCTTTCCCAGCCGCATCGCTCTGGCCAACTGTTCCACAGTGATTCCATTGTTCAGAAAGGATTCTGCATAATCGAAATAGGAATCATCCGCCCGGTAGCCGGTGACCACATCAAAGGCATTTACATTCACACTGAAGTTCTCAACGAGATACCGCTTTGCCCGCCTGGCCACAGGGGTCTTGATGGAGAACAGTCGGTGCTCCACCAACACCGCAATCCAATTGAGAATTGTAAAATCAGGACTATTCAGGTTTAGAACATTCAGATATTCCGTATCCAGTGTGTACCGATTGGCAAATCCATTCCGCAGAGAGGACACCGCCCACTCCTTCGCCAAATCTTCGCTTTCCGTACAGTAAAACCCCAAGCCAAAATCGTTATTCCCTTTTCCTTTTCCAAAGGTCGGCTCCTCAATCAGCTGCTCAGAGCCATGATACAGTGTAATGATTCTCTCCATCATCCAGCCCTCCGTTTTCTTTTATTATATCACTTTGGTGATAATCAATCAATATAATTTTGAGGAAAGCTTTTACTTTTTGCTTACATAAAAACAGCAGCTGTCTCTTGATGATTCATGTTAGCGTGGGTCATTATCGTAGTACTCAGCACCGAGGTCATAGAAAGCAGTCTTGTTTTTAAGAATGTGGTAGCCGAAAATACCGGAGGAAATCAGCGGGAACGCAACCGTCTCGCATCTGTATTCCTTCGCCAGAGAGGGCGGTGCGGTAGCAGGAAATCAACCTCTCGCGCTCTCCACGCTGACCGCCCAACCAGCGCGGACCGACTGCGTGAATGACATATTTGCAGGGCAGCTTGTAGCCCTTCATGATTTTTGCGCTCCCGCTTTCGCAGCCGTGGAGCGTTTCACATTCTGCCAGCAGCTCCGGTCCTGCAGCGCGATGAATGCAGCCGTCCACACCGCCGCCACCCAGCAGCGTCTCATTGGCAGCGTTGACGATGGCGTCAACCTTCATTTTTGTGATGTCATTTCTGACGATAATGAAGCGGCATTATTCTATCCTCCGTCCTATCAAAGCGGCATCGGCGTTCGGGCGATCAGAATGACCGCCAGAATTGCGCCCACAAATGCCGCTGCTCCGATGGCAGCCAACAGCTTTTTGCTGAGTTTCTTCTTCGTTGCCTTGCAGATCAGCGCAGCGCAAGCCATGCAGACAGCCGCAGCCACAAGTGTAATACCCAGCGTTTCTCATAGCCAAGAAAACGCAAAGGCCCGGCTCTTGCGCAAGAGCCGGGCTGTGGGGCTATTGGCTGTTACAGCGCCGGTGGTGTCCACAGGTCGCTGCTGCCGCCGGAGGAGCCGCCGCTGCTGCCGCCGCTTTCCGGGGCGGGGGTTACCACCAGCGGGGTCTGGCGCAGGGTGGCGGAGGCGGCGTAGAACCGCTCCCCATCTGCCTGGACCAGGGCGGTGAGGCCTGAATCCCAGAGTACCGTCAGGGGCTTGTTGGTATACAAAGTCTTGACCTCCTTGCCAAGGAGCAGATAGTGTTCGTAGAGCTTGCAGTTACTGCCCGCGTACCCTTCCCAGGGGGTGAAGGTCTGGGCATCGGCCAGCCAGGCTGTGGGAATATAGGCGGTGGTGCCGTCAGGCTCCAGGATGGCGGTGTAGCCCGGAAGCTCCGGGGCGGTGCCGGATTCCAGGACGGAAACCCTGTCCCCGTAGTCACAGAACCGGAGCACCAGGGGCACGCCGGAGACCTTCACCTTGGCTTCGCCGGTTTTCACCTTGTCAGCCAGGAGCCGGAGGGTGCCGGGGTGCATCAGGGTGATGTCGCCGCCGTCCTGGGGGCCGGAGCTGCCGGAGCCGCCGGAGCTGCCGGAGCCGTTGTCTGCCGGGGCCTGATAGGGGTAGCGGCTCTGCTGGGCCAGGGGTACGAAGCCGGTCTGTTCCCCTGCCTGTACATACAGGCAGTTTTCCAGTTCCTCCAGTACCTCCAATTTGGTGTTGGTGGCCAGCTTTTCCAGGGGTTCTCCCAGGCAGGAGAAGTCCGGGTAGAGCCCCGCGTTCCACAGGGCGTAGGCGGTGCGGCTCTCAAAGGGTTCATCCGGGAAGCGGAGGAAGCCCGTCCCTACAAGGCCCTCCTCCTTTTCCGCCGTGACCTTGGCGAAGGTTTCCTCATAGCCCGTGACCTCCAGGGTCTGCCCCTGCTCCAGCAGCAGACGGATCACCGGGATGCGGTCCCCCATGACCTGGACTTCCCTGGTTTTGGGGGCGGTGGTTTCCGGGGCGGTGGTCTCCGGCGCTGTCTCCTGCGTGGTGGGGGCCGTGGAGGCGGGAGGCTCCGTTGTGGGGGCCTCCTGCCCTTTTCCGCAGCCTGCCGTCAGCAGGCACAGGGCCAGAAGCAAGGCCATATATTTTTTCATTTGGTTTCTCCTCCCTGCTCCGTCTTGCCGTAGACGGCATCGATGATTTCATGGATGTACTTGTAGCCTGCCGTGCCGGGCTTGTAGGTATTCTCGTTCTGCTTGGCGATATAGCCGATGGACCGGCTGACGCAGCCGCCGTAGAGGGTGACGGTTTCGCCGGTGGTCATGTCCTTCAGCTTGATATAGGGCCGCAGGGTCAGCGTATCCTTGCAGTCCTCCAGACTGAAGCCCACCAGGACGTTGGTATATTGGATCATCCCGTTCGCTCTGCTGAAAATCGGGTCAGCCTTGCCCTTTTTGTAGGCGAAGTTGTGGCTTTTGCTGTTTTCCAGGGTGGGGGTGCCTACGCCCCGCATGACCACGGTGCCGTATTCTTCCAGGGTGTAGCCTCCCAGGCCCCGGGCACCAGTCAGGGCCGTTCTCGCATCCTCGCCGATGCCGGTGATCATGCGGATGCCCTTGGTGCCGGTAAGGCGGATGGAGCAGCCGGCGTAGTTCAGAAGATTCGCAAACTCGGTGATTTCCTCGGCCTTCGCGCCGCCTTCCTGACGGGTAATACGGAACACCTGCATACCCGTGGGATAGTTGGTGTAGGAGCCTTCTTGCGTGCCGTCCTTAAAGGAGTAGATGGTCAGCAGATCGCCGGTTTCCGGCAGGTTGACATAACGCGTACCGTTCATTTCCTCAATGGGATATTCCTTCCCATCGACGGTCACGGTGGTCTTGCCGTCAAATTCCGGTTTGTTCGTCACATCCAGGTAGTTGGCAGGTATCTCGACGGTGAAGGTAACTGTGCCGGTTCCGCTGTTGTTTTCCCCGTAGATCACCGTGAGTGTGTGTTCGCCAGGCTTCATCGAGACCTGCAAAAACTCCGGCTTCAGCGTCAGGGTAAACGGTTCGTCTATCGAACCGCTGACTGCCAGGAAACTGGGAGTCGCCGTGATGTGCATTTTGCCGTCCAAGAGGACTTTGGAAAATTTCCGGGTCTGGCCGTTGACGGTGAAACTCAAGGGGTTCCAGCTGCCCTTGTACCAGGTCTGGCCGTCGCCCTCGGTAATCGTCCAGGCGTTCAACTGGGCTTCCAGCCGAACCAGCTTGTCAAGTTTCGTGCTGTCCACCAGGGTCTTCTGGTGGTCGGTCAGGTCGCTGTAGGCTTGCCGGGCGGGCTTGATCTGGGTATCCTCCACGGTCTGCTGGTACGGCTCCACGGAATCCGGCAGGGCGGCGATCTGCGCCTCTACCGCCGCCACCTGATCCAGAACCTGACGCAGCTCCGCAATCCGAGCCAGCGCATCGTTAATTTCCTTCTTCTCCGGCTCGGTGGCGTAGGTCACATCCAGACCCTTGAGGGTCGCTTCCACATCGTCCAGGGTGGCACGGTCGGATTTGCGAATTGTGTCTTCCAGAATGCTGTCCAGGGGCTGGGTCAGGTCGGAAAGGGGCTTCATGTACACGGTAATTTTGGCCTTGTTGCCGCACCGGTCACCCACCGTGAAGGTATAGGAACTGCCGTTGTTTGGCAGCTGCAGCTTGATCGGATTCTCATTTCCGCCATTCGGAACCACTCCGATTGAGCCTTTCGCCATATACCAGTCCGGCATACCGTCGTCATGAATCTCCATCTGCTGGGACACATAGTAGGTTTTCTCATTCTCCACGCCGGAGAAGGTGGGCGGATTGCTCTCCTTGACCAGCTTGCCGGTACAGGCGTAGCCCGCATTATTCGCCTTGTCCAGCGCCTTGGCGTAGAGGTAGTACACCCCGTCCTCGGTGATAGACACCTTGCCTTGATTCGCCGGCCGCGCCCAGAAAGCGCCGTTCATTCTCTTCAGTTCCTCCAGGGTCAGGGGCTTGTCGGACAGGTAGTACCAGAAGTCGGCCACGCCGGAGACACGATCCGTTGCCGAAATCACAAAATCGCCGTTCACAAAGTCGTCCGCCGGGTTCTCCTGGAAGCCCTCCCACTTGACATAGTAACCGCTGTCCTTACGCAGTCTGCCCCGGATGGAGGCTTGGGGTGCCACGTTGTCCGTCTTCACACCGGTGACGGTGATGGTGATGTTCTTTTCGGGGGCAGTCAGTGTGACCGCACCATCATTGCCGAGGGTCAGCTTCGTTTTCTCGCTTCCAGCTTCCGCCCAGATGCCAAAATCTGCGGCCTTATACGCACCAACGGAATCCAGTTGGAAGGTCAGCGTCACATTCTCGTGCCAGTCCAGCTGAGTCTTGCTTGCCGTCAGGGTGTAGCCTTTCTGATTCTCCGGCAGGGTGACTTCCAGCTTCCGGCCGGGCTGGACGGTGATCTCCTGAGTGGTGGAGGGCAGGTAGTTCTTCGTCTCTGCCAGGCGGATTTCATAGACTCCCGGGGTAAGCGTATGAAAGGTCTCACCCTGGGATGCCGATATCGATTCGAAGGTCGTCTCGCCCTTCTCCCGGATTTCATAACCCTCTGCGGAGGGCAGCAGGGTCACGCCGCCGTCGCCCTTGCCGGAGATGGTTTCGTTGACCACCGTAATGTTGGCGGTCTGGGCGGCCTTTTGAATCGTGACTGCCAGGCTCAAACTGGCTGTGGTGTAGTTGGTTCCTGCTGTCCAAGTCGCACACAGCATGTAGGTACCGGCACGTGTCGGGTTCGCACCCGTTTCCAGTCTGATGGAACCGTCTCCTGTCAACCAATAGTAGCTGAACGTACCGTCCGGGTGATTGGAGGTGAAGTTCTCGGCCTTGGGGGTGGGAACCGTTTGGCCGTAGGTAAACTCGGTGGGATAGTCCTTGTTTACCAGAGTGCCCGGAGCCTTGGTCACGGTGATCTGGATATCCTTACTCAGGGTGTAGTCCCCCACGGTGACGGAAACCCGGTAGGTATGCTCGCCCGCGTTCACGCCCGCAGGCAGGGTGAAGCTGGTTCCGTCTTCCTCCGTGAAGGTCTGGACAGTGCCGTCGGACATCACCTTAGCCCAGGCGTAGCTGGCAGTGACGCCCTCGCTCAGCGTGGCGGAAGCGGTCAGGGTCACGGTCTGGCTCTCGCCGTAGGGGACAGTGGTTTTGTTGGCGGTGAGGGTCACGCTCTGAACGGGGGTTTCCTTCACAGCTACTTTTTCCAAGGATTGAATCGCGGACGCATCTGCGGCGGAAATCCAGGTTCCGTCATGCGCAATGTAGGCACCGCCCTCGGGCAGCAGGTCTGCTACGGAGCCGATTTCAACCCACACTACATTGAAGTGGATGCTTCCGGCGGTATCGGCAATGGTCACCTTTGCGCCGTTATACACCTCCAGCCTCTCCATTCTGGACATGTCACTGCCTCTGTTTACGATCTGCAAACTGCTTCCCTGAATGCATGTCAGGTCGCACGCCAGATTCTTGCCGTTCAGATCCAGGATGCCGCTTATCCTACCAAAGGGGTGACCTTCCTCCACGGGTACATCCTTCAGCAGCTTCAATGTGCCGCGCTTGCCATCGCAAATCTCGTCGAGTGCCGATAGGAAATCGGTATAGCCGGCGGTCACGCCGTCCTTGGTCACGGTGGCCACAAAGCCTGTGGTATCGCAGTAGGTGCAGCGGCCGGAGCTATCCAGGCCGGTGTGGGGGCAGGGCTCGATGGTCAGGTTGTACAGGCAGTTTTCATTCGTGTACGGATTCGAGTAGTCGTACTTGATTACCTGGTCGTAGGGCAGATAGCCGCTGCCGCTCTTGGCGGCGTAGCCGGATTCCAGCAGGCTCCCCAGGGTCATCTGGAAGCTCTCGAAGCACTGCATATAAAGCTCATCGACGGTGCCGCCCTGGAGCAGGATGTTGCCCACCTCGCCGGGTCGCCAGCCAACCGGGTTCAATTGCTTGATCTCGCCCGCGCCGGTGGGGCCGACGAATCTGCTTTTTTTGTCCACAGTGACAGAGCCTACCGTTCCCGTCCAGCCTTTCATATCCAGCTGACCGCCGTCACGGGCGCTCACGTTGAAGGGAATCTCGCCGGAGCCGGTGATGACGAGCTTCGCGTTCGTACCGTCGTCGGTATTCCCTTCCACGCTGATGGTCTGCCAGGTCTTCTGGGAAATATTGTAGCCGTTCAGGTTCAGGGTGACGGTCTTATTGCCTCCGATGATATCTGCGTTCGTCGTCAGAACAAGGTCGCTAAGCAGCGTCACGGTGGTGCCGTCCTCGGCGTTATTCAGGGCGGTGCCCAGGTCGGTGGTGTAGCTGACATTACCGTCCGCAGTCTCCACCATGACGGTCATGGTCAGGTGGCAGTCGTCGCAGGTGTAAACGCCGTCGTTATCCGTTACGTTCTCGTGCTCACAGATATGGCCGCAGGTATCGCACACGCCATCGGTGTATTCCGGATGGGTGCATTCGCAGCCGCACAGGTCGCACACGCCGTCCGTCCAATTTTCGTGGGGGCAGGGGTAGCCGCAGGTGCACACGCCGTTCTCATCAAAGTCTTCGTGGGTATGCGCCACCGCGTAGACGGTTCTATAGCTATCCGACCTATTTACATGGTAGGCATCCTCCAGAAGATCGCTGCCGTCCGCCTCGTAGGCAAAGGCCGTGCCGTCTGCCAGCATCTGCGACAATGGTCTGCCGCCTAGATCATAAAGGGCACAGTTTCTGCCATGGTCTTCGGGGTTTTCAAAGACACCGCCGCTGATCCGGACGGAGCCATAGCAGCGTTCCGCCCGCGTCACATTGGGAGAATAGGTGCCGCCCTGGATATTCACGCTGCCGCTTCTCACGGCAATGCTCACCGCCGCGCCGTAGCCGGTATGGCGCGCGCCGCCGGTATTGGTGTTGGAGCTGTCCGTCAAAGTCACGTTGGCCGAGTCGGTGATGACCATCAGATCGCGCGAGGGGCTGCCGGAAAGGGTATGGCCGTTCCAGTCAATGGTGAAGGTACCGCTGTTGATATAGAGGTTCTTCTCCCCTGTCAGGGCCACGTCCTGGAAGAGGGTGAGGGTGGAGCCGGAGGCAGCCTTTGCCGCCTCAAGGGCATCGCCAAAGTCGGCGAAATATTGTTTCCCCGCTTCTGTGTCAAGCGTCGCCGCCGCGGTATACCCGCAGGGGCAATGGCCGCTGCTATCCGGAGTATGCTCTGGGTGGGCACCTACACGGAGCCTCACTGTTGCTTCCTTGTCGTCTCCCGGGTCATAGAGCGTATTGTCCGCGTCTTTATAATAGGCATACCCCGGAGCCAAAGAATCCCGCAGCGTAGCAGCAGCGCCCTCTTTAAAGTGTATACCGGAGAAGCTGCCGCCCTTTAGGATCAGAGTATTCTGGCCCAGCAGCTGTAGGCCGTCGGTCTTACCCTCAAAATGTCCGCCCAGAATTGTCAGCGTTACATTTGCGTTATTGAACACCCCTAGGCCCATACCGGAGTATTCCCAATCACTCGTTCCGGCAATGGTGCCGGTCTGCGCCGGAGAGCTGTCCCGAATGGTGGTGGGCCCCTTCTTCACAATCAGGCCTGAAGGGCCTTCCATTCGCTTTCCATTCAGGTCCAGGGTCAAGGGCACTTCCACACAGAAGGCCTCTTCTCTTTCCTTAACAACACAGTCTGCCAACAGCTTCACCGTCGCATCAGCGCCGCTGCGCAGCGCTTCCTCCAGGGTCCGATAGCCGGTCACGGTGCCGTCTGCGGTGGTCACATTGGCCTCATAGACCTGGCTTCCGCATTTCTGGCAGAGGCCGGTTTCGTCGCTGACGGTGCTGTGGTGGTCGCAGCTGCGGCCGCAGTCGCAGCTGCCGCCCCTGTAGTGGCAGGTGTGGGCGGCCACGTGGATCTCCCTGCCCACGAGCTTGGTGGAGTCCGTGGCATCCACGACTTCGTTGGCGCTGTCGTAGAAGGCAAAGCCCTCCTCCAGAAGCTCCAGGGCCCGGCCGACGCAGGCAGAATCCAGTCCCTCATCGAAGTGTCCGCCCCTCAGGTGGGTGGTGCCGTGGAAGGCAACCGGCCACTCAAAGTGCGTGTTCTCTCCCCGTACGGTCAGGTCAAACTGGGCGCTAATGAACGTATCCTTATAGTGAATATTCTCCAGAATCAGCTTTCCGCTGGCATCGGTTTCAATTAGTCCCAAGGTGCCGTTTTTCACGGTGAAGGTGCCATAGGGGAAATTGCCCATGTCCAATGTATTCAGGGTATGACCCTGCAAATTCAGGGTCACGTTCTTGCCGCCCACATCGGTGCAGGACACGTCAACGGTTTTGTTCGGCACGTCTCCCGTGAGGTAGAAGTTCCCGCCGCTGTACATAAAGTGGCCAACATTGGCTTTGCCTTGCTCTTCATTTGAAATCAGGTAGTAGAGGCCGTCATCTCTGACAAGCAGAGCATCCCCATTGCTGCCTTTCTTCTGGCCGCATTGGTCACAGATGCCCTCATGATCGACTGTGGGGTGGGAGCAGCTGCTGAGCCCGAGGGTAACCGTGTCCGTATCCAGGCTGTAGCCGTCGTAGGACAGGGTGCAGTAGATCCGGATGGACTTCAGCCAGGGCTTGCTCTCGTCCTGGGTCAGCATTCCCTCATCATCCATACCATAGAGCCGCACGGTCTCTTCGGTGTATCCCGCTATCGGTGTGCCGTCTGCCCGCTTCCACTGGAAGTCGATGGAGCCGGTGTGGCCCTTCGTCAGGTAGGCGGACACGTGGACCTCCCCGGCCTCCGGATCCGTGCTGATCGAATCCACCGGCCGCTCGTAAATGCAGATGGGCGGGCCGGAGACGGTAACCACGGCGGTCCTGCTGGCCTCGCCGACGCTGACCTTCAGGCGATAGGTCCCCGCCTGTACGGTTTTGTCTGTCGTAACGGTAAGGGTCTTGCCGTCGGCAGAGGCCGCTGCCGTCAGGCCGGTATGGGGGCCGGTCCATTCGAGGGTCAGGGCGGACAGGTCCACATTCCTGCCGGATAGGGCGAAGGTAGCGGTCTTGACCGTGGCCTCGTAGAGGTAGCCCTTCTGAGCCTTCACCGAGAGCATGGGGCCGGTGACTTCGCCGATGTAGACAGTTCTAAATTCCCCTATGCCCGCATTCTTGATCGCTTTCTCATCTGCGGATTCCATCACCGCCGGATCCGCGTCTCCCTTGTTGGAGACTAGGATAGTCAGCTTGTTAACAGCGGCATCATAGGAGGAGGGTCTGTACATGCTGATGCCGTAGTCGTCGCCGGTGGCGTAAAGAGAACCACTCGTCGTTTGCAGGATGGCACAAGCAATACCGGCATTCGAGCCGCCGTAGGCCTCCAGCTTGCCGCCATTCAGTTTCAGATTATAGACGCATACGGCGTTCTGGTCGCTGCCGCTGACCTTAACGGTACCGCCCGCAAGGGTCAGAGCTCCGCCGCTGTTGTAACTGGTGTAGGTGCTGTCACAAAGTGTGGCATCGACCCGGTAGTTGTTGTTGCCGCCTTTGCCCACCAGCTCCAGGGTACCGGTGCCCTGAATGGTCAGGTTCTTGCCATTCAAATCCAGGGGCTGATCGCACTCGATCTTGTTGTCGCCCACCAGGGTCAGGGTGGTGTCCCCGGTCAGCTTGACGGGGGTGGTAAAGGTCCGGTTGTCCCAGGTCACCTCGCCGGAGATAGTTTCCTCCGTCGCCAGGGTGGACACCTGGCTGTTCACCCAGTTGAACAGGGCTTCCAGCTTCTCCACGCCGTTGATCTGCGCCTGCTGAGCCTCGCTCAGGGCATCAAAAGCGGAGTACGCCGCTTCCAGCGCGTCCAGGTAGCTTTCGGACATATCCTCCACGTCCGGCAGGGCATCGATCATGGCCTGCACCGCCGCCACGGCCTCATCCTCCCCGGGGGCAGCAGTCTCCTCGGCGAGGACCTCCGCGGCCTTGGGTGCCTCGGTAGGCTCCGTTTCCCCTTCCGTAGGCTCCGTTTCCGCCTCCGTGGGCTCCGTTTCCTCTTCCGTAGGCTCCGTTTCCTCTTCCGTAGGCTCCGTGGTGGGGTCCGTCTCCTCACTGGGGTTGGCAGCCCCCACCACCTCCACAGCCTGGGTGGGATCCGTAGGCTCCTCCGCCCAGGCAGGGGCGGGCAGCATCCCGACACACAGTGCCAGGGCCAGAATCAGACTGATGATCCGTTTCTTCATGGTTCATTCTCCTTTTGCGATAAAAATTTCCAACCTTCCCCTGGGGGAAGGTGCCCGCCCCGGCGGGCGGATGAGGGGCAGGCTCCCTTGCGTAAAGGGAGCTGTCAGCCCTAGGCTGACTGAGGGATCGCCTTGCTGTAGGCTTGGTCCGCCCCACACCCGTCAGGGCCTTTGGCCCTGCCACCCTCTCCCAGGAGAGGGCATTCAGTCCTCCGGGATGAGCTTCAGCCGCCTGGCGGCGGTTTTGGCCTCGCTGCGTCTGTTCACGTCCAGCTTTTCCAGAATATGGCTGACGTGGGTCTTCACCGTGGTCAGCTTGATGTCCATCATCTGGGCAATCTCGGCGTTGCTCTTGTCCGCGCAGATCAGGCGCAGGATCTGCTTCTCCGTGGTGGTCAGTACATCGTTTTTCCCCAGCCGGGGCTGCAGGAACAAGGGGTCGTTGGCGTTTTGCAGCCGGACCTCGGCCAGGAGCCGCTTGTACCACCGGTCGTTCCCGGTCCAGGGAAGCTCTGCCAGCAGGGGCAGAATGGCCGCGCCGTAGACGCTGAGGCTGCGGATAAAGCCGAATTCCGCCGCTGTGGTCATGGCCCTTGTCAGCTTCTCCTGCCAGCCCTCCCGGCGCATCCGGTAGAGGGCCAGGGCTGTGAGCGCATCCACATGGATGCCGTCTATGTACCGGCAGCAGTTTTCACAGTAGGGGCCCAGGGGGGCCAGGGTCAGCAGCGCCGCCTCGGGAGTCCCGTCGGCCAGCTCTACCTGGGCCTGGGTCAGGTACTGGTAGCGCTTCATCACGTTCAGGTGCATGGGGTCTCTGGGGGCCTTTTCCCGGTACCAGGCATCGGCACTGTCCAGGTCCCCGGTGTGCAGGGCAATGCGGCACAGGGCCGCATCCATATTGGGCAGAAACCGGGTGTGGCCCTGGTCTACTAGCCTAGCCCGGAGGGACTCCAGGGCCCGGCGGGCATTCCCCGGCTGGCCGGTGGCCAGATAGTTCCGGGCCAGAAGCCCCGTGGCGGCAAACTCGATATCCGGGGTGCCGTTTTGCTGGATCTCGCTCATGCGGGACACCAGGGAAAGCATCCGGCTGCCGATGTCCTCCCCTTTTTCAAATTTGCTCTCGGCAATGGCGCAGTCCCCCAGGCAGACCCCGTCCTTCCCCAGAATCGCCTCCACAGGAATGCGGACGGTCTTATAGAGCAGGTCGTCCCGCTTGCTCCAGGGGGAGAAATCCTTGCCGCCGTTCATAATACTGGGCAGGGCGCTGGTAACGGAGAAGGGAGGCAGATTGACCTCCTTGCCGGTCATCAGCCGGAACACCGCCGGGATGGTCTCCGTCAGGTTGTCCACCTTCCGCTGGGGCAGGGAGATATCCAGCCAGGCCAGGCGGCTCCGGGCCTGCTTCCCCGCCGCGTCGTTGGGATTGCACTGCCGGGCGAAGTCCTTTAATTTCTTGTACCAGCCCTCGGAGCCGGCATAGTCCATGCTCAGGGCGCACAGCATGCTCATGCCCTGCATCAGGGACGGAGAGGCCCGGATCTCGGACTCCGGCAGGCTCCGATAGTACTTTTCCATTTGGCTATAGTGGCCCATGCCCGGATGCAGCTCTGCATTGCGGATGAGGATCTCCGAAACCTTGGCATGGTCCCCGCCCTTTGTGTAGCAGTCCAGAGCGTGGGAGTAGTCCTCTTTCAGCTCGAAATACAGTCCGCCCCGGTTGAAGAGGGCCCTCCGCTTTTCCGGCGAGTAGCTATGGTCCATCTCCCACAGGAGAAACTCCCGGAACTGGGGCCAGAAGCGGTACTGCCGGAAACCGTCGTAGAGCAGCATGGTGGTATTGCGCTGGAGCCAGTCCAGCATCTCCCCGGCGTGGGCATTGCCGGAGACCATCCGGGCCATTTCCAGGTTAAAGCTCTCAAAGGGGGACAGCTCCAGCAGGAACCGCCGGTAGGGCAGGTCCAGCCGCTGATAAATCGCCGTCTCAAAGTAGCGGTAGACCTCCTGGTAGGACCGGCCCACGATCTCCTGGCTAAACCGGGCCCCGGAGGACATATTCTGGGCCGTGATGGCCACCCCCAGAGGATAGCCGATGGACTCCTTCAGGATCCCGGCGATCTCTCCGTCGGTGACCGGCAGGCCGCTGGCATCGAACAGCTGCCGAATATCCTCCCGGTCGAAGAGCAGGTCCTTGGGCCCGATCACCGTCATAAGCCCCGCATACTGGAAGGCCATGAGGCAGCCGGGCGGGCTCCCCCGGGACAGGATCACAAAGCGCTTGTCCGGACTGCGGCGAATGAGGGCGCAGAGGGCCTGCTGGTCCTCCTCTTCCTGAAAGAGCTGGAAATCCTCCATCAGCAGAATGTCCCAGTCCTTCTTGGTCTCCAGGTCCGCTCCCCGGGCCGACTCGCCCTCCAGCTTCCAAACCCGCCTTCCCTCCAGCAGGGCCTGGGCCACAGCGGTCTTGCCGAAGCCGCAGGGGGCGCTAAAGAACAATATCCGTTCATTCTTTAGAAATTCCTGAAATTTCCGGCTGATTTCCGGTTTTATGACCATCTTTTTTGTCATAGCCGCAATTCCTTTCCCAAAGCCGGAGGGGCTTTTTTACAGTTTGACCGTATCATAGCACAGTTTTTGAAAAAAGAAAATCCTACCAAAGTATGATACCGTTGTTCAGGGCTGTCTCAAAAAGACGAAGTGCCCAAACAGAAGAAATGTCATTGCGAACCCAATGTCACTAAGTTAAGCCAAAATGCCCCGCTACACTCAAAATTGAGCTGCAGCGGGGTGCTTTTTTGTGTTTTTCCCAAAACACTTGACAAATATGCAATTTCGTGCGGCCATTTTGCTAAGCAAGCGCAGGCTTATCCTGATGCTCGGCGAAAAACTCGCGGAGCTTGTCAGCTTCATCGGGGAGGACAAAGCCAAAGCCCTGTCCGTCCACTCTGCAATAGAAAGCAATTTTCATGACTGCCACCTCAATCAAAAATGTCCTGGATTTTGTATGCGATCTCAATGCGCTTGTCGGGGTACACCAGCACCCTGTCGATCAGCAGCTCGGCCAGCTCGGTGGTCAGCGTGTCCGCATCGAAAATTGCCTTGGACGCTTCCATGCGGCTGTCCTGCCGTGCCTGTTCGTCCCGTTTCTGCTTCGCCTGTGCCAATACTGCGGCATAGGCGTTTTTCGTTTTCAAAAGCAGCTCGTCACACGCAGTCTTTTCCGCCTTGTAGGTGTTCAGGTCAATCTCGCCCATGAGATAGCGTTCATACAAGGCGCGCTTACCGTCTTTCGGTGCGTTCCGGTACGGAAGCATCCACCCGGAGCGTACCGTCAGGGGCAAGTGGCGCGGCGGCTTCCATCTGCTTTTTCAGCGTCAGGAATACCGCCTGCTCCAGCTCTGCGGCGTTCAGGCGCATCTTGTGGCAGCGGCTTTCTTCGTCTGCTTCGGAATGGCGGCAGTAATAATACGAGGTTTTCTGCATGGTGCGGGACAGTGCATGGCCGCAGCAGCCGCAGAAGGCTTTGCCCTTCAGCGGGTAGTCCCGCTTCTTTTTGTTGGGCTGTGAAAAGCGGAGCTGACTGGCCTGCGCGGTATCAAACACGGCTTTCTCAATGATGGCCGGGTGATGGTCGGGGATGATGTACCATGATTCTCTGTCCTTCAGGCGGCTTCTGTTGCCGCCTACTTCGAGAACTGCCCGCTTGCCAATCACATACACGCCGGTGTAGCGTTCGTCCTCCAAAATGCGGAGAATGGTGGATGTACTCCAAATCCCGTGACAGCGGGAAATATCGTGTGTGTGATTGCCTCGCGCCGCTTTGTACTGGCCGGGGGTGGGGATGTTTCTGCGGAACAGCTCTCGCGTGATGGCGGTGGCGTTGATGCCCTCGGCGGCAAGCTGGAAGATGAGCTGCACAACGGCAGCGGCCTCCGGGTCAGGCTCCATTCTGCCATCGGCGCTTTTGCGGTAGCCATAGGGACAGATTTTGCTCTGATACTCGCCGCGCTGCATCTTGGCGTACTTGGCGCTCTTGGTCTTGATGGACATATCGCGGCTGTAATATTCGCTGATGAGATACTTGAATGCTACGTCCATGCCGCCGGTGTCACCCTTGAATTTGCTGCTGTCAAAATCGTCGCTGATGGAAATGAAGCGGGTATGGAACAGCGGGAACACGCGCTCGATAAA
>QWCE01003383.1_pt1 | contig 17809 bp, 16 predicted proteins | sample 1972531 | NCBI WGS metagenome assembly QWCE01 (sample SAMN09866716, study PRJNA288562) | Human gut metagenome isolate term4_stool, whole genome shotgun sequencing... | reverse complement strand
ATGTTGTAGACAGTCTTGCCTGTTGCATCAACAGACTTAACTAAGTTTACATTTTCAGGGTCCTTGTTTTGGTCATGAGTTAAATCTTGGTTGTAGACAAAGAACTTGTTTAGATAAAGATCTTTGCCACGATTAAATCTATCGTCTTTCCATATCTTATTTAGACGGGCTTGGTTTAGGTCTGGAAAGACTATGTCTTTTACAGGTTCATTATCTAGGTCTGGCCTCATACCTGTGTCTTTGTCTTTATAAACACGAGTACCCATGAAGTCGTACTTTTCTAAAAGTCCTGCGTCATCAGCATGGTCTGATTTTTCTGCCCAGAATTGGATAGCATAGTCTGCCTTTTCCTTGTCCTTCCACACTGCTGTGAAGATAACCTTGCCAGCTGGCATGATTAAGTCAGCATCAAGATTTTCGATAGCTTTGCCAGTTCCAACTGTAATTATTTCATTTGCCTTAAATGTTTTTCCATCTTTTGTCTCTAAGTCTACAGATGGCTTCCAGCCTTGGAATTCGCCGCCTACTTTAGTAGGAACATTGGCAATTTGAGGAATCACTTGTTCATAGTAAAGAGTACGAGCTGGAAGGGCTGTACCTCCTGCGGTATCGTAAATTACATCGTAGTGGGCACGATTGTAGCGGTATTCCAAGATGAAGTTCTCAGCATTTTCTGGAACTTGCATTGTTATAAAAGGTGCTTCTGGAACAAAGCCCTTTCTATTAGGATGCTTTTCATCCAAGGGGCTTACTTCCATAGTTGAGCCTGTGTTACCATTTTGAGTGGTAATAAGTTGTCCTTTTTCTCCTACACTTCCGTCGGGATTAGTGTACTTAGAAAAATCATGCAAGTCTTGGAAAACGTGCTTGATTGTAATGGCATTGGACTTGGATTTGTAACGGAAGTCTTCGTTGGCTTGGTATCTGATTCCGTTGATCTTATTGCCTGTTTGACCTTTGCCGTTAGCCGCGTCCTTCACCGTTTTGTAGTCTATTTTATAATCGTCATCTGGCTTTTTGTAGCCTGTAAGGTCTGGAAGTGTGATAGTCTTATCGACTTTCGCTTTTTCCTCCGCAGTCATGACTTTTTTCGTTTCGCCTTTTTCATTTGTGAAGGTATATTCATCATCCCCTACGCTTGCAATATAAGGTTGGTAGTTTATTCTATATTTTTCTCCATTTTGTACCTTATAATCTTTACGTAAGGTGTAAATATTTGGCTGTTCAGGATTTTTGATTAAATCTGCTGCGCTCTGATCTTCTTCTAGTTTTGCAGGTTTTACAGGATCCAATTTGTTTATGATTTCTGACTTATCTTTAGTAAGGTCGTTATAATTAACCTGTGCAAAAATCTCAATTGGAGTAGAAAAAACCATCATTAGGACTAGATTCCATACTAACAGTTTTTTAAAAAAGTTCTTCATTTTGCCCTCCATAATTTAGTTTTTTATATTTATAATTAGTAAAGTTTTGAAATGTCAACTAGTACCATATGAAATATCTTTAGTAGAAGTTTTAATTTTAGCTTTTCTGAGATTTTAATTGAAAAAAATTACTTATATCATGCTAACTAAAAACACTTATATATGTTGTTAAAATTTGTATTATCCTATAAAATTTCAAATTATATTTTCTTAACAAAGCATATACATAAGTAATTTTTTATAAATATATTTATGTTATTATCAAGAAAACTTTGCAATTACAAGAATTGATCAAAAATTATACTTTAAGTACAGTTTGCTTTTCTCTCCTTTCTTTTTTATTAGATTTGATCATTTCTTATATAATTTCTAATTTTTTCTCTTATGGATTTTATTGTACGAAAAGATTTATAAGCTATGAAAATCCGACTAAAAAGGTCAAATATCAAGTCAGAATCTCCCTTAAGCTTTAAAATCAAAAATTTTTTCTTAAATTTTTAAACTTACTTCCTTATTACATTTACAATTTCTTATTAATTCATTATAATTTCAAAAAAATATACAAGTATCCACTTTATATAAATATTATAGTATTCTTTGACATATTAATCAATATTTTTTATAGAAAATCAAATATTGGTTTCTAGTATTATCAACGATTTTGGGTTTTTGCAATAGAAAAAAAGGTCATCAATCAGACCTTTTTTATTTTAGATTATAAATGCTCCTTTTTTATCGATTTCAAGTGCCATGACCTTGTAAGAATTTGATAGATTTTCTAATTTTTCTCTTATTTCTTTTTCAGAAGACTGATCTTTTGATTTTAAAATTACCATAATTGTCGATCCAGCGCCGCTTAGATAGTGGCCTAAAGCTTTTGATTCTTCGATAATTTTTTCGATTTTTTCTATTTCTGGAATGAGTTTGTATCTGTAAGGCTGGTGGATCTTATCTTCTAGGGCGATTTTTAAATTTTCTTCATCGCCAGAAATTAATGACAAGATCAACATTGAAACTCTTGAGATGTTGAAAACTGCATCTTCCTTAGAGTAATTTGTAGGAAGTGCGCTTCTTGCATCTTTTGTTTGAAGTTTAAATTCTGGAATTATTGCCAAAAATTTAAAATTATTTGAGATTTCAAATTTTTCCACATAAACTTTATCATCTTCAAGTATTGAAGCATTTGCTCCTCCAAATATTGCTGGAGATACATTATCTGGGTGGCCTTCTATTCTGCTGGCGAGTTTTAGGATTTCTTTTTTGTTTAAATCTCTTTGCATTAGAGAAAAGGCAGCAATTATTCCCATTACTATGCAAGCTGCAGAAGAACCAAGTCCTCGTGATTGGGGGATATTGGTGTCAAGGTTAATTTCTATTGGAATTATCTTTTCTTTGTAGTAATCAAAGGCGTATTTGTAAGCCTTATAGATTAAATTTTCTTTTAGATTGTCTTTAAATCTTTCTTTGTCAGTTGTCAAGTTAATTTCACAGGTATTATATAATCCTATACCAAGACCAAGTGTATCAAAGCCTGGCCCAAGATTTGCTGAACTTGCTGGCACAGAAATTCGCTTGCCACGTTTTGCAAATTTTAAGACTTCTGTTTCTATTTCATTTTTTGAAATTTTATTATTATGAATAATTTTTTTATCTTTTAATTTTTTTATTTCACTTGGAATTTTTACTTTAGTCTTTTCGTAGAGTATGTTTATATTTTCAAATTCGTCAGCTGAAATCTCTTCTCCTAGCGCTTTTAGTACTGAAGATGAAAACTTGTATGGACTTGCTGTTGATAAAATTACAGTTTTTTCTAGTCCTAATTTATCTACGATATTTTTTGCGACTGCTGTGTGGGGATCGATCAAATAGCCTTCTTCTTTATAAACTTTTCCTATGGTTTTTTTTGTTTCTTCATCAGTGGCATAACCACAAAAAAAATCGTCAAAATCGCCATCAAAGGAAAAGATATTCGAATTTTTTAGCTCTTTCATCTTTTCTTTAACAAGATCATCGGAAGATTTATGATAAATTAATCTTTCTAAGTTAGATGAAACCAGTATATCCATTGACGGAGAAATTGTCTTTTTAAGTGCTCTATTGGCATCGTAAGTTCCGCTTGTAAAAAAGTCTGTTAGAACATTATTTGCATTTGATGCAATTACAAGTTTTTTTATTGGCAGGCCCATCTTTTTTGCGTAATAGCCAGCCAAAATATCTCCAAAATTACCCGTCGGCACACAATAACTTATTTTTTCTCCACTAGATATTTTCTTATTTTTGAGTAAATCGGCATAGGAATAAAAATAATAAACTATTTGTGGTAGCAATCTTCCGATATTTATTGAATTTGCAGAAGAAAGATAGATATTTTCTTTTTTTAGTTCTTCTTTGATTTTTTTATCATTAAATATTTTTTTTACGGCACTTTGAGCATCGTCAAAATTGCCATCAATAGAAATAACTTTGGAATTTAGCGAAGCTGTTGTATCCATCTGCATTTTTTGAATAGAACTTACACCTTTAGTTGGATAAATAACCAAGATGTCTATTCCCTCAGTATTATAAAATCCTTCAAGAGCAGCCTTTCCAGTATCGCCGGATGTAGCTGTCAAAATTAGAGTCTTTTCCTTAATCCCTAGAGTTCTTTTGGCATATGACAATAAATTTGGTAGAAGGCAAAGGGCAAAATCCTTAAAAGCAGAGGTTTTTCCATGGAAAAGTTCAAGATAGTAATCTTTGTGATAGGAAACTTTTACGATCTCATCCTCAAAACTTCTGTATGATTTTTCTATAAGCTCTAAAAGCTCATCCTTGTCAAAATCTGTAAGATAAAGCGATAAAATCTCAAGAGCAAGGTCGGTGTAAGATAAATCCAAGTGCTTCATTATGTCAAATTCTGGGAAAAACTCAGGTACAAATAGTCCTCCATCATCAGAAATTCCTTTAATAATGGCTTCTTTTGAGGAAATTTTTAAATTTGAATTTCTTGTCGACGAAAATTTCATATTTCCTCCTCTATTTTCGCAATAAATACCTCGTTAAGATCTAAAATAGCAGCCTCTAGCTTATCAAGACTAGTTTTTTTTGTAATTATATGGTGGTCACCAGCTAAAATTTCTTCTTGGTCGATTAAGTCTTCTAATTTTGAAGAAATTTTAGAAGTTCTTAGATAGTATTTCCCAAGGCAATTATTTTCCAGCTCGTAGGAATTGGTTCCATCATAAAATGTTTTTATTTCTCTAGCTGAAAAAATTCTTAAAAGATCACGGATAATTGCATCGGCAGTTTCTAATTTTCCTGCTCCAGGTCCTTTTAATTCATAGGAAGAAAAATTTTCTCCCCAAACTTTTATAGCATTTGTACCCTCAAAAGTCTTTGCAAAGAAATTATCCTTTAAGATTGTTGGAATTACTGAAATACTTAACTTTCCACCATCCAACTTTGACTTTGCCAAAAGTCTAATTGAATAACCCATTTGCTTTGCATAATCCAAATCAGATTTTTGTATAGTCGAAATTCCAAATGTCAAAATGTCTTCTTCCTTGATTTTTGCATTATATAATAAGGAAGATAAAATTCTAATCTTTCTCATAGCATCAAATCCACCAACATCAGCTGTCGGATCTGCTTCTGCATAGCCCAGATCTTGGGCTTTTTTTAAAACTAAATCGTAGGATAAGCCTTCTTTTTCCATCTTTGATAGAATATAATTGCTAGTTCCATTTAATATGCCACAAATTTTATTTATATCATTAAAGAAAACTTCTTCCATCATTGGATGAATTAACGGAATTGCAGCCGCAACTGAAGCTTCATAGGAAAAATAAACATTATTTGCTCTTGCAAGTTTGTTTAATTCTTCAAAATATTTTGAAACAACAGCCTTATTTGCACTAATTATGTTTTTGCCAGCTTTCATCAGGCTAAGGATTCTTTCGTAAGTTTCTTCAAGGCTTGAAGTAACGTCAATTACTGTGTCCACTTCTGAATTTAAAATTTCCTTGAAATTATCTGTAAAAATTAAATCTTTATTAAGCGGAGATCTTTTTTTGGATTTATCTTTTATTAAAATTCTATCGATTTCTATGTCAAAATCATTTTTTAATAGGGATTTTCTTTTTTTATAAAGGATTTCTTCTACACCGCTTCCTACAGTGCCAAAGCCCATTATTGCAATTTTCAAATTAATCCTCCAAGACTTTCTTAGCAATCTGCACTGCGTTAGTTGCAGCTCCCTTTCTTATATTATCGGCACAACACCAAAGATTTATGCCATTTTCAACTGTAAAATCACGTCTAATTCTGCCAACGAAAACTTCATTTTTGCCAGCTGCATTAATGGCCATTGGATAGATTTCATTTTCTATATCATCTTGGAGAACCATGCCAGGATATTCTGAAATGGCTTTTTTTACATCTGAAATTTCAAAAGGCTTTTCCACCTCAACATTAATTGAGATTGAGTGAGAATATTTTACTGGAACACGAACTGTCGTTGCAGTTACTAAAATTGAATCGTCATGAAGAATTTTCTTTGTTTCGTTGATCATCTTCATTTCTTCTTTTGTGTAACCATTTTCCAAAAATACATCTATTTGTGGGATGCAGTTATTGATAATTGGATATTTATAGGCAAGTAAAGTTCCATTTTCCAAATCGGATATTCCCTTTAGGCCAGATCCTGACACAGATTGATAGGTTGAAAAAATTACTCTTTTTATTTTATATTTGTCGTGAATTGCTTTAAGCGGCAAAACAGATTGGATTGTTGAACAATTTGGATTTGCGATTATTCCCTTGTTGTTTTTTATATCTTCTGGATTTATTTCAGGGACAACTAAGGGAACGTCTTTATCCATCCTAAAAAAAGAGCTGTTGTCGATAACTGTTGCTCCAGCTTTTGCAGCAAGAGGTGCAAACTTTGCACTTACAGAACCACCTGCGGCAAAAAGGGCGATTTTTATATTTTTTCCCAAAAAAGAATCTTCTTTTAATTCTTCAACAATGTATTCTTTGCCACAATAATTTATTTTTTGTCCGTCAGATTTTTTTGAGCTAAATAAAAATAAATTATCAACCGGGAAATTTTCTTCACTTAAAACCTTTAACATCATGCTACCAACAAGACCAGTAGCACCAACTACTGCAACATTAACTTTCATCCTTAATCCTCCTTGTAAAATTCTTGGTAAATAGAACGTATTGCCTTTTCAAAATCTTTAGTTTCAACACCGATAATAATATTAATCTCACTTGATCCTTGGCTTATCATCTTGATATTTACACCTTCCCTCGCAAGAGCGGTAAAAGTTCTTGAAGAAACACCCTTTTCATTTATCATGCCACGACCAACAACAGCGATAAGAGAAATATCTCTTTGCCAAGAAATATTATCAACATTTAAGTAAATTTTAAGCTCTTCAAGCACCTTGTTTAACTTTGGCGTGATATACGAATCAGAAACGATTACAGAAACAGAGTCGATGCTTGATGGCATATGTTCGATTGAAATATCGTTAGACTCAAAAACTGTGGTTAGTTTTCTAAAAAAGTCCTTTTCGGCATTCATATTTATTTTTTCAATATTTATAACTGTAAAACCTTTTTTGCCAGAAATCCCAGTAAGAATATTTTTATTTTTACTATCACACTTAGATAAAATCAAAGTTCCTTCTTCATTAGGTGCATTGGTGTTTTTAATATTAATTGGGATATTTTTCTCTCTTAGAGGAAATATCGCCTCCTCGTGAAGTACCTTAGCTCCCATATAAGAAAGCTCGCGCAGTTCGTTGTAGGTAATAGTTCCCATTGGAGCAGGATTTTTTACTATCTTTGGATCTGCAACCAAAAAACCAGACACATCGGTAAAGTTCTCATACATTTCAGCATCGACAGCAGAAGCAATAACAGAACCTGTAATATCAGAACCACCACGAGAAAAAGTTTTTATATTTACATCATCACAAGCACCATAAAAACCAGGTACAACTGCTCTTTCGTGTTTGGATAAAATATTTCTAATATTTTCCTGTGATTTGGCAAGATCTAAAGATCCATCAGCAAAAACTATCAAATCCTTTGCGTCAACAAAATCATATCCCAAAAAACAAGCTAGGACTTTTGCGCTCATAAACTCGCCACGACTTATAACAAAATCATAGCTTGCACCATTTTCAATCTCTTTTTTAATCCCAGCAAGAATACTATCAATATCAATATCCAAAACAAGATCATCAACAATATTTTTATAAACATTCTCGATGATCTTGTAAACTTCGTTAAAATTTAAATCATGGTCACTTAGTTCGTGACACATAGCCAAAAGGTCAGTAACCTTGTGCTTGTTTTGGCCACCTTTTCCGGGCGCAGAAACTACGATGTACTTTCTGGCCTCATCTTTTAGTATAATATCCCTAACTTTATTAAGTTGAATAGAATCAGCAAGTGAACTACCACCAAATTTTGCAACTTTCATTTTTTTCTCCTTTATAAAATAAACAATAATCAAATTTATCTTGATCAAAAAACTAAAACATCTTATAAATTTAAAATAATCCAATAAAAATATTTTTACGATTATATAACAATTTAGCTAGATTGTCAATTAGCGAGGAAAAGTGCCAAAAAAAAGTGACGATTTATTCAAGAATAATTAATTATAAATTCACTTACTTAAACTTTCTCCTAAATTATAAGCATTTTCTAAATCTTTAGAAAAGTATTTATCATGAAAGGCTATCTTTTTTGACTCATCAAAACTTTTCATATCAAATTTTGAGTAGTCTTTCACCTGCAATGTATTGTAAGATAGATAAATAGATATTTCTCCATTTAGAATCTTAAATTCCTTAGCATAATTTTCAAATTTTTCTCTATATAACTTGTCATAGAATTCTTTTGTAGCGTTCATAGTAACAAATAACCCAACATTTACTCTGCCCTTAAAGTAATTACTATAGTCGTCATATGACAATGCAGAAAAATGCAATCTTTCCATAAATGCAAAATATTTGCTTGTTGGTCTAGCTAAGTAAATAGGCGTACCTATAAGCAAGGCATTAGCGGAAAAAACCTTATCGATAATCTCAGAAAGATCATCTTTCCAATAGCAACGACATCTTTCAACATCTTTTCTTTTGCATTGCATACAGCTTTTGCAACCTGTAAAATTTAAGTCGTATAAATCAATATATTCTACTTTAGCACCAGTTGCTTGTGCGCCTTCTTTTGTTGATTTTAAAAGTTTAGCAGTATTCCAGTTTTTTCTTGGACTTGCGTTTAATATAGTTGTCTTAATAAATATTTTCCCCTTTTCTTAATTATTCATTATAATATTAATTACTTATTTGCAATATACTAATTACAAGTAAAAATTTAGAAACTTTTGGCAATAATTGCACTCTTATTAAAGATAAGCCATATTAGTATATGTTATTAATCTATTGTGAAGTATTATCTTCTAAGCTTACGTCTTCCTCCATATTATTTTTTATCTTTCTGTAAATATTCAAATGAATTTCGTGGTTGAAATTTTTAATTAAAATGTCATAGGAGGCATCAAAAAAATTTTTTACACTTTTTTTGGCACTAATGTCAGCCATCGTATATATTATATAAATCCCCTGCAAAATTGCTTTAGTAACCAAAGGATCTCCAGCCGAATATGAAATAATTTGGCTGAAGCCAAGATATAATTCATCCTCCACAGAATAGCTTTGGTATATCACTTTTACATCTTCATTTTCTTTTAAGATTATAAAATGATTGCCTTCAGACAAAAGTTTGCCAAGAAGAGATGACATTTTATTTATACACACAATTGCAGTATTTGGGTCATTTGTTCCAGGGCTTAGAGCCATATTAGCAATTTCTGTTAGATTTACAATTCCACCATGATAATCTTCTTGCCTATCATTATAAATATTTATTAAAAATAATGGACTTATCTTTTCTCCTAGTTCTTTGTTTTCATCATCTTTTATATCATGCTGAAATATTTTTAGATTCCCCAAAGCTTCTCCCTTGGTTATATATTCACCAATTTTCTTATTTATGATTAATTCTGCTTTTATACCTTTAAGGACATTTAAAATTTCATCAGCTTTTATTTCAAATAGATAACCCGAACTTTCAGCTATTATAGGTATTTCTATAGATTTTTTATTCTCTTTGTATTGATTAGCTTTTTTTCTAAGCTCTACTTCTTTATCAATTAATTTTTCACAGTCATCATACACAGACTCTATAATATTTGAAACTTTGATGTTATCAATAACCTCTCTAGAAAAAGCTATAAAACTAAGCATAGCAATAATTGAATAAGCAATTCCGATACTTCCAGCAGCCACATGTTGATCTGGACTTAGATCTTGTAAAAGCAAAATACTAATTACTGAATAAAAGAATCCACTTACAAATATACCATACAAACCAAGAACCCCAGTTCTATCTATAAAATTTTGAAGCATCCTTGGTGATATACTGCTACTATATTTATTAAGCACAGTGACAATTGTTGTAAAACAAAAAATACTTATTGTTAGATATATTCCAGATATATTCGAAAGAAAATTAACAGAAACTTCAACAGACAACAAAAATTGTTTGGGTATATAGGATTTCATAGTAGGGTATTTTAGATCAAAAATCCATGTAATTAAAAGTAATGATATGGTTAGTAATAAAAATTTTGACATCTTTAAAAGATTCTTTTGATTGAAAAACCATAATTTAATTTTAGAAAACATATTTTCTCCTTCTTATAATTATTCTCTTACAGCAAATATAAAATCAGCAATTCCTTTTGTTTCCATAACTTGGTTTATTTTAAAATAATCTTACCTAAGTTTTTCATAAAATTTTAATTGTAAATCATTTATTACATTATATCATGTATTTACAGCTTCTTATAGGTTTAAAAATTATTGGAAAGTTTATTAATTTTGCACAAAAAAATCGCAAGTTTTTAGCTTACGATTTTTTTATTTATTTTGTATTGTGCTAAGGAATTTTCTTCGTTTCTTTGTGCTATTTTCCGAGTAAAACTCCCACACATGGGATAATCCCCTCAGAAACTCTTTTCGAGTTTCTTCGCTTAGTTTTGTGCTAGTCCGTCTGGTTTTGGTAAGCCCCTCCACGGAGTGGTCTCGAAAATTACCGATGCGAAAGCATCGGTCACACAATATGATGGGACTAACGAAAATCGCAGTTTCACTGCTCTCCGCGCTCTGCGCTATTTTTCGGGTAAAACTCCCACACAGGGGAGTTTTACTCCCATTCAGCGACAAAATAAAAAAATGCTCCCTATTCGGTCGCATTCTTTTTTTATTTTGCTGCAGAAGAGTTTTCGTCATTTCTACTGCGCGACTTTGTCGCTTGAGAAATGATGAAAAACATAAAAAATATTGCTCACAATATTTTTTACTCCCATTCAATTGTTCCAATCAACTTCTATTATTGAAATTTGCCTATCTCAAAACCCTTTTTATTGTTTTGATAGGGTTTTGATAGGGATTATACTAATTATTTTTTATTGCTTGGTTTCCATTAAATTCATAAAGTGACTTTTCAGATGTTTTAAATTTTATTACATTAGTCATTTTATTAGCCAATATTCGGTCTCTATTAGGCCACAGATGGCTATAATGTTTTAATGTTATTTCTGGACTTGAGTGACCCAACCTATTACTTACTGTTAAAATATCTGCATTAAAATGATGGATTAAATAGCTTACATGCGAATGTCGTAATCCTTTAGCCTGTATTTTTTTAACTTCAGCTAGTTTTGAATGACGATCAATTATTCGTGCTATTGTATTTCTGCCTAATGGCTTCCCACAATAACTTATCACAAAGTTATCTACGCCATGAGCTTTTTGTGTTTCGTGCCATTCTTTCAAAATATTGATTGTTGTATCATCTAATGATATAATTCTATTGCCAGATTCAGTCTTGGTTTTATTCTTTATTTTATATTGACTTGGACTTTTTAAGTCTATTGTCGAGTTAATAGTTAGGTTCTGGTCTTTAAAGTTAATTTTATCCCATGTTAAAGCCTGACCTTCTCCAACTCTTATACCTGTATTAAAGTATAACAAAACACATATGCTCGTAAAAAACATCTATGCAAAAAGTAGATATAACTTTCTCAAACTCTTCCAAAGTCCAATAAGGTACATTTACTTTTCCTTTAGGTATAGGCTTCGTTTTCTTGCTTATATTCTCGTATACAAAATCTAGTGTGACCGCATAATCCAAAATCTGCCTAAATGTTCCATAAATCATTGCTGAGTATGATTGTGAGTATTTAGGGTTATTTAGTAATTTTGTCTTGAATATTTCACAAACTCTAACCGATATATCTTCAATTTTTGTACCTATAAAGTACTCTTTTATTATCTTTATTTGGTGAATTCGAGTTTTATAAGTCGATTCCTGAACTTTCGATTTATAGTGAGGCACATAGTACTTATTTATAAAATAATTTAGTTCAATTCCATTGGCAAATATTCCCTTAGATTCTGCATACTTATTTTTAAGTGATATTACATAATCATGACATTGTTTAAAAGTTTTGAAAGGTTTGCCCTGATCATCTTTTCGACCCATTTTCTGAATTCTCTTACCAGTATTTTTATTAACACCTAGTTCTACTTGATAGTATATATTGCCTTTTTTGTCTTTATATACACATGGATATTTACTTTTACTCATTTTGTGCTCCTTTAATATCTTCGCTTATAGGAACACCTATTATTTCTTCAACGGCATAGCTAGGGACGCACCCCAGTCTTTTATTATTATATAGCTGATATCCTTGTGTTACAAGATTAAATTTTGCACATCTTATAATAGTTCTTGCTTGGTTTTCTTTGAACCCTAAGTCCATTAATTTATCTTTATCAACCATCACTGTCATCTGTTTTGTCCTTTCTTATCCATGGCTTACTTTGATTTATATAATTTGATTTGTGTTTAATAAGCCAGTTTGTTACATCATCATTTGGTATATAGTTATGTTTAAATTCTTCGTACAAATACATAATAAAATCCTCTAGACCTTCCTCACCATATATAAATTTAATTTTATAAAAAACCGAGAATAGCCCACTATTAGTTGTTAAATAATTAATAGACCTGTCAAGTTCGTTATCTCTAGGTGAAGGTAAGTTCATTGTAAAGTTTAATTCATCTAACTCGTCTAGCATGAGTTTTGTCATCTCAGTAGGTTTATTGCTCTTTGTATAGAAAAACATATATCTGTCTAATATTGAACACAATATAATTTCTTTAAACTCTTGATCTGACTCACATACTTTGAGCATTTCCGTTAATTGATGGGCATACTTATTTGAATACTGAGCTTCCAGTCTAACCCAATCATCTACTTTCTCAGCTATATGTCTTAAATACTTCATGATAGCTGCTCTTTTTTCTTGTCATATATTCGTAGTAATGCATTAGCATTTTTCTTTTTTGAACCTACGTACAGTGTTTCACAGTTAAAGTTTTTTGATACATCTCTTATTGCAGATGTGTTCTTCCTATAAGACTTGTGCCAGTTATCTTTAACTATCTTCTCGTATAAACTTTTGTCTTGATTTCCCATACCTTATTTCACTCCTCCCAGCCTCAATTGACTTCTTTATCTTAGCCACATTAATGCCTTCATTAATGAAATCCACAAACGGATCTATTCTGCTTAACCTATACTCGTATAGGTCTGAATTAATTAATGAGAAAAATCTCCACAAGTTCATTCTCTCACCATATATTTTTTCGTAGTTTTCCATATATACTGACCAAGCATGACCGCTAAACTTTACTATTACACCCATATTAGGCATAGCTTCGTTAAAGGCTATTGAGAAGTAATATAATGAATTTTCAATCGTATAGCCTTCAGTATAACCAGATGGTAAGTTCTTATCAGCCTCAACTATATTCCCTAGTACATAGCATATTTTTGACTTATCTATAAATTCATCTATCAAATCAATGGCCACGCCATATCTCCAATCATCATATTCAAATGGGTAAGATGGTTTTATAACCATTGTAAATTGATCTACATCTACTATCAGCATAATTTATGCTCCTTTCTTGACTAAATACACATTTGTAGATTGTTATCCAACGGGTGGATATGGGGTTATTACCTAACCCCATATCATGCCCCCTCAGTGGCTTCGCCCTGAGGGGGCCCTGTCTTTAAAAACCCACAAAACGGTAGCACCATTAAAGCAGGGTTATCAATACTAGCCACACCTGGACAAGATAAGTAGCCCATACCTGGTTTTAAATTTATTTTTCCTATATTCACCGACTGGCTAAACAATGTTCGATAAGTAAGATCATCTGAATCGCCTAACACTATTCTTACTACTAATTGTTCAGTTATACTTTTGGGCAAGCTATCAGCTGAAAATCTTTGCATTACCACAAACATAAAGAACCCTAATTGTCTGCCCATAAACACTATGTTTTCGAGCATATCATTTATATGGTCTCTTGATTTTTTATCTAGAGTGTTCCATGATGCTTTCAATGCAGCAAATTCATCAATTATCAATATATGAGCTGGCAAATTTAAATCTGTATAATCTATATTCCTGTGAAGTTTAAAACTTTGTTGCATTTCATCTTGCCTTATTTTCATTTTATTATAGAACTTTTCTAATAACTCAATAGAAGTTTCTTTATCTGCCACATTTTCTATATTTAAACCACGTATTGAGAAATTATATAAGTCAGATCGCTTAGGGTCTATAATATAAAGCTCATGTTTCACTGTCTTATTTACTATTTGTATAATTAAGGTTTGGAGCAAAAAACTCTTTCCCCCACCTGTCTGTGCTGCTATACCCATATGATGAATCGGTATTGTCTCATAATCAGTTAGTTTTAATGAATAATCATCATTTATACTGTTAGCCCATGCAACATATTTATACTCCTCATCAAATAGTCTTTGATTGAAAATTTCATTTGATACAATTGAGTAAATATAATATTTACCATTCTTATCAAGAAATTGTTGTGTCACAATATAGTTAGGTATTGAAGCATTAAGCCTTAAATCTTCTAACTTTTTATCAAATTTAATTGAGTTTTCAATCTTTATTTGTCCTTTTATCATATCATCATCTAATTCTATTACTACATTGGGAATAGCTAAGTAGTTGAAACTTTTATTTTCAATATAATAACCACTATCAATTAATTGCTTTCTTACATTCTTATCTAACCTGTAATGATTAAATGCATATTCATAACCCTTACTCAAATAATTTCGAATTGACCAGGACACAAACAGTGCACCAACAATTAATACAATCACTAACGAAAAGATATGATAATTTATATATGGAAGCTTTAATCCAAATCTAACAAATTCTAATCTTAGCTTTGGATATACTACTGAGAAAAATATCATGAGTATGATGTTAATGATGAATAAAAAGAGTGCGTAAGCACCCCTTTTATATCTTTTTGTTTTCATTTCTGACCTCAAACTCAACGTCTTTAGCAACTACTGATAGTTGATTCCTATATTCGCCATATATTTTACATTCTGGTTCAATTGCATTAATAACTGCAAACTTTTTATATGGTTTCACACTATCTTCTACTTTAATTACTAAAGCTTCCCCATCGTTGCCACCTACAGTATCATCAGAGTATTTCGTTTTGTCTTGAACTATTATGCACTTATATTTAGTACCTTTTACTGTTTTGGTACTACTATCAGCACTATATTTATACCAAGGTTCATCACCAACAACTCTTATCTCTTTCCTATCAAAAAAAGTTTTGCTATCGAAGAGCAATAATTTACTAAGATTTTTCATCTTATCATCCTTTCATCACAATTAATAGCCTAAGACTATTAATTAATTTGAAACATTCGTCTTAATTTTGTAGCCCTTTAATCTTGGCTATTCGAATACTTATTGATAGCTATCTTGTACTCACCAATATAATACCATGATATTATCGACATAAAAAGTACAGAATTTTATTTAAAATCTTACAAATTAGCCATTTATTATCGACATATTATTGATTTTTTCGACAAATGAGGTAAATTGTAAATAAATATATAAAAACTTTTAATTAAAAGGAGATAATAATATGACAAGACATACACCTAATAATCAATTTAATAAAGATATTGATAAAGTATTCAACCATTATAGTAAATATGGTAAGGAACATAATAATATAGTAAAGAATACAAAAGACATGTTAAAGAGAGTTTATAATATAGGGCCAGATGAATGGGATACGCTACATCAACATAAGAAAGATAAATTTGTTTATGTAGATTTAGCTGATAAGTACTTGGACTCAGATTGCGATTACTTTACTGAAAGCGAAAAAAAAGATATAAAAAACAGAATCAAGCCTAAAATTGAAGATAAATTCTATCAGTTAGAAGATTTAGATAAACCTAACCAGATGGAAGATTTAAAATTTAAGAGCTATGCGGATCTGATAAGTAAGGCTAGTCAAAGACAAGTTGACAAATATTATGATGAGTTTGTCGAAGTGTTTAATTATTTCTTACCATACGACACCCCACCTAGCAAAAAACATTTCAAAAACAATAATGATATAGTATATGATTATATACAAACGGCAAAAGAAGAGTCGTATAAGCCATTAGCATATAATGAAAAATTTGGGGTCAAAAAATACTATTCAGACTTGGACTTTAATGCCAGATTAATATTTGAATATATATTAGAGGATAAATTTAAGATTAAAATAAATTATAAGTTATTAGCTGAAGCACTGGCGTTCACAGAAGGATATCGTAATTACTACGATGTAGATGAAGATTTTGTAGACTCTTATCCAACCGAGCCGAAAAAAGAAGATTTTGATAACGAAAATGATTATAACGAGAAATTAGAGTTTTACAACGATACTTTAAAATATCTCAAATATAAAAATATGCTAATATCTAGAAAAGCTTTTATAATTGATTATAGTGGTCAATAGCAAAATTAATTAGTAATGTAAACTTTGGCATGTAATCAATTAAAATATAAATAGAAAGGAGTAGGCCCGAGAATGTGTAAAATTTTGTGTATAGAACCTCCTGATTAGGGTAAAGAAAAAACTAATCAGGAGGAATTTTTATGCCAAGAAAAAGACCCGAATCAAGAGGAAGCAAAATAGCTAAAATGTTAATCGAAGAATATAATCCTCAAAATGCACGAGACATTCAAGAAGTATTAAAAGAACTTCTAGGCGATACAATGGAAGAACTTTTAAAGCAGAATTAGATGAGCATTTAGACTATGAATATGGTGAAAAGCCATTATCACTTAATACAAGAAACGGCTCAAGTAAAAAAACTGTAAAATCATCCTATGGAAATATAGATTTAAATATTCCGAGAGATAGAGAAGGATCCTTTGAACCACAAGCATTAAAAAAGTACGAAAAAGACATATCTAACATAGAAAATCAGATAATATCAATGTACGCAAAAGGCATGACCACAAGAGATATATCAAGTCACATCAAAGATATTTATGGATTTGGAATATCTGAAACAATGGTAAGCAAAATAACTAATAAAATACTACCAACCATAGAAGAATGACAAAATAGACCCTTAGAAAAAGTCTATCCTATGGTATTTTTAGACGCTATAGATTACCATGTAAGAGAAAACAACATAGTAGTCAAAAAAGCAGTATACATTGCATTAGGGTACAATCTTGAAGGTTTTAAAGAAATTCTAGGAATGTGGGTAGGAGAGAATGAATCAAGCAAATATTGGCTCCTAGTATTAAACCAGCTAAAAGAAAGAGGCCTTGATGATATACTAATAATATCAACAGATAACCTACCTGGATTCACACAAGCTATAGAAGCAGTATATCCAAAAGCAGAAATACAAAAGTGCATAATCCATCAATTAAGAAACTCAACAAAATATGTATCATACAAAGACATAAAAGAATTAATGAAAGACTTAAAAGCAATATACAAAGCACCAACAGAAGACTTGGCCCTAACAAATCTAGGTATCTTTGAAGAAATTTTCTTTTGATTTCATACTTAATGCTGTTCTAAATCCACTATACTTACTTATATTTCCATTTGCTTTATACTTATAAAAGAAAGACAAAAGCCATCCTGCTATAGGTAATAAACTAATTACAATTTTTTCAAAATTCATACAAAACCCTCTAAAAATCCTAAAAGCTACTACTTTCAACAATATTATAACCTATAATCTTATTTTTGACATCAATACCACGCTCTCAACATGGCTTGAGAGGATAGAATGAATGTCATTTGAGTGTGTCCGTTCTCGGGAACATATCCACTGCGTTTTTGGGGCTATCGGTAGACGGGAACATATC
>QWCE01003381.1_pt1 | contig 17810 bp, 12 predicted proteins | sample 1972531 | NCBI WGS metagenome assembly QWCE01 (sample SAMN09866716, study PRJNA288562) | Human gut metagenome isolate term4_stool, whole genome shotgun sequencing... | reverse complement strand
CGATAAAAACGCCAGCGACCAAGAAATTGAAGCCGCTGTCGCCGACTACATAAACTACTACCGCTACCGCCGATACCAAGAAGGCCTCGGCGACATGACGCCATACGAATACGGCTCAACACTGCTCAATGCATAGGGGTTGACGTGTCCAAATCAATGGGTCCACCTTAATTCGCCCTCTGGCCCTTCCCCGGGGCCCCATCCCCCTCGACCCTAACGCTTTTTAGCAGTGCAAATGCCTGACGGCATTTGATTTGTATTGGGCTTCTTCGCTTAGGTTAGGTTGTCCGTTTCGGCGAAGATGCTTTTTTGCCAATAAGAATTTTTTGCCCAATTTACATTCTTCTTTTCCGCGACACGGCCCAGTAGGAATCGAAGCCCGGCAGGGCTTCGCACATATAGAAAGCGTTAGGGATAAAGGGTAGGGGTCCGGGGGAGGGATAAGGGCGAATCGCAACGCCCTTTTTCCCTCCCCCGGGAAGCGGCGGTTGAAGACATAGTGTGCAAAAAAAGAAAAGGAATATCATCACAAATAGTGTGTTCCTAAAAATCGAGACAAAAGTTGGGAGATCGGCCACCGAAACGAAAGAACGCATGGTGAGTGCCCATTCCCAAGCAAAAAAGAGAAGTTGTTTTTTACACAACTTCTCTTTTTTCGCTTATTCCCCTTTGAAGTGGGTGCTTCCCACGATAAAGAATTTGTACGATCCGTTATTTTTTCTCGGGGCCGCTTTGGCTTCGACGTAGAAGTATTTATAACCCGGGTTCATCATATTTCTCTGATGGCCGGGGGAGTTCCACCACTGCTTATAAAAAACTTGCGCCAATTTCACGCCGTCGGCCATGATGGGAAAGTCGTATTGGTCCAAGGGTTGCGTGCTTTCGATTCCGGTGGAGAGCAGGTTTTCGCCTCGCCAGTTCAGATCCATGTAGTCGAAAGCCGTTTCCCAGCTGCTTCCGTCGAGGCGCACGTGGCTTCGGCCATTGACTCTGATGGAGCCGTTGGCGGCGAGCTCATTGCAACGCGCGGCGGCGCCTCGGGCAAATTCATCGGACCACTCCAGAGGCGCGCGGCCCAATTTGGCCCGATCCTCATTGATCAGGCGGATAAATTCGCTTTTAAAGGCTTCGCGGTCGTAACCGGTGCCGGCATTAAAGGCATCGATCAAACGATCCATGTTTTCCGCTGTCTTTTTGTTCTCCGGTTTCGGCGTGGGCTTGTATTTCCAAGGCTCGGGCGCCGGCAACTGTTTTCCGGGCAGGGGCACAGGGGTGTTTATATCGGGCGCCGGCACGGACGGCCTTCTTTCGGGGGCCGGAGCGGGGGTGTTTCTTTCGGGCAGCGGAGCGGGGCTTCGTTTTTCCGGCGCGGGGCTCGGCGCAGGCGCGGGATTCGGCACAGGCGCAGGCGCGGGATTCGGCGTTTTCTTCACGGCAAAGCCATTGAAGAGCATGACGAAGACATCGCCGCGGGTGGCCGGGGCGTTGGGGCTTAAGTTTTCAAGGCCCGCCCACGGGCCCGCGATGCCCACTTCTTCAGCCCATTGAATCCAGCTGTCGGGCCAGGTGGCTTTGGCCGCCCTTGCCTTCGTGAGCCGTTTGTCTTTAACGGACACGAGAATTTTCATCATTTCGGCGTTGGTGATGTTCTTTTCCGGGCGGAAAGTGCCGTCCGGGTAGCCTTCAATGGGCACCACCCCGTTTTTATTTCGAATCGCCTTGGTTACGGCGATGTAGCCGTTGGCCCAGTGGGTCAGGGGCACATCGGGATAAATCAGCATCCGCCGATTGGTCAGGTGCTCGACCTTTCCCACCCGCACCAAAAGAGCCGCCGCCTCCGATCGCTTAATGGGCTTCTCCAGACCCAGGGAACCGTCGGGGTAGCCGTTGACGATGCCCAAATCTTTCATGACGGCGATCTTTTCGTCTCGGCTCTCGGCAAAGGCTTCCCCTGCGGGAAGCAGCAGGCCCAGGGACAAGAGAAGGGCGGTGAATAGTTTCAATCTTCGTTTCATAGATACCTCCGAAATTTTGGAATAGTGACTTTCCTTTGTTTTATCTCATGCGCGCAAATTCGCCGCATGATTGGGAAAGTACATACGATTCTTCCGAGAAGAAAATCTTTTTATTATCGAATTTTTTTATACTCGAAGCTGACAGAGGCACCTTTTTCTTTGGCCGTGCATCCGCCCTTGTAAAAGCGCATGATGCCTTCGCCTAAATCGGCGGTACCCGTTTTCGGATTGTACACGATCCCAAAGGGATTGGCTAAGAGCCGATAACCTTCGGGACTGTCGTCCAACATGGCGGCAGCGACGGCGTGGGTGAGGCCGTCTTTTTTGTACTCAACAACGGCAAGCAAGATGTCTTCATCGCCTTTTCTTTCATACAAGCCGGCGATCTCTTTGGCGGAAGGCGCCTTCGCTTTGGCCGGCTTTTTCGCGGGCGCGGGCTTTGGCGCTTCAGCTTTTCGCAGCTTCGCAAATTCTTCGGCCTTGTAGAGGCTCTTGTCGCCGATGATGACGACGCGGTTCGCGGCGTCCCAATCCACGGCGGTGCCGAAGCTTTCGCCGATGAAGCGCACGGGAACGAAGGTGCGATTCTTCGTAATCTTCGCTGCCGCCTCCAGGGCCACCTCCTTGCTTTCGCCGGCGGCGTCGTAAACCAGGGCCTTGTTGCTGCCGATGGTAAGCTCGATTTTCACCGCGGCGGCGTCGGCCTTGGCATTTGTAATGGTGACGCGGCGGGCGCCTGCATCCCACGTGACGTTATAGCCCAGGCTTTCGCCGATAAAGCGTACGGGCACCAAGGTGCGGTTATTTTCGATAAAACAAGGTGCGTCCGTTTCCACCTTCTTGCCGTCCACGGCTAAGTACAAATCCCCTTGGGCGAACGACACACTGCCCAGGCCCAACGCCAGTACCAGCGCCAACAACGACACGATCAAAGACTTCTTCATGATATACCTCCTTAAATATTGTATTACGATTATTATATCGAGTTTTCGTAACAAACAAAAGAGAAAATGAAGTTTTCTTATTTTTTCAATGGATACTTATTTTCTGTCTATTTTTTCGTTTTTTTACACAGCCTATCTTTAAACATCTTTTCGGAGAAAGGAAGTAGCGAACCGCCAAAATTCTGCAAACAAAGCAATTCACTTGTTTCAATTTCCTACTATGAAACATTATTCCGCGACACGGCCCAATACAAATCAAATGCCGTTAGGCATTACAACTATACATCCATTTCAAAAAGGCTTCGCCTCCTTGAAATGGTGTAAGACTGCATCTGACCTTCCAACGACTCGCGACCCTCGTCGGGATAGGTCATGATTGCACTGCTAAAAGGCGTTGGGGGTCGAAGGGGTTGGGGCCCCGGGGAAGGGGCAGAGGGCGTACAACTATACATCCGTTCCGTGAAGGCTTCGCCTCCCCGAAACGGTGTAAGACTGCATCTGACCTTCCTACGACTCGCGACCCTCGTCGGGATAGGTCATGAAATCGCAACGCCCTGGCCCCTTCCCCGGGTTTCAAAGCCATGTAAGAATCAATTTTTTAGTAAGAACGTATCTTGAATCCATTTACGTTCGCTACGCGTTTTAAAAAGCAGAACCCCCGTCTTGAGGGATAAGGGCGTACAACTATACATCCGTTTCGTGAAGGCTTCGCCTCCCCGAAACGGTGTAAGACTGCATCTGACCTTCCAACGACTCGCGACCCTCGTCGGGATAGGTCATGAAATCGCAACGCCCTGGCCCCTTCCCCTGGTCTCAAAGCCATAAAAGAATCAATTTTTATGAGATAATAGTACCTTGACATTAGCAAGTATAGAATGCTTTCAAAATTTCCCGCTCGAACTAACGCCCTTTTTCCCTCCCCCGGGAAAGTCGGTTGAAGATAAGCTGCGTAAGAAATAAAAGGAACAGAATCAAAAAAGTGTGTTTCTGAAATCAGGATAAAAAAATTGTAAGGAACAAAAGAATGCGAATCACATAAAGCTCGCAATGAAAAAAGAAAATCTCCCCCCTCCTTCAACATCATGAACCCCACTTTCCCATCAAAACGAAAGAAAAAACCAAAATCCCCGCTTTTGCCGACAATATACCCTCGTTCTTCCCTTGAGAAATCGTTTTATATCCACTATAATGAAGATAGTCATAGAGAAAGAGAGGAGACTATTATGAAACTATCCAATCGTATCGAGTCCATGCCTTACAGTGCCATCCGTAAACTCACCCCCTACGCAAACAAAGCGAAAGAAGCAGGGAAAAAGGTTTACCACTTAAACATTGGTGCACCGGACGTCGAAACCCCGCAAGAATTCTTCGATGCCATTAAAAACATCGACATGAAAGTATTAAGCTATGCACCCTCTCCGGGTCTTCCCGAACTTCGCGAAGGCATGGCAAAATACTACCAACGCAGAGACATCCCCATGACCGCTGACGACATCGTCGTTACCGCAGGCGGCTCCGAAGCCCTTCTTTTCACCCTGCTCGCAATCACCGATGTAGGCGATGAAATCCTCACCTGCGAACCCTACTACACCAACTACTACTCCTACTTCATCGAAACCTCGACCACGGTAACCACCTTCCCCACCGTCGTCGAAGACGACTTCCACCTCCCCTCGAGAGAAGTCATCGAATCCAAAATCACCGACAAAACCAAAGCCATCCTCTTGGCCAACCCCGGCAACCCCACCGGTGCCGTCTACACCCAAGAAGAAATCGAATTGATCGCAGACATCGCGATTGAACACGACCTTTGGATCATCGCTGAAGAACTTTACCGCGAATTCATCTTCGACGGCCAAAAATTCCACAGCTTCGGTACCATCGAACGCATCCAAGATCGCCTGATCCTTCAAGACTCCATCTCCAAACGCTTCAGCGGATGCGGCGCCCGTATCGGTAACCTGGCCTGCATGAACAAAGACTTCATCGCCGCCGCCAACAAACTGGCCACCGGCCGCCTGGCTTGCCCCACCGTGGACATGATCGGTGCCGCAGCCCTCTATGAAATCGACGATTCCTACTTGGATCAAATCTCCGAAATCTATCAAGAACGTCGCGACGTCATCGTCGAAGAACTCAACAAAATCGACGGCGTAAAATGCAACATGGCCGGCGGCGCCTTCTACACCGTAGCCGACCTGCCCGTCGACGATGCCGAAGACTTCTGCCGCTGGTTGCTTGAAGAATTCGATGTCGACGGCGAAACCCTCATGATGGCTCCCGCCGCAGGCTTCTACGAACATAGCGAAGACTACCTGAGCCAAGTTCGTTTGGCCTACGTACTCAACGTCGACGCATTGAGAAAAGCAATGCACATCCTCGACGAAGGCCTGAAGGCTTACAAAGCAAGATAAACGTCGACGCAATCAAATAACAAATAAAATCGAGCGAGCGTAAAGGCTCGCTCGATTTTTTATAAAAAATCACGTCATTTAATCCATGTCGCATCTATTCCTTTTCCGTAAAATGGGCCATACTGAAAATAGAAATAAGAGAAACAGAGCAAAAAGAAAGGGGGCAACGCAATGATTCATACGGATACAAGAAAATTACAACTCGCCGGTTGGTTGAAAGAACACGGCAATGTCGAATACCAATCGCCCCTAAAACTTCAGAAATTCCTCTTGCTATACGAACTCTTCACCAAAGTCGACAAAGGTGTCGGCGATTTCAGTCATTTAAAAGACTACAAACGCGGACCCGTTTTCAGTCAAACTTGGGGCGACTACACCTACGAGCGGACCGCCTTCGATCGCGCGGCAGAAAAAGCCTTCGAAGCCGACGAGGGCAGCATCGACGAAGAACGAGCCAAACGAAGCCTGTTTATCGTGAGCATTCTTTCAGAAAATGAATTGTCGGATCTGACCCATCAATTGGATTTGTGGAAAACCAAAGAAAACCGAATCATGCAGGGCGAGCAACAGGTCGAATTGGAAGAAGAAGACTTCAGCCAAGACGATGCCAAACTTGTCGCCTTACTGGAAGCGATGTATCCGAACGACTTGATCGAAAATTCCCGCATCGTGTCCTTGGACAACCACTACTTCCTGTTTAGCAAACAAGACGCTGCGCGCCTCACAGAACAACACTATGACACCTTGGGAGAATTGGCCGAAAAAGAGCATCTTCACAACCCCGTATACGTGGAGCTGGACGAGGAAGGAAGGCTCATCGTTGATTAAAGAACAAGATGTCATCCGCACGAAAGCGCCATTTCCCAACATAAGCTCAAAATTGGCCATGAACGCCCATATGTATATTTGCGGCAAAGACACCGCGCCCCACCACGGCTTCATAAAATGTCAGACCTTAAAACCCTATATGCTCAACAAAATCATCACACACTACGTAGACGAAGCGGCGAATGCGATGAGAAACCCCTTTAGTCGCACGTCCCGTATCGACTGCGACAAACTCTTTGTTTCCTATTCCGTGCACTACGACGACCGATTAAAAACCACCACGCGACCGGATATTTGCCGCGAACTCTATGGCAAAGTGAAACAAACCCTCACATCCCACGACTACAAAACCATCGCCATGGACGAAGAAAAACTCGTAGAGCTAAATGCCCTCATATCAAAAATAACAAACGACAAGTAAGCGGAGATTCACTTACACACGTTTACTCCCCCAACGCCTTTCGACTTCTGCCCTCGGCAAAAGAAGAAAGTGAGATGGGGGAATTTTTTATGGGCAAGGAAGAATCGAAGCCTTGGCCCCTGCGCCCCTCCGCTTGTCAGTATAGGTCATGAAAAGAGCCGGACCCGAGGCGTTGCGACAGAAAAAAGACAAATCCCGTGTGTTGTTCGAGATTTGTCTTCGATCTGATTTCTTCTATTTATAAATATCTTTTCTGTGCCCCACATTCAGTGCAAAAATAACGAGCGCGCCATCGTCGATTTTGCACAGCAGGCGATAATTTCCGACGCGATACCGCCAAATATCCGCCATATTGCCGGTTAAAGCCTTGCCGATGCGCCGCGGATCGTCGCAGTCTATTAAATTCTTCTCGATCCACTCTTTAAGCATGATCTGAATCGGCCGATCGAGCTTTTTAAAGGCTTTATCGAATCGCTTGTCCGTTCTTAATTCATAAGTCATAAGTCGAGCTCTTGAAACAACGCGTCAATGGGCCGCGTTTCCACCTCGCCCGCATCTTGCCTTTTGGCAAAATCCTCCGCAATCTTCAGATCGAATTCATCTTCAAGGCGCTCTTCCATAAGCTTTTTAAACAAAGTAGATAAAGGCACGCCCATGATCGCGGCATAAGCGGAAAAGGCCCTTTCCTCTTCCTCATTCAGGCGTACAGATACAGTTTTCATACTCCTCACCTCTGAATACATTGTAACACATTAGGTGGATCGATACAATTCCACCAATTCTGATTTCAGTTGGGCTTCTTCGCCCTTGATTGATTATAATTTGGGTAAGCAATTTTCGTGGACTAATAAGTTTCTTCGTCCAACTCAAGTTTTTTTTATTGCGAAGAAGCCCAATACAAATCAAATGCCGTCAGGCATTTGCACTACTAAAAAGCGTTAGGGTGGAGTGGGATGGGGCCCCGGGGAAGGGGAAGAGGGCGTACAACTATACATCTGTTTCGTGAAGGCTTCGTCTCCCCGAAACGGTGTAAGACTGCATCTGACCTTCCAACGACTCGCGACTCTCGTCGGGATAGGTCATGAAATCGCAACGCCCTAGCCCCTTCCCCGGGTTTAAAAGCCATAAAAGAACATATTTTAAGCGAAGTAGAAAACACCACGAAACTCCGTTCGCTCCGCATTTTGAAGATCAGCACCCCGCCTTAAGGGTAGAGGGCGTACAACTATACATCCGTTTCGTGAAGGCTTCGCCTCCCCGAAACGGTGTAAGACTGCATCTGACCTTCCTACGACTCGCGCCGCTCGTCGGGATAGGTCATGAAATCGCAACGCCCTAGGCCCTTCCCCGGGTCTAAAAGCCATGTAAGAACGAAATTTTGAGCGAAAAAGTAACCGGATTATACCGTTTCCCCTACGCATCAATAAAACAAGTCCCTATTCCATTCCCTCACTGATCCTAAGCGAGCGCTCAATATTCCCGTCGAACAACTTCCCGATGCGGAAAATCGCCGCCTCAGGCGACGTCTGCATCCCCTCCTGCACCCACTTGTCCATAAGGCCCACCAGGGCCGCCCGGTAAAAATCAATCACCAGCCGCTTGTCCGCCTCCTGCGCACAAATCCCCTTCTCCGCACACACAGCCTCCACATAGCGCCGCATCACCGATTCGCACAGCTCGAAAAGATAGGCGTCCGTGTCCTTCTTGTCGATGGACTGAAACAAATTCTGCGCCGCCACCTTATTCTCCACGAGAAACGACGCCGCATGCATAAGCCCCGCTTCCCACGAAAGCGTGGCGTCAAACTCCCCATTCACCTTCACCAACTCGTCGGCAAAAATCTCCTTCACCAACGCATACACATCGTCGTAATGGTAGTAAAACGTATTTCGGCTAATCTCGCAACGCTTCGCCAACATAGCAATCGTAATCGAATGAAAACTTTTTTCCTCCAACAGCGCCAAAAACTCGCGCTTAATCAAATCCTTTGTGTAGGGTCTGGCCACAGGATCGCCCCTTTCCTTCTATTTAAATAGAACAATATCGCGCATACGTCGAAAAACAAAGACTGACAATATTGTACCACAGAGAAAAAAAGCCCGAAAAGCCTTAGGGCGAACGAAAAAATCGGATCAAAAATTAATTTTCCGGATATTTACAAAAATTTTTCGAAAAAAATCCATAAAGAGTATGTAATTGGTCATTTATTACCTTGTCTTTAGGAAGCAGATGTTTTATTATAGAAGTAATACAAAAAGGAAGAAAATGATTTCACATCATTTCGTACATAAACGAGCATTAGAAACGGGGAGGAATCCATATGAAAACTGCAATGAAACGCGTCGCGAGCCTGTTATTGGCCCTGATCATGATTCTGGAGGTGGTGGCGCCCGGCGTCGTCGAAGCGCGCTCCGCAGGACAAAACCGAGCCACCGTCAGCGACGAGGAATTCATCCCTCCCGACGGAAATCGCATCGATCCCGATCAAAACGCGGGAAGCCATCTACCAAATTTCATCGACCCGGACGACGACGGCTACTACACGCCGCCGCAAAGGACACCGGCGCGCCCCGCGCAAAACGCCCCGGCTCAATCTGCGCCGAAACAAGAGGGCAAAGAAAATAAAAAGGGCAGTGGATCGAGTCTGTTAAGACCCTGCAACGGCCTGTACTACGATTGACAGGCGGAAGAAATAATGCTTATAATAACCTCAAACACAATGGATTTAGTGTACATTCTTGAGGATTGAGTGTAGATTTCGGAAAATTGTTTTCACGGCTGAATGACATAGATTTTAACGATGAGTTAGGAGTGAGCGTATGAAAAAACGAATCAGAGTGAGTTCATTTATTCTGGCCATGGTCCTTGTACTCGAGGCTGTCGTCGGACAACTCGCCTACGGTGCCGGACTCGGTAATACAGACCGAGAAACGAAGGAAAAATGGACGAAACATCATGTCGTCGAAAGCGGCTGCGGCATCTATAGAGTGGATGTAAAAAAGGTAATAGAAGCCGAGCGAGAAAACTACGCACTACTTATCGCCTGGCGCGTGAAGCAAGGAGAAAAGGCAGGAATCGTCGCCGCCATAGACTTCGCCGATCAGCTCCATGGCGTTGCGCCTGATACAAACATAGTATATCCCGAAGGAAAACTGGTTGGCCATTTAACGAAACATGGCACCACGGTCATGGATTTATACCTGCAAAATGATCGATTAAACTTTGTCTTAACCCGAGCAGGCGAAGAAGAAGCGAAGAAAGCAGGCGGACTTTATGGTACGGCCCTGGTTCGAAACCTGACATCAAAAAGCAATCTTGAAAATAGCATCCTTTCTTTTCCTGTCGATGGCAGAGAACGAGAAAACACCCTGTCGGATTTAGTCGACACCGTCAATAAAGAAGATCTGTTGGCAGCAGATGAACCCTTGGTCATCGAACAACAATCGAAGAACATCGAAGATGAAGATATAGAAAGACAAAAGGCCATTGTTACAGAAGAAGAAACGACAAACGAAATTGAGCTGCAATCCTACTCCATTAAGAAAAGCGACGTTGTAAAACTTTCTTCTCCTACTTACGAATGGGAAGAGGAAGAGGATGCGGAATACTACATCCCTCAAAATAGAAATAATACGCCGGCAGAAAGAAATGATAACAGCGCCGAAGTGAGCGATGACGTTTACGAAGCACCCATTAAAAGGCAAGCACCCGTTAATCCATCGGAATCAAGCGTGTCTAAAAATAAAGTGACAGAAGCGAAACCGGAACAACCGGCCATCGTCATTTCAGATGCTCCCGGACAAGATGTGGCCGTGGTGAACAAGAGCGCCAATGATTCCACGATTTATGAACTTACAAAAATCGTGAACCAATTGGATGGCAATGGACAGATTTCTGAGAAAGAAACCGGCGTTGCCCGCTACGCCCTGAAAGACGGCTTCCTCGTTTTAGACAATTTAAAAAATGCGGACTACCGACTCAAAGAAGAAGGAACAGAAAACATCTATGACTTCACCGTCCTGCGTGGAAGCGCCATCTACAAAGGCCAATCCTCCGCAGACAACGTACTGGAAATCACCCCCGCCGACAAAAAGAATAGCGGAAATACAAATCTGTTAGACAAAGATAAAGACGAAGATCATCAACCAAAAGCCACGATTAAATATATAGGAAACGGTCTATCGCAAATAGACATCCAATTGGTCGATGAAAAAGGACAAACAATCGACGGCGAAGGTGCGGTTTTTGATCTGTTCCGAGTCGCACAAGGTGTCGAAGAAAAAGTCCAAACCGTGCGCTTTGAGTCTGTAAAGACTGGTGCGGACACAGAAGACCAAAAACAAAAAAATGAGCCGAAACGCTTTTCCGGATTACAAACGAACGAGAAAAAAGAAGAACAAGCCATTGCGCCAACAAAGGAAGAATCGACGACGACAGATCCGCTGAATAAAGAAAACGTCGTCGAAGACAAGCCGGAAAAAACAACGCCGTTCGTGACGGAAAATAAAGAGACGCGCCCGGAAGAAAACGAAACCCAAGCGGTAGAAGAAAAAGAAAAGCCTACCGTTCAAGTCGAACTGCCTGAAGGCGACTACGCACTGCGAGAAGTTGAACCGCCTAAAGGATACGACAAAACCGAAGGCACAATCGAATTAAGCGTGACACGTCGTTCCGATCCGGAAGATTTTGCTGCCATGATGGATAAAAGCGATGCGAAATCCTTCGCTTTGGGATCCCTTCAGGGAGCGGAAACAAACAGCGTAGAAGAATACATCCCCGGATTTGACGCCAATGCCCTCACAGCAGCTTTGGAGGAAACAGGCGATGCGCCCTTAGAGGTCAATGTGGAATACGCAGTAGAAGCCAAAGCGAAAACAGACGAAGAAAAACTCGACGCGAAAGTGATAAAAGACATTGCGGCAACCGATCCGGCCCAAGTGCAAATCGTCTACCGCGCCATGGCAGATTCGCCGACGGGCACCTTAAAGATCCACACCCAGGACAAAGCCGGCAATAGACTTTTCTACGGCGGCACCTCCAGCGCTGAAATCGGCAACTTGCGCGATGCAGCCTTAAACCATGACGCCACCTACGCCGTCTACCAATACGACGAGGCTTCCAAGACTTACAGACCAATCAATCTTTACGACAAAATGGTGTACGACACCAAGCAAAAAAAAGAAGTGGTAGCAAAAGATGACCAGGGTAACCCCGTGAAGGTCAACTACCAAAACGGGAAATTTGGCGTCGTCACCTTAGATAAGCTGCCCGCCGGCAAGTACGTGGTCAAGGAAGTAAAATCCGTCTTCCAATACGCCTTTAAAAACCTGGCCATGACCTTTACCGTCGGTGAAGACGGGACAATTAGCGATTACAAAGACGCCACCGTCGAATTGGCTAATTACGAAAAAGACCAAACCATCCCCAGCACCGGCGAAACCAACCGTAAAAAGCTGACTTATAACCAAAAAATGGACTTGGACAGCAAGCGGATCATTCTCGAGACTGAGGTGAAAGCGGAAGAAAATTCCAATTTGCAGGAAAGCACCCAACCGGGCACGGGAAAGACCATTGAGGCAACCTACCACAAGGGCAACCTGCGAGTGAAAAAAGTGGACAAGAACGGCAAGCCCATTGAAGGCGTCACCCTGGAACTCCACGGCCACGATGCCAATCGGATCTTGCGGATTTACCGCGTCACCACCGATGCCAACGGGATTGCGGAATTTAAAGACCTGAACGTCCCCTCCTACCACTTGTTAAAAGAAGTAGGAGCACCGGAGGATTATTCCCTTCCCAACCACCAGTGGATGATTTACTTCGGTGAGGGCACGTGGGTGGAATTTGATGAAAACCATAAGCCCAAGACCGAGCACATCCCCCTGCAAATTTCAGACAACCAAGTCTACGCCACCAAGGTTCAGTTAAAGCCCATTATCAAGCTGAATCCCCAAGAAACGAGACAGATTGTAGAAAACGATAAATACCGTCCGCTCATCGACGGCGTCACCGGCGCCTCCATCGCTCCGAAAAACTGGTTCCAATTCTTGGGCATCAATAACCCCGACGGCGCCCCTGAAGAAGGCACCCCGGAAGCGGAACAATACTGGAATACCAACTGGAATAAGGTTGACTATTTCAAAGATGGAATCTACGAAAAATCTTTCAATAAGTCAAAAGATGACTTGTTCTACAAAACGCGGGATAAATTGGATCCAGACACTGACGATCCAAACATCTATAATTTTACCGTAACAAACTATCCCCGCGCCAAGGTCACCGTTCATAAGATAGATGATCAGGGAAATGATCTTCCCGGTGCCACCTTTGCCATTTACAAGGTCAACGAAGATGGCAGCCAAACGCCCATGAAAAAAGGCCTAAACGACTGGACGGAAGTTTCCGGTCTGGACGGTAGGGCGGTCTTTGATAACTTGCCTAAAGGGAACTACGTTATTAAGGAAATTAAGGCGCCTGGCGGCTATAGTCAGCATGACCAATCTTATGCCGTGTCTGTGGACGGTAAGGGAGAGATTACCTTATCCGGTACCAACGGTATTGAACAGTCTTATGAAGATAGAATCATCTCTAAAACAGTGACTAAGTATATTAAAAACTATGACTACTACAAAATTAAGTTTAATGTGGCTTCAAAGATTGTTGACATTAATAAAGATAATAAGACTTTTACCCAGCTGGTCTATATCAGACCCGCCTACGACGGCTATCCCAATAATTCCTTATCTTATGGCACAATAGCCGGTGATATGACTTTAAGGGTGACGCCTTATATTGAAGAAACAGGTGTACCCAATGCCGGTCGAACGAACAGCGCCGGGCAAAAGTACACCAATTACGAAATTTTTGCAATTAACGCACCCAACCCGTCTATTCCTGCCGGCTTGAACGTGGACTTAACTGACACAAATCAATTTACCTCTAAGGGAGCATTTAATCTCCCGGCAACAAGTTCGGGTTCAAGCTTAACCTTCCACCCGACAAACGATGCAGGAAATTATTTCAAAGGCGATTATGGCCATATCATTAAATTAACCGGAAGCTACGAGGGCGAGAAGCCTATCTTCGCCCAAGCAACGCTGAATTCTCCTCAAGTTTATACCGGGGAAGGCGCAGCCAGAGTATGGTGCCCCACCGGAGCGAAACTTGTCCAAGGAGATTCATCTGCGCCGGTAAAATCAGAACTCTCTTTTGATGTCACCAACACGAGAAATGAAGCAACTCCGCTGGATAATAAGGGCGTTATTAATTTATCCAAACTGATTTCCGGAACAGATACTATGCTTAAAGGTGCCGAGTTCGGCCTGTATACAGGTACTTGGGATAAAATCGGAGAAAGAGATAAGCCTTTTGCAACGCTTACAACACAAGATTCTCAAATCAGAAATTTAACTGTAGCAGGTAAAAAGGTTAACCTTCAGTTTAAAGATATCCCACCGGGAGTCTATACCTTAAAGGAATTAAATGCGCCGGATGGCTATGAAAAGACACTTAATACTTGGACAGTTAGGGTATTCCCTTCGGGGGTAACCCTGGTAAACTTAAATCCAACCTTTGAAGAAGACCCAACCCTTGAAAAACCGGTTAATGTAAATGATAAGGTTCATGTAAATAGAAGTTCTTTTAAATTCTACATTAATCGCGAAGAGGGAGATACAAGAGACAAGCATTTATTTTATGCAAATAAAAACGAATTCTTTAAAACTGAGTTCGCGGCAACTCTTGATAAGGGAATAAAAAGAGGGAACTACTTCACGATAGACTTAGATAAAAAATTATCCTATGGAGGTACCATTGTAGAGGATATTATTCCTGATATAACCCTAGGTGATACTGACTATGTTTTGGCAACAGGAGAGCTTGATCATTCAACGAACCAAATTATATATACCTTTACGGAAGTTGCGGAAAATTTAAACACAACCGATCTTAAATTTGCTTTTACTCTTTTGACTGAAAGAGATCAGATTAAATACGATGGACGCCACAGCTTTAATATAAAAATTGCCAATGAAACTTTCACTACGGATCAATTCAGCATTAACCATTCGCTTTTTATTAATAATATATCATGGCTTAATGATAATCGTGGAAACACAAGAATATCAGCTTTTATGAATAGCATAAGCTACGAAAGAGCTGAGGTTGAAATGGCGTTTTACGTGGTTCCTACAAATACGACTACGACAACAAGTAGAAAACTTGATGTTGAGATTAAAGATGGTATTATTCCACCTATTGAAAAATCAAGATATGAAATTTATGAAGTTTTAAATCCCGGAACTGAAACAAATCCGAATGTTCCGAACCAAACCTACTATAGAGATATGCCTGCATCGTTTGGCATAGATTATAGCGATACAACAAAGTACAAAAAGGTTCAAGATGGGTATATTCAAAGTCAATATCAAAATATTGGAACAATTCCCATTAACAATGAAAACATTAACAAGTATCTCATTGCCAGAGTAATATCACCATTCAAGGTTACGGATGTACAAACTCAAGATGAGGCTACCATTAGAATTGAAAGCATTACAACCGACAGTCGATATGGTGCGAATTATCCTGCTACCAGAGAGATTACATCGTCAATTTCAATTAAGCCAAGTGAAGTGTTCTCGCAATCAGACCTGACTGAAGGGGAAGTCTTAGCCTTTAATAAGACCAAGGATCCTATGAAATTTACCCTTTGGAAGAAGGATATGGACAAAGAGGTCATTAAGGATGGGACGGTTCATTTCAAGATGGAAGTGGCGGAGGACTACCCGGATTCAACGCCGGTACCTGACAGCTGGAAAGATATTTCACTCGATCTGTCTAAGCAAACCGACGCGGGAGACCAGACGAAGTCTGTGCCGCTGGAAATTGAAATACCCGCGGGCATGAACGGCGAGTACAACCTGATTGAAACCGCGGCCCCCAAAGGCTATGTGGTTAACGGTAAGCGTTACCGGATCAAGGTGGATTCGTCAGAACGAACGGTGCAGCTGATCAGCGTCAAAGACAGCGCGGGCAATCCGGTTGAATATAAATTTAAGTTGCCCAGGGCGGCAAGCGAAACGTTGTTGGATGCAAAAAATCCGGCCCCCCTCTACCGCGAACAAAAGGATTCTTCCGGAAAGATTAAGGTGGATACGCAGTTGGTGTCCATTGATGTCCGCGACCCCCAAGGGGAATTTCCCCTCACCGGTGGTTTCGGTCCTCACAGATGGATCGTGATCATCGGGGCGGTGATTGCGGCTGTGGCGGCGGAAGAATACATTCGTCGCAAGCGGTCTTCCGCGCCGAAAGGGGGTGCGTAATGGGTATGCGGTCCCTTCGGTACAAGCATTGTATGTACGTGAAGATCGAATGACAGGATTGGGCGTGAAGCCCACACTCACAAAGTTTTAAGCGCCCGGGCTTTCCCGGCCCGGGGGTTTAAATGTATTTATTGTTTTAAAGAAGGAGGAATGTAATGAAACGTAAGAATACCCTATGGTCACTGGTCCTCGCACTGGTGATGGTACTTGGCGTCTTTGCGCCGCTGGGTGCATTGGCAGCTTCAACGGAAGAAACGAAAGATATCACTGTTAATGTTCACAAGATTTTGATGAGCAAGGCTGCTCTCGATAAGCACGATATAAATAAAAAGTATGATCCTACTGTAAAAATTGCAGACATTGGCGATTTCTTTGGCGACAAGAATGCTCAAGAAATCGACGGCGTATACTTTGTCGCCTTAAAAGAAGGCCACAAGAACTACGACAACTTTGAATCTTTAACAGCAGATGAACAAAAAGCGGTTGTCGATGGTGTAGCTGACAACATGAAAGGCCTCACTGGAGATGCTAAGGAAGAAAAGGATAAAGTTAAAGGTCAAATTGCACTGACCTTGCAAAGCCCCGGCAAGTACAAGATTTACGAAGTAAAATCCATGTCCACCTACTCCGGAACAACTCCCGAAGATAAGAGAATGCTTGCCGAACAAAAAGCAGTTCCTGTAAAACTCGATTTACCGGATCACGCACGGACTGAAAAAGGGGTTGCCGATGTTATCCACGTTTATCCTAAGAATACGGATGACAAACCTGAAGTAAATAAGTGGGTTGTTAACAAAGACAGTAAAGATGTAAAAGAAGCATCTTTCGACAAGACTGAAGAACACACCTGGGCCATTGAAGCTAAGATTCCTACGGGTTTTAAAGATTACAAAACCTTTGAACTCTTGGATACTTTAGACAAGGCTTTAACCTATGTGCCAAACCAAAAGATTGAGGTTCAAGTAGGAACAAAGACCACTGAAACCACGACGACAAATAAAACTATTGAGAAGTTTGTTTTTGAAAAGAAGCTGGCGGAAACGGACTTTACAGCTGAGTTCAAAGGACCTGATCAAGACAAAGAACTTAAGGACACTGGCGGACGGTTAACCGTTAAGTTGACAGATTCAGGGATTAAGAACTTAGCCAAACTATTAGATAATGAAGGAAATGTTACGCAACCAGGTGACGAAGGTAAGGTCATTCGCGTTGAATTTAAAACCACTATTAACGACAACGCGGTTATGTCTAAGAACATTCCCAATACTGTAACCTTAAAATACGGCCATAACCCCGATTCTACCGGAACAACAAAACCCGGAGAAAATCCGAGAGTATACACTGGTGGCAAGAAGTTTGTAAAGATTGACAGCTCGAAGAACAAAGAAAAACTTGATGGTGCAAAATTTGTTGTCAAGAACAGTGAAGGAAAGTACTTGGCCGAAGTAGACGGCAAGTATAACTGGGTAGACGTAGAAAACGAGAATGTTGAGACGTTAAAAGACACCAAATATAATCTGAAAGTTCTAGAATCCGGTAAAGACGGTGAAAAAGGCGCTTTTGAAATCAAAGGTTTGAAATATGACCGTCCCAATGGAACGAAGTATAAGATCGTGGAAATTGAAGCTCCGGAAGGTTACGCTCTTCCGAGTGACAATAAATTTGAATTCACAGTGAATGATACTTCCTACTACAAAGATCCAAAGACAATTGAGTTAGGAACGGCAGCCGGCGATGCTGATCCCCAAGAAGTTGACAATAGACCGTTAACCATTCCCCAAACCGGTGGTATGGGCACGATGATCTTTATGGTCGCAGGTCTCGCATTAATGGGCGGTGCTTTTATCGCCATGAGAAAACGCAGC
>QWCE01003380.1_pt1 | contig 17812 bp, 16 predicted proteins | sample 1972531 | NCBI WGS metagenome assembly QWCE01 (sample SAMN09866716, study PRJNA288562) | Human gut metagenome isolate term4_stool, whole genome shotgun sequencing... | reverse complement strand
CATCGAGCTTACCGCCGATGACGAGCACACAGAGCAGCGCACAGAAAACGCCGAGACCCTTCCAGTGCCGGTCAAACACGCGCAGCGTTTTGCGCATGAGCGCGTCCGCGCCGAACCAGCCGACCGCCGCACCGAAGAGCATGGCAAGAAGCAAAATTGCCACTCTCGCCGGAGTACTGCTGTTCCCGGCGTCATAGGAGCCGACATTGAATACGGTCTTGAGCGTCAGCAGCGCCATGCCGAGCGATCCCACGGCGGCAAGCCCCCAGCGGAAAATGGGGCGCAGCACCGGAACGGCGACGACCTCGCCCGCGGCCTCCATCCGCCGTCGGAAGAAGATCACCGCGAGCCCCGCGAGGATCACGCCCGCCGCGGCATAGATGGCCGCGAGGGGGAGCGCATACGAATAGCTTCCCACATAGCCGTTGGAAAAGTAATAGAGCGGCGAGAGGATCGCGAGCTCCCAGCCGGTGCCGCCTCTTACGCCGAAGAGCAAAAACTCCGTTATATACCGGATCCCGACCTCGATCCCGACAAAACCGTAGAGCGCGATAACATAGAGCGCCGGGAGCACCGCCGCGTTTCCGGTGAACACCGTGCAGAATGACGCGAGACCGAAGAACGCTATGTTCATCAGCGCCGCTGCTGCCGCCGAGCACAGAAGATACGGTGTGCACGGCGAGCCCGCGCCGCCGTAGAGCAGCAAGCTCACGAGCATCGCGATAATGCACGGCAGGATAAGAAGCGTCAGCCCGGCGAGCAAGCTTGAAATGAGAAGCGCCTCGCGCGTCACGGGCAGCGCCGATATGTATGCTGCGGAGGTCTTGCGGAACATCCAGCCGTAGACAGCGACCGCCATCACCACCGCCGCGGCCGCCGCGGCGAGGATCTCCCGGCGCGTCAGGTTGCTGAGGATGCTGTAGCTCACATACTCGGACACTTCCGTAAAGTCGGAGCTGAAATACCGGCCGCACATGAGCGTAAGAAAGCAGAGCACCACGGCATAGGCCGCGCCGATGATCCAGAAGCGGGAGAGAGCCCGTTTGTATATCGCCTTATTAAAGAACGTTCTTTCGGACGGCATCGTCCACACCTCCCAGCTCGTAAATGAATATTTCCTCCAGCGTCAGCGGCACGGAATCCATGAACAGCGGGTGCAGCTTTTCGAGCCACGCGAGATTGTCCTCTTCCCTGCCGCGCAGTATGAGCGTCTGCAGCTTGCCGGTCGAGGAGCGGTGGAGAATGTCCAGTCCCTCCTCCGGCAGCGCCGTGCCGTCCGGCAGGGCGAGCAGCACCTTGGTCGTCGTCTCCTGCAATTCGGAAACGCTCTTTTCCAGCAGGCAGCGGCCGCGCTGCATGATGCCGACGTGGTCGCACACGTCCTCCAGCTCGCGGAGATTGTGCGACGATACGAGCACTGTCATGCCCTCCTCCGCCACGTCCTCCATGACAAGAGACCACACCTGCCGCCGCATCACGGGGTCGAGGCCGTCCACCGGCTCATCGAGCACGAGTACCTCGGGCCGCGCCGCAAGCGCGATCCAGAAGGCCGACTGCTTCTGCATGCCGCGCGAAAGGCGGCGGATGGGGCGCGTATCGTCAAGCGCGAAGATCTCGCGCAGCTTTTCGTAGCGTTCGGTGTCAAAGCGGGGATAGAGCGCGCGCGTAAATTTCATAAGATCGCGCGTCGTGCTCGTGGAGGTGAAATACGGCTCGTCCGGGATGCAGAGCATCCGCGCCTTGACCGAGGGGTTTTCAAACACCGGTTCCCCGTCGAGCAGCACCGAGCCCGCGTCCTGCCGCAGCACGCCCATCATGTGACGGATGGCGGTCGTTTTGCCCGCGCCGTTCGGGCCGATGAGGCCGTAGACCGAGCCGGACGGCACCGTGAGATTCAGCGCGTCGAGCGCTTTGAAGCCTTCGTAAATCTTTGTAACGTTTTTCAGTTCAATGCTCGCCATGGCCGTCGCCTCCGATCTTATCTATGATCTCTTCCTCGCTCACGCCGAGCCAGCGAAGCTCGCGCACCGTTTCCTCCAGCCGGGCGAGAAGTTCCTCGCGCCGCGGGTCGCTCTGCGGGGAGAACTGGGCGCAGAAGCTGCCTTTGCCGGGGACGGAGACGATGTATCCCTCGCTCTCCAGCTCGTGGTAGGCACGTTGGATCGTGTTCGGGTTGATGGCGAGCGATACCGCAAGCTCGCGCACCGAGGGGAGCTTTTCCCCCGGCTGCATCGCGCCGGTGACGACAAGCCGCCGCAGATCGTCCTTGACCTGCTCATAGATCGGGCGCCCGTCCCGGTAATTGATCGTGACCATGCCGCCACCTCCTTCCGTGTATTAACTGTACTATGAAACTTAACACAGTTAATACGGTTTGTCAACCAGCAAAATAGAAAAAACTGCCCCGGTCTGTTTTTCAGACCGGGGCGGCTGGTTGCAGCGGGCGGGGAAACCCCTCAGTCAGCCTGACGGCTGACAGCTCCCCTGTTAGGGGAGCCAAGTAGGTTTTCGAAAAACTGTCTTGCCTCCCCTAATAGGGGAGGTGGCAAAACCGGAGGTTTTGACGGAAGGGTTTCTCCGCCGGAAGAAGGCAATCCCTCAGTCAGCTTCGCTGACAGCTCCCTTTGCACAAGGGAGCCTTATTCAGCAGGATACTTTATCAAGCTCCCGCTCGCAGTCTGGCATTTTCTTGACTTTCGGATCACGGAAGAGCTTGCCGCGCATCGTTACCATGGACACATGGCGCAGCGCCTCGAGATCTTCGAGCGGATTTCCCGCCGTGACGATGAGATCGGCGCTCTTGCCGGGCGTGAGCGAGCCGGTGAGGCCGTCGATCCCGGCGATCTTCGCGTTGCCGAGCGTCGCGGTGTGCAGCGCGAAGGCGTTGGATACGCCGCAGAACGTGTGGAAATAGCGCACCTCGCGCCACATGTCGTAGTGCGTGATGTACGGGCAGCCCGTATCGGTGCCGAGACCGACGGGGATACCGGCCGCCAGACACGCCTTGGCGCACTCGATGATGCCCTCGAGCACGACCTCGCCGTTATACTGCTCCATTTCGGTCGCTTTGCTGACGCTGCGGTCAAAGCGGGCATACGGCACCGCGGCGGAGAGCGTTGCTACCTGTGCCGCGCCGCGCTCGCGGAAAAGGCGCAGAATTTCCTCGTCCGGCTTCGCGCCGTGCTCGATCGTATCCACGCCGTTTTCGAGCGCCACGCGCACGCCCTCGGGACTTTCGACATGCGCCGCAACGGGCAGGCCGAGCCTGTGCGCCTCGCCGCACGCCGCGCGGACGTACTCCGGCGGCATTTTCAGCTCGCCCGGCTCGCCCTTTTTCTTTGCATCCAGCACGCCGCCGGTGATCATGAGCTTGATGAGATCGGGTTTTCCCTGCGCGATCTTTCGCACGTCCTCCGCGGCCTGCGCGGCGCTCGTCGCCTCGTAAGCGAGCGAGCCCGCCATATGCCCGCCGGGGACGGAAACGGCCATGTCCGCGGCGAGAATGCGGGGCCCGTCGCACTTACCCGCGGCGATGCGGCCGCGCAGACGCGTATCGATGTCCGCAATGCCGCCGACGGTGCGGATCGTCGTAACGCCGCTCAAAAGCTGCGTTTTGGCGTAGCCCTCGCACATGGCGAGCGCAATGCGCCGCGTGAGCGCCATGGACGTCATGAATTTTACGAGCTTGCGGGGATTGCCCTGCTTTTTGGGGCTGCCGCTCGCGGGGAGATGAACGTGCAGGTTGATGAGGCCCGGCATGAGATATCCGCCTTTCAAATCGACGATCTCAAAGCCGGTGAGATCCGTCCCCTCAGGGACGATATCGAGGATCTTCTCGCCGTCCGTGCGCAGCACCATGCCGCGCTGCGGCTGCATATCCGCGCTGCCGTCGAGCAGCACGCCGTTCGTGTAAGCGTATTTCATCGGTTCCACCTCGCTGTATTTATACATTATTATAATATCCCTTTTTCCGTGTTCTGCAAGAACAAAAATCGCCGCGGCGTCCGGTCTCGGACGCCGCGGCGGGATCATTAAAGAACTTTCGAGAGGAACGTCTGCGTGCGGGGATTCTGCGGATGGTCAAAAAGCTCGGAGGGCGTGTTTTCCTCGAGGATCGCGCCGCCGTCCATGAAGATGACGCGGCTCGCCACCTCGCGGGCGAAGCCCATCTCGTGCGTCACGACCGCCATGGTCATGCCGTCGGCGGCGAGCTGGCGCATGAGATCGAGCACCTCGCCGACCATTTCGGGGTCGAGCGCGCTCGTCGGCTCGTCAAAGAGCATCACGTCCGGCTCCATGCACAGCGCGCGGACGATCGCAATGCGCTGCTTCTGCCCGCCGGAGAGCATGTTCGGGTACTCGTTCGCCTTGTCCGCAAGGCCGATGCGCTCGAGAAGTTCCATGCCGTGCTTTTTCGCCTCGTCCTCGGTTTTGAGCTTGAGCGTGACGGGGGCGAGCGTGATGTTCTGCATCACGGTCTTGTGGGGGAAGAGATTGAAGTGCTGGAACACCATGCCCATTTTCCGCCGGTGGAGGTTGATGTCCACCTTTTTGTCGGTGATGTCCACGCCGCCAAAATAGATATGGCCGGAGGTCGGCGTTTCCAGCAGGTTCAGGCAGCGGAGCAGCGTGGATTTACCGCTGCCGGACGGACCGATGATCGCCACGACCTCGCCGCGCGCTATGGTGAGTGAGCACTTGTTGAGCGCTGTGACGCCGCCCTTGAATTTCTTTGTTACGTTCTCAACGCGGATGAGTTCAGATCCTGTCGCCACGGCGCATTCTCCTTTCGATCGCTTCGATGGCCTTGCCGGCCGGGTAGTTGATGACAAAGTACACGAGCGCTGCGAGAACGTACGGCGAGAGCGTCTTGTACGTCGTCGTCGCAACGGTCTTGGCGCCCCAGATGAGCTCCGTCATGCCGAGCACCGAGCAGATGGACGATTCCTTCACCATCGTGACGAGCTCGTTGGCGAGCGCGGGGAGAATGTTCTTGATCGCCTGCGGCAGCACGACGAGCTTCATGCTCTGCCACGAGCTGAGACCGAGCGAGCGCGCCGCCTCGTTCTGTCCGCCGTCCACAGCGAGAATGCCCGCGCGGATGATCTCCGCGACATACGCCGAGGAGTTGAGCGCAAGCGCCACCACGCCGGGAATGAAGCGGGAGAGGTCGATGAAGCCCAGGATCACGACCGAGGGGATCTTGATCACGCTGAAAAGGCCGTAGAAAATAATGTAGAGCTGCACCATCATCGGCGTCGAGCGGAACACGGCGATGTATGCGCCGGAGAGATTCCGCACGATCTTGTTGCGGCTCAGACGCATGAGCGCGAGCGCGAGCGCCGGCATGACCGCGAGACCTACCGATATGATCGAGAGCAGCAGCGTATACTCGAGTCCCTGCACGAAGAAGGAAAGATACTTTGGCAGGAAGGAGAAATTGAAGAAGTTCGCCGGGGACATGCCGGCAAACAGGTTGGACCACCACATAATACTATTCCTTGACCTTTTCTGTATTTGGAAGCGGGAGAGATCAACGGCACATGTGCGCCCTGCCTGCTTTCACAGACAGGGCGCACACGCTTCAAAGAGAAGGATGTACGGTTTACCCGATCGCCTGATCGCTGAGAGCTTCGGCGTCAGCGATGTACTGCTCGATCTTGCCGTCGGCAATGAGCTTGGCGATCGTGGCGTTGATGGAGGGCAGCAGGCCCTTCGGGTCGCCCTTCTGCACGGCGACGCAGTAGGGGAAGGCTTCGCCGAGGCTCACGTCCGCCACGACGAGATCGCTGTTGGACTTGGCATACTGCTGCGCAACGGCGCCGTCAACAACAATGGCGTCCACCTTGTCGTACACGAGCTGATTGACAAGGTCGTTCACGCTCGTGAGACCCACGAGATTCGCGCCGGGCATATCGCTGGTGACGAGATCGGCCTTGGTCGTGCCGGTCTGCGCGCCGACGCTTTTGCCGGAGAAGGACTCAATGCTGGTGTACTCGCCGGCCTTGTCGGCCTTGACGAGGATCATCGGAGGCAGGTCGGTGTAGTAGGGATCGGAGAAATCGGCGGCCTCGAGACGCTCCTCGGTGACCTCGATAGCGGCGAGGACGATATCGGCGTCGCCCTTCTGCAGGGCGGCCATGAGGCTGTCAAAGTCCATGTTCACGACCTGGAGCTCCTTGCCCATATCCGCGGCGATCGCCTCGGAAACGGAGACGTCGATGCCGACGTACTGCTGCTCGTTCTTGTCGTTCAGAACGATGAACTCATACGGGGGATAGTCGGCGGAGGTCGCCATGACGAGAGTTTTGCTTTCGGACGCAGCGCTGCCGCAGGCAGCGAGGCTCAGCACCATGAGCAGAGCCAGAACGATTGCTGTTACCTTTTTCATTTCTTTTCTTTCCTTTCCATTCAACGGGAATGAATTTGTTTCAGGTTGGGCATAGTATAATCGTATATTTATACAATGTCAATGGTTTTTAATTCGATTTCTTCCGTTTTTCTGCCTCTGTTTTTGGTGATATTGCTAAAAGCCGGAGGTTCCTATTGCATAAACGGCTTTTATGCAATATAATATGCATTGTTTCCGGGCGTTTCCTGCCGCATATGGCAGTTTGGATATGCACAAGAACGGTGAATATGTGAATAATTCAGAGGCGGTATTATGAATTATTATATGAATAGCTTGAATAATTCCTATTTGGCGGTGCATACGGACGCGCTGTGCGCGAACGTTGCCGCCATCGAAAAAACGCTCTCGCCCGGCGCGGAGATCATCCCGGTGCTCAAGTGCGACGCCTATGGACTGTCTCTTTCGCTCACCGCTCCGGCGCTCGCGGCGCTGCCGGGCATCCGCACATTCGCGCTCGCGCATGTGTCCGAGGGTTTGGCGCTGCGCGCGCTCGGCATCGAAAAGGACGCGCTCATTCTCGGAAACCCTCTGCCGCACGCCGTTCCCGACGCCGTGAACGCGCATCTCACGCTCACCGCCGGACGGCTCGGTCTGCTTCCCGCGCTTGCTGCGGCAGCGGAAGCGGCGCAGACGGAAGTGAAAATACAAATCAAGATCGACACCGGTCTCCACCGCGTCGGCGTGACGCCGGGGGACGAGCTCGAGGCGCTTTTAAAAGAGCTCTCCGCCGCCGGAGAGCGTATAAAGCTCGCGGGCGTCTACTCCCATTTTGCCGACACCGCAAAGCCGGAGCTCTGCCGCGCGCAGGCGGAGCTTCTGCTGCGCAGCGCCGAGCAGGTCGAGCGCGCGGGCTTTGCGGTGCCGATGCGCCACATCTGCGACAGCGCCGGGAGCGAGTATTACCCCGAATACCACTTTGACGCCGTGCGTCTCGGGCGGCGGCTCATCATGGACCACCCGACGCAGCCGCGCGGGAATGTGCGCGAATGCGCCTCGTGGCGCAGCTGTATCATGGCCGTCCACCGCCGCCATGCGGGGGAAAAGCTCGGCTACGGCGGGGTGTATACGCTCGATCACGACGCGGATGTCGCCATCGTCGGCGTCGGCTACGGCGACGGGCTCTATCTCCCGCTCGTGGAGATGCACGGCGACATTCTCGTGCGCGGAGAGCGCCGGCCGATGCTCGCGTGCTGCATGGATCAGTGCATGGTGGACGTGACCGGCATGGAGGTTCAGATCGGAGAGGAAGTCACGCTCTTCGGCTTTGACCGCGAGGGTAACGCCCTCCTCTCGCAGGACGTTGCAAACTTCTGCGGCGCGAACGAGGGGTGCGCGCTCACGAGCGTTCTCTCGCCGCGCGTGGAGCGCATTATCGAAAACTAAAGAGCTGACCGCCCGACAGCGTATTGCCGTCGGGCGGATTTTTTGCTATGATGCAGTTAACTATAATTATAGTGTGGGGAGGGCGCGCATATGAAATACGCCGATCTCATTGCCAAGCTGACGCTGGAGGAAAAGGCGGGGCTCACGTCCGGACGGGATTTCTGGCACACGAAGGCCGTGGAACGGCTCGGCATTCCGTCCGAGATGATGACGGACGGGCCGCACGGCCTGCGCAAGCAGGAGAGCGATTCGGACGCGCTGGGCCTTGGCCGCTCCGTTCCGGCGACGTGCTTTCCGACGGCGAGCGCGCTTGCGAACAGCTGGGACGAAACGCTGCTCTCTGCCGTTGGACGCGCGCTCGGCGAGGAGGCCGTGGCGCAGGGCGTCGGCATGGTGCTCGGGCCGGGCGTGAACATCAAGCGCAGCCCGCTCTGCGGGCGGAACTTTGAGTATTTCTCCGAGGACCCGCTGCTCTCCGGCAAGCTCGCCGCGGCGATGATCCGCGGCATACAGAGCACCGGCGTGAGCGCGTGTGTGAAGCACTTTGCCGCAAACTCGCAGGAGCTGCGCCGCATGGCGACCGATTCCGTCATGGACGAGCGGACGCTGCGCGAGATCTATCTTCCGGCGTTTGAGACCGCCATAAAAGAGGGCGGCGTGCGCTCTCTTATGACGGCGTATAACCGGCTGAACGGTACTTACTGCAACGAAAACGAGCACCTGCTGCGCGATATCCTCCGCGGCGAGTGGGGCTTTGACGGGCTCGTCGTCTCCGACTGGGGCGGCAACAACGACCGCGTCGCCGCCGTGCGCGCCGGATCGTCGCTCGAAATGCCGGCCTCCAACGGCGAGACCGACCGGCACATCGTCGAGGCCGTACAGAACGGGACGCTCGACGAGGCTCTTCTGGACGAGCAGGTGGATCACGTGCTCGACTTTATTTTTACCGCGCATAAAACGCTCGCGTGCGGCGGCGTTTTCGACGGCACGGCGCACCATGCGCTCGCCGCGAATGCCGCGGCGGAGTCTGCCGTGCTGCTGAAAAACGAAAAGGAATTCCTCCCGCTGCGGCAGGGCGAGCGCGTCGCCGTCATCGGCGATTTTGCCGTCGTGCCGCGCTATCAGGGTGCGGGCAGCTCGCGCGTCAATCCCACGCAGGTGGACGCGCCGCTCGACGCGCTGCGCGCTGCCGGCGTGAACGTCACCGGATACGAAAAGGGCTTTTTCCGCAGCGGAGCCGCTGCGCCGCGGCTGCTGCGCCGGGCAAGGGCGCTCGCCGCGCGAAGCGATAAGGTGCTGCTCTTCCTCGGTCTGGACGAGGGCAGCGAAACGGAAGGATACGACCGCGAGCATATGCGTCTGCGCGAAAACCAGCTCGACCTTCTGCGCGAGATCGCGGAGGTCAATCCGAATGTCGGCGTCGTGCTGCAGTGCGGCAGTCCGGTGGAAATGACATGGGACGTGTTCGCCCGCGCGGTGCTGCATCTCTATCTCGGCGGGCAGGCCGTCGGCAGCGCGTGCGCCGCGCTGCTCACGGGCGAGGCGAACCCCAGCGGCAAGCTGGCCGAGACGATGCCCGTCCGACTCGAGGACACGCCCTGCGCGCCGTGGTATCCGGGGCGCGAGGCGACGAGCGAATACCGCGAGGGGCTGTTCGTCGGCTACCGGTATTATGAAAGCGCGCATAAGCGCGTCAAATATCCGTTCGGCTACGGATTGAGCTATACGGAGTTTTCCTACGCGCCCGGCGAATTTTCGCCCGGCGGCGTGAGCTTCACGGTGAAGAATACCGGCAGCCGCGCCGGAGCGGAGGTCGCGCAGCTCTATGTCCGCAGCAAAACCCCCGGCATGCTGCGCCCTGCGCTCTCGCTTGCGGGCTTTGCGCGCGTGGAGCTGCTGCCCGGCGAGGAAAAGACGGTCTTTCTCCCGCTCGGCGAGCGGAGCTTCGCCGTTTGGAGCTGCGCGAAGAACCGCTGGGTCGTGGAAGAGGGCGAGTACGAGCTCTGCGTCGGCGCGTCCTGCCGCGATCTGCGGCTTGTACACACGGTGCATGTTGCCGGTGAAGCGCCCTTCGATGAATACGCCGCGCCGGAATTTGACGTTTACCGCCGCGCGGATGTGCAGCATGTGTCCGACGAGAGCTTTGCCGCGCTGCTCGGGCACGATATCCCGCCCGCGCGCTGGGAAGAGCGCGGCGCGGTGGACTTCAACGACGCCATCTCCCGCGGGAAATATCTCCCCGGCGGTCTTGGCAAGGGGCTATACAACGCGCTGGAAGCCGCGCGCCGCGTGATGAATCTTGTGGGCAGCAAGGAAAACGCCGGGAATCTCATGTACGTGCTCGATATGCCGTGGCGCAACGCCGCGCGCATGGCGAACGTCTTTTCCGACAATCAGATCAAGGCGCTGCTGAAAGTCGTCAATAAGGAAAAAAACGGCTGGAAGCATTTTCTTGCCGAAACAAAAAAGAAACGGGCACATAAGCGCGCTTAAATATATAATATTATTATAAAGAAAAAGGCTCTCAGATCACAGATCTGAGAGCCTTTTTCAGCAAAACCCGTTACACTATAAAATAAAGTACGAGGGGGATGCAAAGCACATAGAGCACCGGGTGGACCTTTTTCGCATCGCCGGTCACGACCTTGATGAGCACGTCGGTCAGAACGCCGAGGCAGATCGACGCAGCGATATCGCCGGTGAAGGTGCCGAACATGATCATGACGAACGGGCCAAAGCAGCTTTTGAAGTCGGAGAAATCCAGCTTGGTAAACCCGGAGAGCATGGAGAATCCGACAAAGATCAGAGCAACGCCCGTGACGGAGGTGGGGATCATGAGGAAAAGGGGCGAGAGGAAAACGCAGACAAAGAACAGAATGCTCGTGACAACCGCCGTAAGACCGGTACGGCCGCCCGCCTCCACGCCGATGGTGGATTCAATGAACGTGGAAATCGTCGTGCAGCCGGTCGCCGAGCCGACGACTGTGCCGACGGCATCGACGAGGAACGGCTTTTCAATGTGGGGGAAGTTTCCTTCCTCGTCAAGCATATTCGTCTGCGCTCCCACGGCGATCAAAGCGCCGAAGGTGGCGAAGAAGTCGCTGGTGAACAGAATGAAGATCCAGACGAGAGCGCCGGGAATGTCTGCGAGAAGGGATTTGAAATCATAGCACAGGAAGAGGTTCCCGAGCTCGCTCACATCCGGCAGAGAGAAAACCGACGCCGGCAGCGTGGAAACGCCCATGGGAATGCTGATGATCGTGCCGACGACAATGCCGATGAGGATGGCGCCGCGGACCTTGTACGCCGTAAGAACGCCCATGACGACCATAGTGATCAGCGCAAGGAGAACCGTAGGCTGAGAGAAATCTCCGAGCGCCAGACCGTTTGAAAAAACAGCCAGACCGGTGTTCTTAAAGCCGAGGTACGCAATGAAGAAGCCGACCGCCGTCGGAATGGCGATCTTCAGATTCTTCGGCAGAAGATCGACAACCATTTTCCGAACGCCGAGCACCGTCACCAGAATAAACAGTATGCCCGAGCAGAGAAGAAGCGCCATGGCCCAGCCGAAGGAAAACGCGCCGCTGTTTACGAGACCGCCGAGAATGAAGTTGCTGCCCATCGCCGTGGAAAGGGCAAGCGGAAGATTTGCATAAAGCCCCATAAAGAGGGTAATCGCTCCGCTGACGAGCGCGCACATGACAAGCAGCGCAGATTTGCTGATGACAAGGCCGTTCACGTCCGTGAACACCGGATCGGGGCCGAAGCCGCAGATGGCCGCCGGCTGCACTGCCAGCACATAGGCCATGGTCATAAACGTCGTGATGCCCGCAAGCACCTCGCGCTTCGTCGTGGTGCCGTGTTCCTGAAGTCTGAAAAAGTCTTTTTTCATGTTTTCTCCCTTTTATTCGCTGGTTTTTTCTGTTTCTCTTACTCCACGACCTCGAGGATCGGATCAACGACCTGCTGCTTTACCACGTCGATAAAGCCGCAGTCGGTAATGGCGTATGCGGGAATCGCCGCAAGGCAGATGAAGCTCAGGAACATGAACGGAATAGCGATCTCTGTTCCCATTTCATGGGCAACGCGGTTCAGCTCCTTTTTCTTATCCGCCAGCTCGTCGAGCGAAAGATCGCTCAGCAGGCCGCAGACGGGATACGCGACTTCCGCCGCGATCTCGCCGTTGCGGACGATGACCTGGCCGCCGCCGAGCTCGGCGCAGCGGTTTACCGCCAGGGCCATATCCTCAAAGCTGTCGCCCAGGACGATGATGTTGTGGTTATCGTGGCCGACGGAGGAGGCCATTGCGCCGCCGCGGATGCGGAATCCGCCCATGAACGCCTTGCCGATGTTGCCGTTTTTCCCGTGGCGCTCGACCTGCGCAATATACAGCACGTCCTGCTCCACGTCGCACTGCACCACGCCGTCCACGACCGGAAGCTCCACGTCGCGGCGGCTCGTAAAGGGGATGTAGGACAGCGTGTCCATTACAAGCGCCTTGACCTTCTTTGCCTTGGTCGACACGTGGGTCTTGAAGCTGTCAGCGGTAACCGGCTGGCTCAGGTGAACGGTATTCAGCACGCAGGGCTCGTGCTGCGCGGTTTCATAATGCACGAGCAGCTTGCCGTTATCGGTGATCTGGCGGCCGCCGGCAAACGTGGTCAGCACGCGGAAATCTTCCGCTCCGGTGGTGATGTTGATATCCGCGCGGCGGCCGGGAGCGAGACCTCCGATCTCACGGTCAAGATTGAACGCGCGGGCACAGTTGACCGTGACCATCTGAATGGCTTTTACGAAATCCAGCCCCATGCCGAGCGCCGTGCGGAGCGCATCGTCCAGATGGCCGCGCTGCTGCAGATCAACGGTATGGAGGTCGTCGGTGACAATGCTGACCATGGCGGTGTCCAGATGATTTTCCATCACGGTCTTGAGAAGCACCGGCATGTTGCGGGCGGCGCTGCCCTCGCGCATCATGAGATGGCAGCCGTTGCGAAGACGCTCAAAAACGTCTTTCTCGCAGAACCCTTCATGGTCGGTGGAAACGCCGGCCGCCACGCATGCGCTCATGGCCGGGCCGTACATATCCGGAAGATGGCCCTGCAGCGTTTTTCCGGGCATGGAGAGCGTGTCGTCACACGACTCGAGCAGGTCGGGGAAGCCCGCCATAATATAGGGGCCGACGCATTCCGACAGGCCGACGGCGTCCGGACGGCGAAGCGCGCGGCGGATGATCTCCGGATTGAAGCGTCCTCCGCTCGTTTCGAGATTGGGGGAAAACGGGACATGGGAAGGAACAACAAAATAGAGCTTGAGGTCGGTCGTTTCCGCTTCCTTCAGGATCGCTTCGATGCCTTCCAGACCGGAAACAACGCCTACCTCGTGGAGGTCGGTCATGATGCCCGTGGTGCCGTGAGAGAGAACCGCTTCCGCAAAGGACCGAATCGCCAGAGAGGAGCTTTCCGGATGGATATGTCCGTCCAGGAATCCCGGAGTCAGGTACTTTCCTTCCGCATCCACAACGCGGGTGTTCTCGCCAACGCAGTAATCAACATCGCCGACGGCCGCGATCGTATCGCCGCAGACGGCCACGCCGCCCTCGTAGATCTCACCGGAGTAAACGTTGACGATCTTTCCGTTCCGAATGACGAGATCTGCCGGGGTTTCGCCTTTGGCGACAGACAGTAGTTTCAGATTCATGCTGTACCTCCAAATTTTTTGTATTTTGTTGACCCGTTTTATTTCCGGCGGCACGGTGTACCGCAGAAAACCAATTTAGACTTTTACGACCGGAAAACGGTCCGGCAGAACGATGCCCGCACGCTTATAAATGGCTGCGGCCCGTTCACAAGCCTCTTTCAAAATTGCCTCCTCATCAAGCGTCAGGATTTTTCTTTCACGCATGAGCCACTTGCCGTCGCACATCGTGGATTCGATATTGGCCGAATGCATCGCCGTGACCAGCGCGGCAATTTTATCGTTGACCGGCATCATGGATGGTCCGTGCGGATCAATAACGATCAAATCGGCCTTTTTTCCGGCTTCCAGACTGCCATACAGATTTTCATCGAGAAGCGCACGCGCGCCCCACTTTGTCGCCATGCGCAGGATATCCTGTGACGGGACCACCGTCGGATCGAGCCGCCATCCCTTATGAATAAGGCTGGTGAGCCACATTTCATCCACCATGTCCATGTGATTGGAGGACGAAGCGCCGTCTGTGCCGATGGACGGCATCAGTCCCATCTGCAGCATTTTCGGAACGCGGGCAAAACCCAGTACCCGCATGGCCGACGCGGGATTGTGCGAGATCTTCACTTCCCGCTTCCGGAAGAGCTCCAGCTCTTCATCGGTCAGCCAGACCGTGTGTACCGCCAGAAGATTTTTATCCAGCACACCGAGCCGTTCGAGGTGCTTCACCGTCCCCTCGCCCCAGCGCGCATAGGTGTATTCCTTTTCTTCCTTTGCTTCCGCCACGTGCATGTGAATGCCGACGCCGTATTTGTCGGCAAGCTCTTTTGTGCGGACGCAAAGCTCATCGGTGTTGTTGAATATCGTCCGCAGACCAAACCAGACCTGCACGCGCCCGTCAGCGGTATTGTGATATTTTTCGATATCCGCGACCTGCTGCTCAAGCTCCTGCTCCATCGTGCGCTGCCAGATCGGCGGGAGGCCTTCACCGCAGTCCATCACCGACTTGGCGAGCTTTCCGCGCAGGCCGGACTGCTCCGTGGCCCGCGCCATGCCGGAGACGAACTGACCGCCCGGCTCGGCAAACGACGTTACGCCGGAGCGGATCAGCTCCAGGCTCGTCATGAGTGTGGAAACGTAGGAATCCTCCTCCGTCATATTGCTCTCAAAGGGCCACATTCTCTCGTGCAGCCAGCAGATAAAATCCACATCGTCGCCGACGCCGCGGGATATCTGCTGCGAGGTGTGGACGTGGGTATTCACAAATCCGGGCAGAACATATTTTCCGCGCAGGTCGATGACCTCCGCGTCGGGCGAGATCTTCGCCGGATCGACCCGGCCGACTGCCGTGATGCGGTCGTTTTCCACGAGCACCCCGCCGCCGTCAAACACGGTGTCGTTTTGATCCATGGAGACGATGTAGCCGTTCTTCAAAAAAGTTTGCATGTTCTTCCTCCATTCACTTGATTCGATCGCAGAAAAATGATATGCTCACGCTACAACCTATAATGGTTTTAGGTTCAAGTCTTTTTTTCTCTTTCCGGAGCTTTTCTGATGTTCCTACAAAACCAATCGACAGTGCCGGAGAAAACTTGGGAGGTTTTATGAAAGAATTTTTGTCGATCGGCGAGCTTGCAAAAATTTTCGACATGGATGTGCAGCTCCTCCGCCACTATGACGCAAAAGGGCTTCTCGTCCCGCAGGTACGCAACAGCGAAAACAGCCGCCGGTTTTATCACTTTGACCAGGTCTACCCGCTCGCCACCATACGATATCTGCGCCGTCTTGGATACCCGCTCGCCCAGATACGGGATTTTCTCCATAACAACGCGCTGCGGGACAATCTTGAAATGCTCTCTGAGCAGGCGGAAAAACTTCGCCGCCAATGCGATGAGCTGAACGCTACCATTCAGATCATCCAGCAAAAAGTGGAATTCATCGACCGGGAGCAATCCTCCAGCCAGAGAGGAAAGTTTTCCGTCCGGACGTTTCCGCGCCGCGCCTTTCTGCACATTGGCGATGAGATCAATCTCTTCACGCATGAGCTTTTTTATTTTTATCCTACCGTCGGCTTTTACCGCGGTGAGCGCAAATGGTTCGGCGCTCTGCTTTACAAAGACACCCCCGTGCAGGAATACCATTTCCCCGAGCTGATGGCGGAGCAGGCTCTCTCCTATATTCCTGCGGGCGAGTATCTCTGCGGCTATCATTACGGACCGTATCTCTCGATTCAGGACTCCATTGATCGTCTTTTCGAGGAAGCGAGCCGCCGGGAGCTGCGCGTGGATGACTGCGTGATCACGCCGAATATCGTCGATCAATGCTGTGAAGGCCATCCGGAAAACTACATTACCGGGCTGGAAGTCCGTATTTTGCCGGAGGAGGGCATAGCGGCGGAAGAGCATCTGATGCCCGGCCCTGTCGGATAAAAAACGGCCGGAGGCAGTATCACAAACTGCCTCCGGCCATTTTTGCAAATTGATTCACACAAACACAAGCTGCACGAGCAGCATGTAAACGACGGTTCCGGCGACGATGCTCAAAAGCGTATTCCGCCGCCAGACGTGCAGCATATGCCCGACGAAAGCTTTGCCGCGCATGGCAAATGTCTTTTCCGACGCACAAATCAAAGCGCTGCTGAAAGTCGTCAATAAGGAAAAGGGCGGCTTGAAGAAATTTGTCGAAGAGACCAGACGGAAGAAATAACCATTCCGTATATAGGCAAAGCCGGAAGTCCGCGGGCTTCCGGCTTTGCCTATTCCTTTTATTCCTTATCCTTATCCTTTTGCAGCGCGGCAAGGTCTTTCAGCACCGCCAGAGCGATTGGCTTCACCTCCGGCGTGCAGGACTGAAACAGCTGCAGCACCGTTTCGCTGCCGTAGGTCTTCTGGCTGTACTGACAGCCGGACAAAACGTAGCCCAGATCAGCATTCACCGCCGCACAGACGGCGCCGAGGGTATCCAGCGTCGGCGTGACCTTTCCGTTTTCGATTTTGGACAGATACACCGTTGTGATATCCGCCGCTTCCGCCACCTTTTCCTGCGTCAGCTTCGCGGCCACGCGGCTCTCTTTCAGCCGCTTTCCGATCATTGTATAATCAATCGCCATGAAATCACCCGTATCAGTATAACAATATGATACGGTTCGTATAATAAATTTATAGATTAACTTGATTTATTGGTTTAATGATGATAGAATGACAATATAATTTTACACCGCAAAGGAGTGATAAAATGAAAAAAGCGATTATTGCTATTGCCATCGTGCTCTCGCTTATTCTGCTTGCAAACTGCGGTGATGATTCGTACGATGCGGAAGACTGGGGCAAATACTACGACTGGGGCGATAGTCATTACTGGAACAGTCAGTCACATTCGGTAGAAACAATTCCATGGAAATGAGGAAGAGGAAATGAAAAAAAATCTGATTTTTGTTTTGGCAATGTGCCTCCTTTTCAGCCTGACTGCATGCGGAATATCGGAAAATGAACCGAAACCAACAGCAGAGCCGTTGGAGAAAACTGTGTCCCCGGCAACGGAACCTCCGGCGGAAAAACCGGCAGAGATTCCTGCGGCAGAGCAAAAAACCGATGCTGCAGAAAAGGTGTTCACGAACGAATACGGCACATCGACAACAAAATGTGCGCATGCAGGATGTACAAGACCAATCGCCTCAAGCGGGGATACCAACTGCTGTACCGTTCATTCTGGCACATGCGCAAAATGCGGGCGCTACATCGACGAGGATGCGACGTGGTGCATGAAATGTCTGACCTCTGCGGCGAGTGGTACAAAATCGTCGTCCGACTCCTCCTCGTCATCGTCATCTTCTTCAAGCGGCACAGAATCCTATTACTGCATGGGGAAACACAACACCTGTCCCAACAAAACATACAGCCCGTGGGATTTTTACTGTTCTTCCTGCGATCCTGACGGAGATAACAAGGAGGGCTGAGCAAAAATAGCAAGGGGCTGCAGCAATTAGATTTCCTGGGAATCCGGCTCAATATTTTAGCGGGAGAAACCACAGTTTTCTGTGATTTCTCCCGCTATTTTCGATTTCTTGAGAGGGCCATATTCACTAAACACTAAACCCGTATTTTGCTACAGCCCCTTCCCTATCCTTATCCCATCACACAAACACAAGCTGCACGAGCAGCATGTAAACGACGGTTCCGGCGACGATGCTCAAAAGCGTATTCCGCCGCCAGACGTGCAGCAGCACGACGACCGCCGCGGCGATGATCTCCGGCAGGGCGTGGCTCGCGCCGGCAAAGTCCATGTTCCGCAGGCAGTACACCACGAGCATGCTCATGACCGCGCACGGCA
>QWCE01005822.1_pt1 | contig 17820 bp, 12 predicted proteins | sample 1972531 | NCBI WGS metagenome assembly QWCE01 (sample SAMN09866716, study PRJNA288562) | Human gut metagenome isolate term4_stool, whole genome shotgun sequencing... | reverse complement strand
ATACATTGATGAGGAGCTTGACGAGCGGGAAAAGGAGATAATCTGCAAACGGTATGGGATACGGGACGGCAGGGGATTCGTCTGCGAAGCGATGACCCAGCGTGAGATAGCGAAGCAGCTCAAAATCTCGCGGAGCTACATTTCGCGGATAGAGAAAAAGGCTTTAGAGAAGCTGCGCAGGCGGTTTGAGCAGGGATGATAAAGACTTTTTTCAACATTTGAACTCAGCTTGTTGAAATGCATTATTTCCTCGCAGAGGAGCTTGGGGATCAGACCAGACGGTGTGTATGTGCGACAGGGTTCATCAAGCGTGCCTGTCTCTGCTGAACGGCACAACGCCAAACCGCATGCACTCCTTGAACATGATGAGCCGCCCGACGCGGCCGTTTCCGTAACCCGAAAGCAGCTTGCGCATTCCCGCGTGTACTTCCACCGGGAGCTCCGTTATTTCGCCGCCGTCCTTGTTCAGCTGTTTCTTGTAGTTTCCGACTGCGAACCATGCTTTCCGACTGTCGTAGATCCCGGATTTCAGAACCCGGTGAAGCTCCTTGGTGAACGCTTCGGACAGCTTTTTACTGCGGTTCTCGATGATGAGGTCGATGCAGCGTAAGTGGTTGGACGTTTCAATTATGTCGTCCACGTTGACGGTTTCGTCTTTCAGCACGCCAATTGTGTTGGTTTCAAAGATGTACGTGTCTGGCCGACGGTCAGACGGATGCCCTCAATGTTGTATGGAGTTGTAGGTCAGCTCCACCTGTAACTTGTGATAGATATCTCCTTTGCAACCGCTATGCATTTTGTCCGCGAGTATTTCAGCGAGGGTGGATGGTGCTTTCTTTGTTGTCGCGGCGCACGTGGGCCTGGTCGCGTTCTAAGGGATATCCCATGTCTTTCCGGTCAGAAACGCGCCATCTATGCGCCCTTGTGCGCAGTAATTCCGGACGCTGCGTTCGGACAGGTTCCACAGCTCTGCGGCTTGCTATATTTCATGACATCAACTCATTTGGGGGCGCTGAATAAGGCGCAGCGTAACAAAATCAGACCCGTGAGTACGCCAGTTTGAACGGGCATAATTCGTTTTGTTCGGCTTTTCCTTTAGTATATTATATACCGATATCGGCAAAAATCAAAAGGATTTCCGGGGAATTATTTATCAGAATTGCCGATAGCGGCAGTCCGGAAAATGCTTGAAATGCTCCAGAACAGAATTTGTAAAATCCGGGTGCAAATTCTTATGAAGTGATTGACAAATCTGAAAAATTCCAGTATAATATAAGGAAATGGTTTGGATAAAAGGGCTCTGCCCGGCAGACCGGACGTTTGGAGGTACATATGACAAAAACAAGAAATCGGCTGATTTCAGTCGGAACAGGACTGCTGCTGTTTATCGCAGCGGTATTGTTTATCATTCCGCAGAAAACGGCAGGCGCGGAAACATGGATCGAATCGGCGGCGGAATTTGCAGCCGGCGACGGCACCCAGGGCGCGCCCTATCAGATATCGAGCGCCGGGGAGCTTGCAAATCTCGCGAAGATGGTGAGCGGTGGAGAAACCTATGAGAGTACATACTTTGAGCTTACCGCAGACATCGACCTCGGCGGCAAAGAGTGGACGCCGATAGGGACGAAAGACAGCCAGTTCGCCGGAAAGCTTTTCGGCAACGGGAATACTATAAGTAATCTGACGGTCGGCGGTGGTGACAACAGGGGTCTGTTTTCATACAGCAGCGGCGAGATCAAAAACCTTTACCTTGAGAAGATAGATATCACAACAACTATGAACGCAGGCGGAGTATGCGCGTTCAACAGCGGAACCATTGAGGGCTGCGGCGTGTTGAGCGGAACTATCATATGCTCCAACCCCAACGGCGGTCAGCTCGGCGGTATCTGCATGGAAAACAGCGGTACTATCAGCCGGTGCTTTAGTAACGCGTCAGTAAAAGGCGCAACCAGCGCAGGTATTGTTTACATCAATAGAGGAATTGGCGTCGTACAGGATTGCTATAATACCGGCACGCTCGAGGGTTCCTCCTCTGCAAGCGGAATAAACACCAACAATTATGGCAAAATTAAAACCTGCCTGAATCTCGGAGCGGTGATCGCTGAAGACAAGATCTCTGAAGAGGGCAGCGTAATAAGGGGTTACGGCATTTGCGTCATGAATGTACCTGGCGCTTCGCTGGAAAACTGCTATAGCGACAGCGATGTGTGCCCCAAAGAGCTTTTCGGCGGTTTTAGAAATAATACTACAGTTTACTACAAAACCACCGCCGAACTTTGCGGCGGTTCGCTCCCTGATGGCTTCGATGGCAGCGTCTGGAACGTGGGCAGCATTGGAGGTATAGCCGATAAAGACGCAGCCGACAGATTCGCGGCAAAATCCTATACATATCCGAGCCTTAACGGCGTTGGTTCTGCTGCTGCAAGAGAAGTCGAAGTCTATAATTTCAGCACTGACTCCACCCCGGACTGGCAGGAGTTTAAGTATATTGAAACGGTTGAAGATTTCAGGAAAATTGACGATGATCTTTCCGGAAACTCCGTTCTTGCCGGAAATATCGATTTTGGCGGCAACAATTATCGTCCCATAGCATATAAGAGCGGCACTTCCTTTACGGGAAAGTTCAGCGGCAACGGGCATACCATCAGTAATATCAGAGTGAATTATGATGATGATTTAGTCGGCCTGTTCGGTACAAACAAGGGTCTGATAATGAACCTCGCTGTAAGCGGCGAAGTTACCGGCGAGGAGTATATCGGCGGTATCTGCGCAAAGAATGAAGGCACGATCTATAGCTGCTCCTTTGATGGTGAAGTAAAGCAATCGGCGACCACGCAGCGTAAAGGCAAGGTTGGCGGTATATGCGGCACAAACTATGCCACAATATCCAACTGCTTTAACTCGGCTGATGTAAGCGGTAAGGATTGTATAGGCGGCATTTGCGGAGAAATGTTTGGTAACGACCCTGTAGTCGTGTACTGCGTAAGCGTTGGCAAGGTCAGCGGTTTCACAGGCTCTGCAATTGTCGGCGGTATCTGCGGATATGGCATCGGAGTTTCCTATGGCGGCAGCTCAGAATTGAGCCATTGCCGGTTTGACATGGATGTCAGCGGGTCGATAAACCTTATCAATAGCGGGGGTGCCATAGCCAAAAGAGACGATAATTTCTCCTACAATACCGAGTTCCTTTGCGGCGATAATAGCGGCAGCTTCGACCTCGATATCTGGAATGCAGCAAAGGGAGTTGTTGTTACACCCGACGCAAAAGACGGCAAATTCGGCACAAAAACCTGCTATTATATGAGCCTTAAGTGCTTCGGCGAATCCGTAGGCGTCAGCAGAGACGTCTTTAACTTCGCCTTTGCAGGCGGCAGCGACGACTGGCAGCCCTACACCCTTATCAGTTCAGAAGATGTTTTTCGTACCTATTGGCAGTGGGACGTGAAGTGGTCTGAAAATTTCGTTCTCGGCGACGATATAACCCTTGCTTGTTCACTGGCGCCTAGTGATTTAATTCCGACGAGCCTGAGTACGGGTACGTTCAGCGGCATGTTCAGCGGCAACGGTCATACTGTAACCATGACAGATGACAGCAACTGTGGACTGTTTGGCACAAACAAGGGTACTATCATTAACCTCGCGGTCAAGGGCAATATTGACAGCTCGGTGGGGAGCAGCACGGATAATTATTCCGGCGGTATCTGCGCAGTAAACGACGGCACGATTTACGGCTGCTCCTTTGATGGAAAAATCTGTGGCGGTGCAAACCATACCGGCGCTGTCTGCGGTCTTAATAACAAAACGATCAGCAACTGCTTTGCCCTGGCAAATGTTGAAGCCACGAATGGGCTGGTCGGCGGTATCGCTGCGCTTGGCAAAGAGGGTTCTGAGCTGAAATCCTGCTACTTTGTAGGTACAGCACTCAATGATAGCAAAGTGGGGCTGATCAGTCTTTCTCCCTCTGAAAATTGCTATTACAACAATGAGGTTTGCCAATTTGACGAAGAAGAAAGCGGCACAGGTCTTACAACCCTTGAGATGACGTCTTACGGCGCGCTTGAAAAGATGGGCTTTGACGGAAGTATTTGGGAGAAGCGGCTCAACGATACGGAAAACGGCGTTGCATATTATCCCTCGCTTAAGGGAAGCACCTATGTACCGTCCGTTAAGTACGTCAAAAAGCTTGAGCTTAACCGCGTCGGCGATAAAGAGCCTGTTTATGGCGACGACATCGAGTTCACAACAAATGCGCTGATAACCTTTGAAAACGACTTTTACGGCAACGATATTACCATTGAAGACCCTAACGGCTCATTTAAGGTATTGGTCGGCGATGAAACTGAACCGCTTATCCTTCTTGGCAAAACGTTTAAGCATAGGGCGGATACCGCGGGCGATGAAACATTCAAGCTCATTTATAACGGGTCGGGTTATTTCCCCGAGAATTACTTTGAGAACTTTGTTGTAAAAATCGGCAAGAAGGCGCTTACAGCGGCTGACTTTGATGTTACGCTCCCTGCCGACAGGACATTCGACAACACGGCAAAGGCTGCAAGCGTAACGGCTAAGTCTAGCGGCGTTGGCGAAATCACCGTAAAGTATTACGGTGAGAGCGGCAAGGAAGCAGAGCCTTTCAGTGCAGGAACGTATACATTTAAGATAGACGCTGCCGAAGGCAGCAACTATAAGGCGGTTTCCGGTCTTACCGCCGACAGCTGGAAGTTCACGATAGAAAAGGCTGGGGCTGAAACGCTTCCCGATACCGGAGTTTCGTACAGGTGGTCAACTGACAAGGATATAACGGTGAGCGTTGCAGGACTTCCTGAGAATATGGGGCAGGTAACCGTAGTCAGAACTAAAAAGGACGGGACGATAAGCGCGGGAATTATTCCGGGTTCCTGCTATTCTGACGGAAAGTTCACTTTCCATCTTGGTCCGAACACTGTTGACGATATAGGCAAGACAGGCTCGTTCACAATCACGCTTGCTGCGGATAATTATGAGAGCGTTACATTCACAGTTAAGATCACCCTGACCGCCAAGGATAACCAGGATGCGCCCGACCCCGCTGCGTTTTACGTAGTATTCACCAACGACGGCAGCGAACTTACGGCAACGATAAAGACCGGGCTTAAGGGTGTTGAATACAGCTTTGACGGCACGACATGGAGCGGCGTGAACACCACGACCGTGGCTCACCTCAAGGACGTTACCGCATATCTCCGCTTCAAGGAAACTGACGAACTGAACGCCAGCGAGGCTGTTTTCAAGACGGTAAAATCGGGACACGGCAAGCTCGTTCATCATGCAGCCGTGCAGGCTACCTGCCAGAATACCGGCAATATCGAGTACTGGGAGTGTGAAACCTGCGCAAAGTATTACAGCGACGAGGCTGCAGCGGCGGAGGTCTCTCCTGCGGACGTGATCATTGCAAAGACCGACCACAAGTGGTCGGTAAAGTACACATACGACAAGAACGGTCACTGGCACAAGTGCGAATACTGCGACGCCGTGACCGGAGCTGAGAGCCATGTTTCAAGCGGCGAAGCTACCGCCACAGAGGCGGAGTACTGCACGGTGTGCGGGTACATTATAACTCCCAGAAAGGGCGGAAGCTCAGGCAGTCATGTAAGCGGCGGTGGCAGAGATACCACTCCGACCGACACAAGACCCATAATAAACGGTGAACGAAAAACTTGGACGGAAATTGCTGCAGACCTTGGCAGACAGAACGGCGGCAGTGCGACTATTTCCATGAGCGGCGAAACCACAGTTCCCGCGGAGGTCATTAAGGCAATCACGGACAGGAAGATAAAGGTCGAGTTCGCTTACGACAGCACAAAGAGCTGGCTTATTGACGGTGCGAAGATAACAACTGTATCCGCAGCCGATTTCTCGCTGTTTCCCGGTTCTGTTGACACTAGCTCGCTGCGCGGGGTATCGGGCGGCAAATACAGGATAAGCGCTGATATTCCTGCCGAGATCAGGTTTACGTTCCTGAAGCGGTATGCAGGCGAGTTCGCGAATGTCTACAAGCTGGTAGACGGCAAGCTCGTATTCCAGACCTGCATAAAGCTTGCAGAGGACGGAACAGCCGTTGTTCCGGGTATGAGCGCTCCGGGTGAATACGCGGTAATGGTATGCAGATACAGCGACAGGCAGGGCGACTTTGACAACAACGGCGTTCTTGACATTTACGACGCGGTTGCGCTGCTGCGTTATTCAGTAGGGCTTGAGTCGGGCGAAAACCTCCAGCTAATTGACCTCAACGGCGATGGTATGGTCAACTGTGCCGACGCCAGTATGGTACTCAGATGGGTGGTCGGGCTGAGCGCATGATCCGCTGACGAAAACTGAACAAAATGATGGGCGCACGGTGACGTGCGCCCATCTGGCTGTAAGGCATATCGCACGAGCAACCCAAATAGGATGGCTGCAAGTCGCTGTCAGAAGAGCTTTGCAGGACGTCATAAGGACGATCGTATCAACGTTTTGTTTGGGTGGATTTGCGGCGTGTTCGTCGCGTTGACTGCTCCGGCAAGCTGCTTATTGTCACAACCAACCTAAACCCGGGCGAGGCGCGGAAGTCCGGTATCGGCATGCGCAGATTTTTCGACAGGCTCCAGGATCACTGCCGCTATATGGTGGCGGACGGTGAATCCCGCAGGAAAGCGTGCTGATGATTACGACAGTTCATCTCATTGTTGACCAGAAACATTATCCGGAATTAATCATGAAGGTCGAGAATGATATTGTCAATATAGCTTTACATATTTTACTCAAAATTTTTTTGAATTTTAGCTTCCTTAAAACCATACCCTCACCCGTAAACCTCAGAATCTTTTTTTTAATTATAATGCTTCGCTGAAGAAAAGTCAAATAACCTGCTGCAGAAATAAGTTCTGCTGATTTTTTGTTTACCGTTCTTGACAAACGACGAGTTAGTGTGGTATAATGTAAATGACCCGTATACAAAACAGTCATTTTAGGCAGGAGGGAACGATAATGCCCGTAATTTTCAGCGAGAAAAAACGCCATGAGATAAGCCGACAGATAAAGGAAGCGGCTCTCCGGCTGTTCAAGACGAAAGGGATACGCAAGACAACGGTCGCCGAACTTGCGGAGAGCGTCGGCATAGCCAAAGGCACCTTTTACAATTTTTACGCGACCAAGGGTCAGCTTGTGGCTGAAATAATGGACGACTTCGACGCCGCGTCAGAGCGGGAACTGAGAAACAAAATCGGCGGCAGGGACAAAATACCGATAGCGGAGTTCTACAAGTACTATGTGGAACTGTTTCGTCCGGACACGGCGTTCTCATTCCATTTCACGCCGGACGACATAACGGTCATGCAGGAAATGGAGGAGACCCGGAAGTTTTTCTCCCAGGAACACGCTGTAAAGACCACAAAGCTTGTGCTGGAATATGTGGACGGCGTGCGCGAGGACGTGGACTACGCTTACATCGCAAACTTCGCGAAGCTTGTAAACCTTGCGATAGAGAACCGCGGCGCATTCTGTCAGGAAGCGTTCGAGAAGAATCTCAGGACGATATTCGATATGATGCTCGACTACCTCAGCGGAAACACGGATAACGGGAAAGGAACGTGCTGAAATGTATATTCAGATGAAAGATGTTGTAAAGAAATACGGCGAGGGAGAAAACACGATCTTCGCACTGGATCACGCTTCTCTGGAGCTTGAAAAGGGTGAAATGTGCGTTATTCTCGGTCCCTCCGGCTCGGGAAAGAGCACACTGCTGAACATGCTCGGCGGGCTTGACAGCGCGGACGATGGCACGATAATCGTTGACGGCTGCGATCTCAGCTCCATATCTAAAAAGGAACTCCGGGAATACCGACGCGATAAGGTCGGCATCGTGTTTCAGACATACAACCTGATAGGAGAACTCACCGTGCGGGAAAATATCAAGGTAGTCCGGGATATATCCGCAGCCCCGCTTTCCATTGAAGAACTGCTGAAAGACCTGGGACTTGAAAGGCACGCTGCACACTTCCCCGAGCAGCTTTCCGGAGGTCAGCAGCAGCGCTGCGCCATCGCCCGCGCGCTGATAAAGAATCCCGCGATACTGCTCTGCGACGAGCCTACGGGCGCGCTGGATTCAAAGACCTCGCGGGACGTTCTTCAGCTTCTCCAGAAAATAAACGTCAAGTATCGCACGACCATTCTGCTGATTACCCACAATGAAAATATAGCGCCCATGGCTGACCGTATCCTGCGCATTCACGATGGCAGGATAGTAGAAAACATCATCAACACAAGGAAACCGGTAAAGGAGCTGGACATCTGATGACTCTGCAAAAGAAGATACTTCGGGGTCTGAGAAAGAACCTGTCCTTTTACCTCACCGGTTCGCTCCTGACCGCGCTTTGCATAATGCTGTGGGTAGGTGCGTTTTCCGTCAGCAGGACTGTCAGCGGGACTTACACCAGACTGTTTGAGGAAAGCGACCTTGAGGACGGTCAGTTCACCGTTTCATCGCCCATTTCCAATCAGGACATAACCGCGCTGGAAAGCGAATTTAACGTTATTCTTGAACGCCAGCGCTTTCGGAATATATCTTACGGCGAAACGACTGTCCGGCTGTTCGCAGACACGCAGAAAACGAACAAGGCGGTCATTCTGGAGGGCAAGCCGCTCAGCGGGGACAACTGTGTTCTCCTGACGTACAACTACGCAAAGGCTCAGGGACTGTCGGTCGGCGACTGCATAACGCTTGCCGGAATCGACTTCGAGATAAACGGACTGTGCTTAAAACCGGATTACGCGGCGATGTACGCCAATTTCGAGGACAGCTTCCCCAACAGCACCGATTTCGGCATTGCGCTAATAAGCGAAAACACAATGCGCTCCATAGGCGGGTATTCCAGCTACTACTCGGTGAAATATCCGGATACGGCGCAGGAAGTGGATTTCCGCGCCGCGGTCTACAGCAGGTACGGAACACTGGAATACATCGGGAAATCCGCTAACCCAAGAACAGGAGGACTGCTGAGCCAGGCAGCCGACATTGAGGCAGAATTCTCAGTCTACAGCCCTATAATCATGCTGGTCGTTATCGTGGTTATAGCAATGGTGCTCGGACGGACAGTCAGGCGGGAAAGCCGGACCATCGGCACACTGATGGCTCTGGGATACCGTCGGGGCGAACTTATTCGGCACTATATGTGGTACGCGCTTATCCCCGCCGTTTTCGGAGACGTCCTTGGGCTTGCGCTGTGCTATCCCTTTGCGAAGCTGTTCAATCTGTATATGTTCAGCTTTGCGGAGCACATCGTGTATCAGGTGAAGGTGCCTGTCGGAATACTTATCTCCGCGCTGCTAATTCCTCCCACCGCCTATGGGGCAAGCGCGCTGCTAGTGCTCGCAAGGGCGCTGGGACAGGATATCGTCCCGCTGCTGAAAGGCTCCGCAAAGGGAAAGACCGCGCATATGCTGAGCCGTAGCAGGCTGCCTTTTCCGCTGCTGTACGGCATTCGCAGTCTTTGCGGCAACATTTCACGCAGCCTTACCATGATAGTCGGTATCGCGGTCGCTTCGATGGCGGTAATTTTAGCCGGAGTGTATCAGGACGCTTACGATGATATGCTTGACAACAAAGTCCCGCTGGCTATGATGGGCGGTCAGTACGAGTACGGCTTTAGGGATTTCCAGTCCGAAAACAACTACGGGGGATATGGTATCATGGACGTATCTTTCGGGGTGGACGGCACTGACAGCATGTTCAATCTGATAGGATACGACGAGGGCTGCCCACTGCTTACAGCTGAAACAATCTCCGGCGCTTCCATGGAATACGGCGGGTTCTATATGACATCTTCCGCCGCAAGGATATTCGGCGTGGAATCCGGCGATGAATTTACATTCTACGATCTGATATCAATGGAGCACACCACCATCACGATAAGCGACATCGTAGAAAACGACGTGCTCTCGCTGATGATAACCAGCAAAGCGAACGTCGCGCAGATCATAGGCAGGAACGCGGAAGGATTCAACGTGATAATCAGCGAAGGACCTCTCGATATCCCGCCGGAGCTTCTCAGAAAAAGCGCCTCGCTGGAGGATTACCGCCGCATCACCGAAAGCGCTCTTAACACCGCGCGGGTAGTCCTTTCCATCGTGAAAGTCATCGGCTCGCTCATATGCATACTGGTAGTGATACTGCTTTCAGGAATGATAATCGAGGAGAACCGCCGCAGCATTTCCACGCTGGAAGTGCTCGGCTACCGCGGCCAGGAGTTACGCCGGCTGGTACTGTCTCCAAATCACCTGCTGGTGCCGGTGGGATTTGCGCTGGGGATCCCACTCGGACTTGCGCTTGCAGACATGATAGCCCGCGCAAACGCAGCTTCTGGCGGTGTAATGATTTCAATTTTGCTGACCGGAAAAACGCTTCTGATCAGCGCCGTTTTCATAGCGGCAGCCTACGTCCTGTCCCTTGCGCTTTCCGCGCGGAAGCTGAAAAAGATAGACATGGTGGAATGTCTCAAGGAAGAGCGGGAATAGCTTTTTAATTACCCTGGTTCAATATGCAAAACCGCCAGACTCTGAGCCTGGCGGTCAATTCTTTGATTTAAGCGGAGCGACTGGTCATCAGGTCTGAGCGGCTCCGTCCACTGAGATCACGGTTCCAGTGACATAGCTGGAAAGGTCGCTTGCGAGGAACAGAAACACATTTGCGACTTCCTCCGGCTCGCCGATACGCCCCAGTGGTATCGGCGCGGAGATACGCTCCACGATCTCAGCAGGAAGCGCCGCGACCATATCCGTTCTTGTAACGCCAGGTGCGACCGCATTTACGCGTATGCCGCTGCGTCCGAGTTCGCGCGCAAGGCTCTTGGTCATGCCGTTTACCGCATGACGAAAAATCGAGTTTTGCCAATAAGCGAAGCGTATTATTGGCAAAACTGACTGCGCAATACACGCACAATCTTTGTGCGGTATTGCCATAGAAATATCCGCTTGACTTCTTTTATATTTTGTGGTATTATTTTATATGGGGGCACGCTGTGTTCCTTTTATTTGACGTTGCGGTTAGCTGCATCTAACTTAGTTTACAGGAGCTGCTTATGAAAAAAATATTTTTCAGCATAGAAAAGGACGGATTCTACGGAACATATTATGAAAACCCGCATGGTTCGGACTGCACGGTGCTTGGATTGTTCGGAGATGACCCCAACGACTATATGGCGAAGTGCGGAGTAAAGTGGCTGCATAAGAACGGCGTGAACGCGCTCTGCATGTCCCCAGGGAAAAATAACTACAGCCACGTTAACATGCCGCTGGAGCGTTACGCGGCTGCCATTGCGTGGCTTAAAGCCCACGGAACAAGAAAGATAGGCGTTATGGGAATGAGCACGGCGGGAATGGATTCCCTCGCTGCGGCGTCGTATTTTCCTGATATAACACTGACTTTCGGGCTTACGGCAAGCGACTTCATATGGCAGGGATTCGAGCAGGGAAAAAAGGACGGCTGCGGCGAATGGCCTGTCCCGGGCGCTTCAACGCTTTCCTGGAAAGGTGAGCCTCTGCCGTACATGCCGTTTGTATATCAGCACCCGGAATATTGGAATAAGGTACAGGAAGAAACGAAAGGCTCTGGCGATTTCATGCGCACGACATGCTTGTTTATTGATTCCGAAAAGGCAAGGGAGCATTCCGAAGATGAAATGATAAAAGTAGAGAATATCCACGGTAAGCTGTTCCTCATCGGCGCCGATGATGATTCCTTCTGGGAGGCGGGGAAGTACGTCCGCAGGATGGACGAGCGCCTGAAAACGCGTCCGCACAATTGCGAGTACGAAGCGCTTGCCTATGAGCACGGAACGCACTTCGTGCTGCCGGAATCGCTGCTGCGCGCGGCGCTTCCGGTGGGACTGAAATTCGTGCTGCGGTTCATTTTCAGGGCGGCGAAGGACTACCCCGACGAATGCGAGCAGACCCGAAAGGACATAGACCGACGGCTTTCCGCTGCGCTCAGGGAGTGGACGGCGGATATTGAATAAAGGCAGGAAGGAACAACATGGAGATAAAAAATGGGGGAAACCGAAAGAGATAAAAGCAAATGACAGAACCTATTGATAAAAAGACTTTCAACAGGCAGCTTGCAAGGCTGGCTGTGCCTATCGCGATACAAAGCCTTATGCTGGCTTTAGTCGCCGCATGCGACGTCCTCATAATTCTCGACTATGATTTTTGGATTGACTTTTCCTGCAAAACATCTCCAGCCGATAATCGCGACAAACTACGGCGCCGGGGAATGGGCAAGGAATCGCGGGATAAGGAGAATGTCCTACCTCACGATAATCGTTATGGGACTGATTCTTTTGATGAGCGGCATACTGTGCCCGCTGGGAATATACGGAGTTTTCATGGAGGTCGGCGTGGACGTTGATCAGCTTGCGCAATGCGCGATACGCACCTGTTTTACGGCGTTCCTGCCGATGGTCAAGACGGTGGTGCTGGTAGTAAGCATTCTGTTTTTGACGGTGATAGACCCGAAAAGGTTGCGGACTAGCAATTAATGCTATTGTCTGATTTGCATAAAACGAGGGGAGAAAATCTGTTGGTATCGACAAATTTTCTCCCCTCCGGTTGACAAATGGGTTAGTTAGTGCTAATATAGTCCTGTGACCGAAAATTGAAAAACAGTCACAGAAAGAGGAAACGATGTGCCGACCGCATTTACCGATGAAGAATTGGAGCATATCCGCAGCGCGCTGATACAAGCCGGGATACGTCTCAGCAAAGAACTTGGATTGCAGAAAATGTCAGTTGAAAAGCTGACCGCCGCCGTTGGGATAGCCAAGGGAAGCTTCTACATGTTTTTCGGCTCGAAGGAGGATTTCATTCTTGAGGTAGCCGAGTACACGGGAGCACAGACGCAGAAAATGCTGCTTTCAAGGCTGAACGGGCGCAGGAAGATGTCCGCACACGAGTTCATGGAGTTCTTCAGCGAGTATCTTCATTCCGATTTTGACCTGATGAACGGACTGACCGTGGAGGACTTCTTCTGGCTGAAAAAGCACATAAAAAAGCAGGTGCTTTTCGACCCGGACGAGCAGATAAAAACTGCTGAACTGTGGCTGTCGCTGATAAACGACGTCAGACCCGGCGTTGACGCGGGCACGTTCGTGAATCTGATAAAATCCATCTACGCGATAAGGGAGCACGGCGACACAATGGTGAAAGCTTCGATGGAAAGCAGCGTTCAGGTGCTGCTGCGGACGATAGAGGTCTACGTCAGCGGAAAGGGCAGTATAGTATGAGAACATTTACCGAAGAGTACAACGAGTTTTTAACGACCCATAAATTCACTTCAGTGAACGCCGGCGGGCTTGAATTTGAGGTGATAGACTCCGGCAGCGGCAGCCGCGCTGTCGTATTTCTTAACGGCGTGGACATGTATCAGTTCTGGATAAAGTACGTCTGCACACTGGAAAAGAATTACCGTGTGGTGATGATGAAATATCCGCTGAAAGTCTGGAAGAACACCGAAATGGCAGCCGCACTCAAAGCGCTTTTCACAAAGCTTGGTATAGATTCACCGATACTTGTCGGCATCAGCGACGGAGGAGTCCTCGCGCAGCTTTACGCAAAGCTGTACATGGTCGGCGGACTGATAATGGTGTCCACGCTGACCGTTGATTCCACCTATGTTGAATCAGTGAAAAAGGAAAAACTCTACATGCCGCTAATGAAGGTTTACATAAAAAATACGAAATTCGATAAGCTGAGGGTAAGGCTTGTCGAATCGGTCAAGAAGCACTTCCGGAACGAAACTGATGAGGAGAAGAACTATGCGGTCTCGTTCCTGGAATGCGTCGGCTCGGACGAAAGCTACCGATACATGTTCCTGCGCGCCATTCAGGCGACCAACGACATAACCAGGCTGGAGAGATTCAAGAAGAGCGATTTCGGCTACATTGCGGGAAAGGTGCTTGTTCTTATCCCGGAAAACGACATGTTCGACAAGGCGGACTCGCAGAAGCTTGTGGATATTTTCACCGACCCGGTCGTAAAGCAGACCTACGGCGGACATATGGGGCTTGTCATGCGCCCCGACCTGTACCTGCCGGAGATAGAGCATTTTTTGAGTGAAAGGTTCTGAGAATGGAAAAGTACGACATCACAAAGCCGATGAAGATTCCTGTCGGAATGCATAAACTTAACGGCGAACCGGGAATAAGCTTCCAGCTGAACCGCCTTGTCAACATGGACGGCTGCGACCTTGCAGTCGCAAAGGAGATAGGTCTGGCGATAAAGAGCGCGTCTGACTTTTACAGAGTGCTGAAAAGCAGAGCCGATTCCGAACTGGAACAGGGGCACATAAAGAACGCGGCGGCGCTGTACCGCATGTCCGAGTTCTACACCGACTGGGAGGACGAGAACGGGCTGAACGCATGGAAAAAGGCGCGGGAACTTTTCTTCCAGTACTACGCGGATTTTTTCAGCGGAGAACGCCCGATAGTAAAGCTTGTCAAAGTACCTTACGAGGGCTGTGAAATGCCGGTGCTGAAATTCAATGCCGAGTCGCCGAAGGGAACTATCGTAATGCACGGCGGGTTTGACTCCAGCTACGAGGAGTTTTTCAGCGAGTGCGAGTACCTCCGCGAGCGCGGCTACGATGTTTACCTTTTCGAGGGGCCGGGGCAGGGAGAGTGTATCCGGCTGTACGGCGCTCCGCTGGTCATAGAGTGGGAAAAGCCGGTGGTGGCAGTCACGGAATATTTCGACCTGCATGACGTTATACTCGTGGGGCAGTCACTGGGCGGATTCTTCGCGCCGAGAGCGTCCGCATTTGACGACAGGGTGACTAAGTGCGTCAGCATTGCGCAGTTCGGCGCGCTGAAAATGAACTTCTCAGACAACGCTATTGTGAACGGGCTGACGATAGGTCTGCTGAATGTGGTACTTTACGGCTTCGGCTGGTTGATAAACATTCTTTACGCCGCGAAAAAGGGAAAGGGAATGCCGTTCTTCCGGACGTATTTCCACCGCATGGGGACAACGAACGTCTACCGGCTGGCGAAGATACTCTGGAGCATAGACCTCCGTCCGATTGCCGACAAGCTGACCAAGGACTACCTGATAATCGGCGGCAGCAGGGATTCAATGGCATGCCGCGCGGGTCTGGGCAGGCATCTGCTGATTCTGCGGAAAGCGCAGTCAGTCTCCTCCCGCGAGATAACGGAGTTCGAGCAGGGTGCAGACCACTGCTGCTGCGGAAATCAGACCGCGGCGATGGACGCAGTACTACTGTGGGCAGAAATGATAGAGCGCCGCGACAGGTCGTGTAATCAACAGAATAAAATGGGAAATAAACGATAAGGACTAACGAAAAAAAACGAAAAACGGCTCTATAAAGCCACGTGATTTAAAATTTACTCTCGTTTTATTTTGTAGTCCAAGGTACAGAAATACATTGTTTTCATTGAAAATAAACGACAACAAAGGAACTAATTCAAATAGTCTTTAAACCCTGACCAAGAGCGGGTTTAAGGGCTATTTGTCTTTTTCTTAGGTTTTAAAAGTTGTCGTTTATATTAAAAACCAATTTCTGCAAGTTTTACATATATGCATTGCAAAATACATTTATTTAGGGCAACGCCGCACAAAGCCCACAAATTAGGAATTAAGCACGATTAGTAAACAAATCAGTTGCATGGCAGAAAATGGTATAATAAAAGTATGAATAATCAGATAAGTTTATCGAGCCTAGAGGACGAACTGTCACAAGTACGGACGAAGAAAAAAGAATTTCCGGAGCAGATAGAGCGAATAGTTCCGTGGAACGAATGGGCAGCAATTTGTGAAAAAGGATTTCGCAACTCTCCGCTGACCTCAGAGCAGAAAATGAATAACCGCAGGAAATCCAGAATCAGATGCCGTATTGAACATATCTTTGGCTTCATGACAGGGGCTATGCATGGCATTACAATAAGAAGCATAGGCATTACACGTGCGTGGATGAATATCGGAATCACCAATCTGGTATATAACTTTTGCAGGTACAGTTACTTAAAACGAACCTCTGCCTGATATGGGATAACTGCGCCCTTTTTCAAGTAAAAGGTAACAATCAAGGTAAAGTTTCTGTTTCAAAGTATCATTTGCAGGTCAATATTTGACCGATTATGCTAAGCCCTCTATTGGCCTGTATTTTTGTGGGTTTTTAGAGGTTACTTATATATTTTCTCTTTGTGGAATATTGTAGCTAGTAATAGTCCTAGTGTCGGCAAATAAAAAAGCGCCGTCCCCCGAACGGCGCTATAATATTACCGCGAACAAATCCTGTCCAGTTCGCCGAGGTTCATCAGATAGTGGTACTCCTTTTCGGACTTGTTGGTTATCAGCAGGTCCTGTGGGATTTTCTTCAGCATAGTCCGCAGAGTGTTCGGCGAAATATCGAGATACCCAGAAAGCTCCTGCGCGGTAATCCCGACATTTGAGAACAGCGCCGCCTGAACAAGGATAAAGTACAGGGACTTAACGCGCTCGGTTTCATCGCTGAGCATTTGTTCAAGCAGGGATTTGAAATGCTCCAGTTCGCTCACACGCTTTTCCAGCGCGGACAGAAGCTGCTTTATCGAGATGTCTATGATATTCAGAAACATCTCTGCGAACGGGGTAAGATCGCCTTTGTTGAGCGGGTGATTGCATATGTCGAACGCCTTGTAGTACTTGCTGATGTTCTCCTTTATCGTGTAGGAGATACGGTAGCCGATAAGATTGTCAAGCTCCTGCGAGAGAAGATAGCTGCTGATAAATCGGCTTGTTCTTCCGTTTCCGTCATAGAATGGGTGGATATACCCGAACAGGTAGTGGAACAGCGAGATACGCACGAGAATGTCAAGCTTTTCGTTTTTGAGCAGTTTCAGCGCGCTGTCCATTGCCTCGATTATTTTCTCCTCTGGGTTCAGCCCTTTGTGTATCTCCTTGTCCGTGGGGGAATACACGCTAACGCTGTCCTTGCGGAATATCTTTCCGTCGGGCACATTTTGGGGATCGTCCTGTTTGATCTCATCAAGAAAAATGTCATCATATATTTTTCTGACATCCTCGCATTTTTCCAACGGAATATTGTCTGTCGTCATCAGCGCTTTGTACTTGTTCACCAATCCATAAAAGCGCTGGCGCTTGTTTTTCTCCGACAGGTCGTTCAGTATGGCGCTAAGTTCCCTGCGTGTGCTGTGGACGCCCTCAATGTTGTTTGAGAGCACGATTTCGTCAATAAGACAGCGGTTCGCAAACTGGTTGATGGCTGCGAGCGGAATGTCCTTGTGCAGGCTTCTGACGTGCTTGTCCGTGCGCTCTATAGAGATTATCGTATTGAGTATCTCGGGAGTCTGGCACATGAAAGCCTGCTCGCCGCTTATCTTAAAATCAAAATGAACGGCGTCCGGAGAGTTGAACCTTTTCAGGTATTCTTCCTCATACTTGGCTCTGTCCATATGGAACAGCTTCTTCAGCGGGTATGCCATAATATCACCTCTCGTTTGGTACGTTAATTCATATTATGCGGAACATCACCGCAATTTATTCGAAATTTGCGTTGATTAGCAAATAAAGCTTACACTATCACATCAAAAAACGCTGTTTTTGGTAAGATTACAATTATTATATCACATACCACCGCAAAAGTCAAGCGTTTTGGTGCTGAACGTATCGTTGACAATCTGCACATAATAAGATATAAGGTAACCTCTAAAAACCTCCTTCACGGCAGATTTCTATGACTTATATCATCTGCTTCGTTGTCAAACCTTGAAATACATACAGTATTACTGCGGTTTG
>QWCE01003367.1_pt1 | contig 17865 bp, 17 predicted proteins | sample 1972531 | NCBI WGS metagenome assembly QWCE01 (sample SAMN09866716, study PRJNA288562) | Human gut metagenome isolate term4_stool, whole genome shotgun sequencing... | reverse complement strand
TCCATTATTTCCTCCTTCTAATAAGAAAGAGCGGAATTACCGCTCCTATTATCCTCTTATTTGTAGTTTTTTAATAAGTGTACGATATCTTTCTATATCCTTATTTTTTAAATATCTCAATAAATTTCTTCTCTTACCTACCATTTTAAGAAGTCCTCTTCTTGAATGGTGGTCTTTTTTATGAGTTCTTAAATGTTCATTTAAATCGTTAATTCTTCTTGTAAGAATTGCAATTTGTACTTCTGGTGATCCAGTATCACCTTCGTGAGTTTTAAATTCGTCAATAATAATTTTTTTAATATTTGGTTCTAACATAATTTCCTCCTATTTTTTTTATAGAGCTAATCAAAGTAGGCGTCGAGGAGCGACCAACTGTGAATAGCTATTTAACCTTATACATCTTACCACATAATCAATTTATTGTAAAGTCATCTATTCCTTGTAACTAAAACATCTTTAGCTATTTGTTCAAAAAGTTCTTCTATACTATCAAACTTTAATTCTGGTCTTACAAATTCTAAAAGTTCAAGTTCAACAATTTCGCCATAAATATCTTCATCAAAATCAAGTATATGTGCCTCTATTTTAATTCCATCATGTTCAACTGTGGGATTAGTTCCAATATTAGTTGAAGCCTTAAATTTTTTACCATTTATAATAATATCGGTGTCATAAACACCATATTTAGGGATTACAAAATTATCTACTAGATCAAGATTTGCAGTTGGATATCCCATCTTTTTACCTAGACCTTTGGCATGTATAATTCTTCCAATCAATTTATATGGTCTTGAAAGTAAATTATTTGACTCTTTTACTCTACCCTCTTCAATCAAACTTCTTATACGAGACGATGATATTTTTTCACCTTCATAAGATACTTGCTCTATAACATGAATACTTTTAAATAATTCTTTGTTTTTATTTAAAAAGTCTACATCACCTGATTTCTTATAACCATAGGTGTAATCATATCCAACAACTACACCTCTGATTTTTAAATTGTAAGCTAAAAAGTCTTTTAAGAACATTATAGGACTATAAGCCATAAATTCTTTTGTAAAATTAATTAGATAAATTATATCTACACCAAGATTTTCAAGAATTTCAAATTTTGTTTTATTTGTAGTAATTATTTCTTTTTTTCCAACTTTTACAAGATTATCTGTGTGTTCATTAAAAAGTAGTAAGCTAGATTTAATATTTAATTTTTTTGCATCTTCAATTGCTTTTTTAATTAACTCAATATGACCCCTATGAACACCGTCAAAATTTCCAAGGGCGATAACTGATTCTTCTTTTGCTACAAAATTTAAGTCAATTTCAATTATTTTCATAAATCACCTATTAATTTTTTCTTTAGCTTGAGATAGAATTTCTCATCAATTATTCTGATTTCTCCAATTCCCAAAAACTTATTAGCAGAATAAACTCTGTATTCTTTATCCTCTACTTTATTATTCAGTTTATAAAATTGTCCATTTAGAAATCTTTCACAAAAATTTTCATTTATATCAATTCTACTGAAACTACTAAGTGCTACATCCATTGCTAGTATTTTTTCTTTTATTTCCTCTATACTCATATCTTCAAATTCAGAAACTCTAACAGCATCTTGGATTTTAAAATCACCTGTTCTAGTTCTTCTTAACTCTGTAATTGTTCCATAGCTTCCTAAATATTCACCAATATCATTAGCAAGAGATCTTATATAGGTTCCTTTTGACACTTTAGTTCTAATTGAAATTTCGTCACTCCCATTAAAATCTAAAAGATCTATTGAATATATCTCAACATCTCTTTCTTTAATATCAACACTTTTTCCTTCTCTGGCATACTCATAAAGTTTTTTACCTTTAACTTTTAGAGCTGAGTAAATTGGTGGCTTTTGAGAAATTTTTCCAGTGAATTTTTTTAAACAATCTTTAATTTCTTCTTCAGTGAAATCAACTGACTCTTTCTCTAAAACTTTTCCTGTGATATCGTAAGTATCAGTTAATATTCCTAACTTTATCTTAGCTTCATACTCTTTATCACTTGAAATTATATACTCACTTGTTTTAGTAGCTTTGCCAATTGATATTACAAGTACACCTGTAGCCATAGGATCAAGTGTACCTGTATGACCTACTTTTTTTATTCCTAATTTTCGTCTAACTTTATAAACTAAATCGTGAGAAGTTATTCCCTTGTCTTTATCAAAAACTAAAAGTCCATCCATCATAACTGCTCTTCTGCAAACTTAACTACATCTCTTTTTGCCTTTTCCAAATCTGTAGAATAAATTGTACCACCTGAAGCTCTAATGTGACCACCACCATTAAACTTAGATGCTATTTCTGTACAATCAATAAAAGATTTGGATCTTAAAGACAATCTAATACAGTCATCTTTTTCTTTAAGTAGAACTGCCAATTCAACTGTATCAATATCTCTTACAAATTCAACTATGCCATCAGCATCAGCTTTAGCTGCCTTAGTTATTTCCATATCATCTTTTGTTACAAAAACAACAGCAATTCTATCATCATCAAAATATTCTATAGAATTCATTGCTCTAATTAAAAGATCTGTTTTTTGTCTTGACCTACTTTGATATACATTTACAGTAACTTCATTAATATCAACATCATATTTAAACAAGTCAGATGCTGTACTAAAAGTATCTGAAGTCACTGAACTATATTTAAAAGATCCTGTGTCAGTTGAAAGTCCAGTAAATAAAGACATAGCTATTTCTTTATTTAATTCAAGATTTAATGATTTAAAAATTCTTGCAAGAATTTCACAAGTTGCTGGAGATTTGTCATCTACAATATTTAAATCTGCGTATTTTTTATTGCTAAAATGATGGTCTATATTTGCAGTTTTCCTTGATTTAGAAAAAATCTCTTTTACATTATCTCCCATTCTATCTTCGTCTGAAGAATCAAGAGCAATAAATAAATCAATTTCGTAATCAATTTCATCTGGTCTTTTAGCATAAGATAAATTAGGCAGAAATTTAAAGGAAGATGGGATAGAATCATCTAGTATAAAAACTGGGTTCTTACCAAGTTTAACTAATAATCCAATCATTGCTGTAACTGATCCAAGATTATCTCCATCAGGATTTAAGTGTGAAGCCACTGCAATATTTTCACTTATATCTATTAGATTTTTTAATTTTGTAGAAAGATCTTTTAAATTACTTATTTCCACGATTTACCTCATCAATTAACTTGTCAAGTTCAAGAGCTCTTTCAATTGAATCATCTTTTATAAAAATTAATTCTGGCATTGCTCTAAGTTTAACTTTTTTTGCCAATTCTTTTTTTATAAAACCTTTAGCTGAATTAAGTCCTTCTACAGCTTCATCTCTATCGAATTCATCACCTAAAACAGATACATACACCTTGGCAAAAGATAAATCATTTGTTACCTCAACATGAGATATACTTGTTATAGATGGAATTCTTGGATCTTTCAATTCGTTTTGAACAATATTAGAGATTGTTCTTTTAACTTCTTCTGAAATTCTATTAATCCTTTTATTATTCATTATGCTCGCTCAACTTCCTTTAGGATATAAGACTCAAGAAGATCTCCTTCTTTAATATCGTTAAATCCATCTACAACTAGTCCACCTTCAAATCCCGTTGCAAGTTCTTTAGCATCATCTTTAAATCTCTTAAGTGAAGCAATATCACCTTCATGAATAACAACATCATCCCTTAAGACTTTAACTTTTGAATTTCTCAAAATTTTACCACTTAGAACATATACACCTGCAACCATTTGATTATTTGGTAGCTTAAATGTTTGTCTTATTTCACATCTTCCAAGGATTTCCTCAACTATATCTGGATCAAGCATACCCTTAGCGGCTTGTTCAATGTCGTTAATGATTTCGTAAATAACTCTGTAAGTTCTAATTTCAACATCTTCAGTTTTAGCAAGTTCAATTGCATTAATATTTGGTCTTACATTAAATCCTATTACAATAGCATTAGATGCAGAAGCAAGAGTAACATCTGATTCATTAATTCCACCAACACCTGAGTGAATTACAGAAATTTTAACTTCTTCAGTAGAAAGTTTTAATAAAGATTGGTTAAGAGCTTCAACAGATCCCTTTACATCACCCTTAACAACGATATTAAGTTCTTTTACATCTTCTTCAGAAATTTTTTCGAATAAGTTATCAAGGCTTATCTTAGTTGTTTGACTTAATCTTTTTTCTCTTGAAATTTCTGTATTTTTATCAGCAATAGCTTTAGCTGTTTTATCGTCCTTTACTGCATAAATAGTATCGCCTGCATTTGGAACGTCATTTAAGCCAAGAATTACAACTGGCATAGATGGACCAGCTTTTTTGACTTTTTTGCCCTTATCATCTTCCATAGCTCTAATTCTTCCAGAACAAGTACCTGATACAATGGCATCTCCGAATCTTAGAGTACCATTTTTTATAAGAATAGTGGCCATTGGTCCCTTTGCCTTATCAAGATTGGCTTCAATTATTGTACCAATTGCACGTCTGTTAGGATTTGCTTTTAATTCACGCATTTCTGCAACTAAAAGAATCATTTCAAGAAGTTCGTCAATACCTTCACCAGATTTAGATGAAACTCCAACAACTATTGTGTCGCCACCCCATTCTTCTGGTACAAGATTTTCGTTCATTAATTCTTGTTTTACTCTTTCAGGATTTCCTTCTGGTTTATCAATTTTCGTGATAGCTACAATAATAGGTACATCAGCAGATCTAGCGTGTGAAATTGCTTCGATTGTTTGAGGCATAACACCATCATCTGCCGCTACAACAAGAACTGCTATATCTGTAGTTTGAGCTCCTCTTAGTCTCATAGATGTGAAGGCTTCGTGACCAGGAGTATCTAAGAAAGTTATCTTCTTTCCAGATAAATTAACTGTGTATGCTCCTATATGTTGAGTAATTCCACCAGCTTCTGATTGAGTTACATGAGTTTTTTTAATTGAATCTAATAGGGATGTCTTACCATGGTCAACGTGACCCATTACTGTTACAACAGGTGGTCTAGGTTTTAGGTCTCTTTCTCTATCTTTTTTTAATAACCCATATTCTTCTTCAACTGACTCATCAAGATTTGGAGCTTCTATTTCGATTTCAATTCCAAGTTCATCAGCTAGCAATATACAAGTATCTTCATCAATACTTTGATTTTGATTTGCCATTACTCCAAGACCAATTAACTTTGTAATAACTGTGGAAACAGATACACCAAGTTGGTTTGCAAAATCTTTCACTGTTATAGGTGCAATCACTGTTATAGAATCATCTCCCTTATCTTCTTCTTCAACCCTATGTTTTGATTTAACCTTTTTCTTAGGTTTCTTTTTTGTTAAATCTCTTTTAAAGGAGTTGTTGTTTTCATTATTATCTTTATTTTTAGACTTTTTCTTTTTGTTTTTTGAACTTTTATTTTTAAAAGAATTATCTTTATCTTCTTTTCTATTATTAGAATTATTAGTTTGATTAGAAGATTTTTTATTGTTCTCTTGCTTATTTATAGAATTATTTTCTGACTTCTTTTCTTTAAATTTTTTATTAGAATCAGACTTTTTGTTTTCATCTCTCTTAATATTAGAATCATTATTCTTTACAGGAGATTCATTTTTATGGGAATTATGTTTATATAAATTCCTTACTCTTTCTTCATCAGCACTATCTAAAGTTGACATATGATTTTTTACAGATATTTCAAGTTCAGTTAGCTTTGCGATTAATTCCTTGCTTGTTATACCAAGATCTTTTGCCAACGCATGTACTCTAATTTTTGACAAATTGAACACCTCCTAGAAAGAAGCTTAATCTACAGACTCAATTAGTTTTTCATAGACTTCCTCACTAATTTCTGTTGTAAACGCCCTATTTAAAGCTTTTGACTTTATCGCTTTCTCTAAACAACTTTTGTCATTACATAAATAAGCTCCTCTTCCATTTGCCTTTCCAGTTTTATCTATAAAGATTTCATCATCTTTGTTTTTTACAACTCTGATTAAATCTTTTTTTGCCTTTTGTTCTTTACATCCTATACAAGTTCGCATAGGAATCTTCCTAATTTTAGTCATTGTTTACTCCATTAAATTAAGAATTTTATATTTCCTCTTCATCAGTAGTAGAAGTTTCTGTTTCTAATTCCTCTTCTTCAATTTCTAAAGAACTTTCATCTTCATTATGAGAATTTTCTATATTAAATTCTTCCTTGTCATCTAGATTATTACCTAAATTATCTTGATTTTCTAAAGTTTCTTCACTATTTTCTTCATTACCTTCTGAACTATCTTTTTTAGAATTTTCAAATTCTTCTCTTAACTCTTCTTCAGTAATATTTCTTTCTTCTAGATATTCTTCAAATTGAAGATTAGATTTTATATCAATTTTCCAGCCTGTTAGTTTGGCAGCAAGTCTTACATTTTGACCTTCTTTACCAATAGCTAGAGAAAGTTGATAATCAGGAACTATAGCAAGTGCAGATTTTTCAGCTTCATTAATAAACACTTTTTCAACTTTAGAAGGACTTAGAGAATTGGCTATAAATTTATCTACTTCTTTTTCAAATATAACTATATCTATTTTTTCATTATCGATTTCATCAACAATTGCGTTAACTCTTTGTCCTTTGTATCCTACACAAGCTCCTAAAGGATCAACTTCTGGATCTCTTGAAAATACTGCAATTTTTGTTCTTGAGCCAGCTTCTCTTGAGATAGAATAGATTTCTACAATTCCTTCACTAACTTCAGGGATTTCCAATTCAAAAAGTCTTTTAATTAAATCTGGGTGAGATCTTGAAAGAACGATTTGTGGACCTTTTGTAGATTTTTCTACAGAAAGAATTAGCATCTTATATCTATCACCATGATTGTAGGATTCCCCATTTATTTGTTCCCCATATGGTAGAATAGCTTCAGTTGTTCCTAAATCAACATATACATTATTATAGGACTTTCTTTGTACTACTCCTGTTATGATTTCCTTCTCTCTTTCAACATACTCATCAAAAACAATATCTCTTTCTGCATCTTTAATTCTTTGAATGACAACTTGCTTAGCAGTTTGTGCAGCAATTCTACCAAAATTCTTCGGATGAATTTCTAAGTTGTAAACATCCCCTATTGTATAGTCTGGATCAATTTTCTTAGCTTCATCAAGTGATATCTCAAGTTGAGGATCCTCAACTTCTTCAACAACATTTTTAGATGCAAATAACTTAATTTCACCAGTTTCTCTATCCATATTCACAATAACATTTTCAGATGTTCCATAGTTTTTTCTATAGCTTGAAACTAAAGCTGACTCCAAAGCCTCAAATATTATTTCTTTAGAAATTCCTTTTTCTTTCTCTATTTCATTCAAAGCATCTATAAACTCTTGGTTCATATATTCCTCCATTAAAATTTAATAGTTTGTTTCATTGATGAAATAGATTTTATTGGAATTGATAGCTCTTGATCATCAATTTTACAATAAACATATTCATCATCATATTTGTCTAAAACAAAACTAAATTCTTTTTTTCCGTCTATTGGGGCATAAAGTTTTACATCAACTTCATTTCCAATATTTCTTCTATAGTCATCTTTTGTTTTTAAAGGTCTATCAAGTCCCGGCGAAGAAATCTCAAGATAATAAGGATTTTCTAATATTTCTAAATTATCTAATTTTTTTTCTAAATTCCTACTCATATCTGTGCAGTCATCTAAATCAATGCCATCTTTTTTATAAATAAAAATTGACAAAAGATCATGCTTTGATCCACTTTGAAATTCTATGTCTACAATTTCGTAGCCAAGTTCTTCTGCTACCTCTTCAGCTAGTGGGTAAATTTCTTTTTTTAATTCTTTTTTATTCACTTAACACCTCACTACTAAAAAACAAAGAGTGGGACAACCCACTCTTTACACTAAAATATCTTTCTTTATTAAATTATAACACAAATTGCGACAAATACAAGTTTTCAAAAATTAAATAATGAAATTTGATTAGTTTCGTCAAGATTTTCAAGCATAGCATTTTTTTGTAAAATTGATATTACAGAATTACCAGCTTTAGTTCTTTTTGAAAAATCTTCAATGGATAAATACTTAGATTTTTTTGATTCTTCTTCAATATTCTTGGCACAATTTTCTCCAATACCTGGGATTGCTCTAAGAGGCATTCTAATTTTCCCATCTTCTATTGTAAATTCAGAAGCTTTAGATTTATAAATGTCTGCTTGTAAAAATTCATATCCTCTAGCATACATTTCAAGAGCTACTTCAGAGACTCTTATTTCTCCCTTATCCTTGGCAGTAGGTTTTTCTATTTCTTTTAAAATCTTAATTCTATTTTTTAAGAAATTAGGTCCTTCAATAATACTTTCTCCATTAAAATCATTTAATTTAATAGTGAAAAATGTGGCATAAAAAGCTAAAGGATAATTTAATTTATAATATGCAATTCTAAAAGATAACATAACATAAGCAACAGCATGTGCTTTAGGGAACATATACTTAATTTTTTTACAGGAATCAATATACCATTCAGGCAAGTCTAAATTTTTCATTATGCTTTCCTGTTCTTCTGTAAGTCCCTTTCCTTTTCTTACTTTTTCCATTGTATCGAAAGCCATTTTGTTCTCTGCACCAGCATTTATAAGATAAACCATTATATCTTCTCTTGTAGCAATTACATCCTTTAATTCAGCTCTTCCTGAATCAACTAATTCTTGAGCATTTGAAATCCATACATCTGTACCATGTGATAGGCCAGAAATTCTAACAAGGTCTGCAAAATTCTTTGGTTTTGTTTCCAAAAGCATAGAAATTACAAAAGATGTCCCAAATTCTGGAATTCCAAGTGTTCCCGTTTTACAAGAAAAAATATCTTCATCCATATTAAAAATTTCTGCACTATTAAAAATAGATAAAGTTTTTTCATCATCAAATCTAATTGAATTTGAATCAATTCCAGTAAAATCTTCAAGCATTTTTATAATTGTAGGACCATCGTGTCCAAGTATATCAAGTTTTAATATTTTTCCATGAATAAAGTTGTAATCAAAGTGTGTTGTTATTACTCCAGAACTTGGATCATCTGCTGGATATTGTATTGGTGTAAAATCAAAAATAGAGTTTGTTTTAGGAACAATCATAACTCCACCAGGATGTTGTCCACTTGTTCTCTTTCCATCTGTTATTGCTCGAGATAATCTATCAACTTCAATAGGAGAAATATTCTTATTTTCAAAATATTTTTTTACATAGCCATAAGCAGTCTTTTCTGCAATTTTGCCAATAGTTCCTGCTCTAAATACATAACCTTCTCCAAACAATTCTTCTGTGTACTTATGTGCCCTAGGTTGATATTCTCCAGCAAAATTTAAATCTATATCTGGTTCTTTGTCACCATAAAATCCCAAGAATACTTCAAAGGGAATGTTATGTCCATCTTTTTTCAATGGACTTCCACATTTTGGACACAATTTGTCGGGCATATCAACTCCACTTCCGTAAGTTAAATCCTTTGTAAACTCAGAATATTTACAATTTGGACAAATGTAATGAGGTGGAAGAGGGTTTACTTCTGTTATGTCTGCCATAGTTGCAACAAATGATGAGCCAACAGATCCTCTTGATCCTACTAAAAATCCGTCATCATTAGATTTTTTTACTAATTTTTGTGCAATTATATATAGCACAGAATATCCATTAGAAATTATTGACTTTAGTTCCTTTTCCAATCTTTCTTCAACTATTTTGGGAAGCTCATCTCCGTATATATCATGGGCTTTTTTATAAGTCATTTCTCTTAAACTTGTGTCAGACCCTTCTATTACTGGAGGATAAGTACCATCAGGGATTGGTTTGATACTTTTAATAGAATTTTTTAAAAGATTAGTATTATTAACTACGACTTCATAAGACTCTTCTTTTCCTAAATATGAAAATTCTTCAAGCATTTCTTCTGTACTTTTAAAATAAAATTTTTGATTTCTACTTGCTTGAGGATCTGGTCTTCCAGGTTTTCCATTAAGGACAATTCGTCTTAAAACATCATCATCCTCTTCTAAATAGTAAGTGTCAGAATCGGCTATAACAGGTATATTAAGTTCTTTTCCTATAGAAAAAATTTCTTTATTAATTAACCTGATATCTTCAATTGTAAATTTACCATCTTCAATTGCCATTATATTATCACTTGCAGGCTGAATTTCTAAAAAATCGTAGTATCTTGCAATTTCTAACAATTCTTCGTGAGGACACATTCTATAAATTGCATCAAACAATTCAGAATTTGCATTACCAGATCCTACCAGGATACCTTCTCTATACTTATTTAAAAGACTTCTTGGTACTTTAGCTGAAAAATTAAAAAATTCCATGTGAGATGCAGAAATAAGTTTATATAAATTTTTCAGACCAACTTCATCTTTAACGATTAATAACAAAGAGGACTCAAACAATCGTTTAGAATCTATGTTTTTAATATGTTTATTTAAATTATCAAAATTGAATTCTTCTTCTCTTTTTATTTTATCAACTAATTTAATAAATACTTCCGCAGTTGCTTCGGCATCATTTACAGCTCTATGGGCTCCAACTAGAGAAACTCCAAGATTTTTACATAAAGTTCCTAAGTTGAATCTTTTCATATGAGTCATAGTAGCTCTTGCCAATACAAGAGTGTCAAGTATTGGATGTTTAAACTCTAAATTATTCTTTTTATATTCTCTTCTAATAAAAGAAATATCAAATTTAGCATTATGAGCAACAAGAACTGAATCTTTTGCAAATTCATAAAATTTTGGAATAACTTCTTCAATAGTTGGTTCATTTTCAACAAGTGAATTACTGATTCCCGTTAGTTCAACAACAACTTGAGGGATTTCTTTTTCGGGATTAATTAACTGTGAAAATCTATCTGTAATAATTCCATCTTTTATTTTTACAGCACCAATTTCAGTGATTTTATCATTTCTAGAAGAAAGTCCTGTGGTTTCAATATCAAAAACAACATAGGTGTTATATTTTTTTTCTCTTTCGTAATTTGTAACTATTTTTTCAAAATCATCTACAAAATTTATATCTGTGCCATAAAGTATTTTGAGACCCGTTTCTTCTCCCGCTTCCATGGCTTCTGGAAAACCTTGAACATCGTTAGTATCTGCTATTGCAATGGCATCATGTCCCCAAACTTTTGCTCTTTTTGCAAAATCAGTAAAAGATGTGACACCAGACATTTGAGACATTTTAGAATGAATTCTAAATTCAGTTCTTTTTTCTTCACTGTAATCCATTCTGATAACTTTGTCTTTCTTTTCAATATACCTGAGCATAATTGTTTCACATCTTGAAAAGTTGTCATAAGAAACATTTCCAGTTATTAAAACGTGATCCCCTTCTCTAAAACTTTCCAAAAATTCTTGAGCTTTTTCTGGTTTTAGAAAGATTTTTGCTAAAGTTGAAGATGTGTAATCAGTGATAGAAAGAGCAATTAAAAAGTTTCCATTTTTTAACTCACGGCTCTCAACATTAAATATATCAACTTCTACAGTAACTTTTTGAGAATTTACATTTACATCGATTAATTTTTCAATTACATCAAGATCTTTCTTTCCATAGGAGTTCGATTTCTTTGCCTTTTTTTCTTTTTCTTTATTTTCAGATTTACTTTTAACTTCAATTTCATGTTTTGTAGAAATTACTTCTTCTGCTTCATCTATTTTTGAAATAAATGATTCAATATTATTTTCTTCTACTTTATTTTCAATAAATGAAAATTTAACTTTATAAGGTGAAAATATCTTTAATTCATTCTCAAGATAAGATGCAAATCCATTTTGACTCAAGCTGTAATAAGCTTCTTCATTAGGTAAAATAATTTCTATATTATTAATTTTATTATTTTTATTTATTATTATATCTTTTATCCAAATTTTTGAGGATGGATTATACTTCAAAATTTCGGCGCAAATTAAATCATCTTCACTTTTATAAAGAGAAGATGATTTATAATCAATATGGATTTTGTAATTATCTAAATTACTTGAAAAAATATTTCTAATTTCATCTTTCAAATTTAATTCAAGTTCTTTCTTTGAACTTATAACAAAGAATACCTCTCCAGAAACTTTATTTCTTTTTATAGATTCAATTACGATTTCCTCTGATATTCTTTCATAAGGAGAATCTAATTTTTGTAAAATATCTTTTAATAAAATCAAACTATCACCCAATATTTTCGATTTCTTTTAATAATTCACTTAATAATTGTTCTTCTGGAACTTTTTTTATAATTTGACCCTTACTAAATATTAGACCTTCGCCATCTCCACACGCTATACCTATATCAGCTTCTCTAGCTTCTCCAGGACCATTAACGGCACATCCCATAATTGCAACTTTAAGATTTTTATCTAATTCATAAAGTCTATCTTCAGCTTTATTAACTATTTCAATTAAATTAACTTTGGTTCTTGCACAAGTAGGACAGGAAATTAAATCAATTCCTTCTCTTCTAAGATCTAATGCCTTTAAAATATCCTTTCCTGCAATAACTTCATCAACTGGATCAGATGTTAATGAAACTCTAATTGTGTCACCAATTCCTTCAGCCAATAAAGTTCCAATACCAATTGCTGATTTCACTATTCCTTTTTTAGGACTACCTGCTTCAGTTACCCCTAGATGAAGTGGGTAGTTAGACATTTCTGAAAACTTTCTATAACTTTCTATAGTAAGATTTACATCTGAAGCTTTCAAAGATACTGCTATATTAGAAAAATTATTTTTTTCCAACAATTCAATTTCTTCCATAGCACTATAACAAATAGAAGATGCATTAACGCCTTTAAATTTATCTAAAAATTCTTGTTTTACAGATCCAGAGTTAACTCCAACTCTTATTGGAATATCGTAAAACTTACAAGCTTCAATAACTTCTTTTATTTTCCATGATTCACCAATATTACCTGGATTTAATCTTATTGCATCACTTTCATTTTTTGCTGCTGCAAGAGCTAGTTTATAATCAAATTGTATGTCTGAAATAATTGGTATGTTAATTTCTTTTTTTATTTGTCTAAGTGCAGCTGCATCTTCTAAGTCATTTACAGCCATTCTTATAATGTCACAACCAGCTTCTTCTAATTTTTTTATTTGAGAAACAGTTTCAGTAATATTTTTTGTATTAGTATTTGTCATTGACTGAACTGATATTGAAGAATCTCCACCAATTGCTACATTTCCAACGTAAATTTTTTTTGTTTTTTTTCTATCTATCATTTATTAAACAACCTTCCAATATCATTAAAAATAGTTACATAAATCATAAGTGAAAATAAAAGACTTATACCTATTAATGAAAGTCCTTGTTCAATTTTTTCATCTATAGGTTTTCCTCTTAGTGCTTCAATTAACAAAAATAAGAACTTTCCCCCATCTAAAGCAGGAATAGGCAATAAATTAAAAACACCAAGATTTACTGAAATTAATCCTAAAATCTGTAGAAAATTTAAAAATCCCTTTGACGATTCAGAACCAATAACTTGGACAACTCCAACTGGACCTGATAAATATTCTAACTTAAAAGATCCTGAGAACATCATTTTAATACTTTGTAGGATCATTTTTGAAATCTCTAATGTCCTATCAAAAGCAAGACTTATTGATTTAATAATTGAGTGATCTAATTTAGCTGTAATTCCAATTAAATACATATTGTTTTCAGAAGAAAACTCTGGAGTTATTTTATACTCCATCGTGTTACCCATTCTACTAATTGTAAAATTCATCTCTTTATTTTTATTTTCAGAAATTATAGAATTAATATCGTATATGTCTTTCGTTTTCTTACCGTCTATACTTATAATCTCATCACCTTTTTTTAATCCAACTATTTGAGCAGGAGAATTTTCAACAATTTTATCGATTTTATTAGAACCATAACCAACAACAGAAAAAATTATAGAAAAAGCAATAAAAGCAAGGACAAAATTCATAAAAGCACCAGCTAAAACAACTGCCATTCTTTTAAGAATATGAACATTATTAAATGCTCTAGGATCATGAGAATTTTCTTCTTCACCCTCCATTGCTACATATCCTCCAACTGGTAAAGCTCTAAGACTATAAAAAGTTTCACCTTTTTTCTTTTGACATATCTTTGGACCCATCCCAATAGAAAATTCATTAACTTTTATACCGGATAATTTAGCAACAGTAAAGTGACCAAATTCATGAAGCATAACAACTAATAAAAAAACAAGTATCGAACTTATTAAAGTAATCATTTTATCTCCTTAAATAAAATTATATAAAATAAATATAAAAGGACTTATAAAAATTAAACTATCAAATCTATCTAAAATTCCACCATGACCTGGTAAAATTTGAGCATAATCTTTAATTCCTGTAAATCTTTTAATCTTCGATGCAAATAAATCCCCAAATTGTCCGGCTATTGATGCTAGAAAAATTATAAGAATAACAATAAAATTAATATTATAAATTGCATTATATTTATTTAGCATTACAAAATATGCTGTTGTTAAAATTAAAGCAAAAAATGTGCCACCAATTGCACCCTCTACAGATTTATTAGGACTAACCTTCTCAATAAGTTTGTGCTTTCCAAAAGTAGATCCAACAAAATAAGCAAATGTATCTGTTGTAAAAGCAATTACAAATGCAGAAATGATCAAATAAATGTCATCAAGACTTCCCAATAAATTGAGAAAGAAAACAACATATAAATAAGCCATATTTGTAAAAGAATAATCACTAATTGAGTAATCTTCATATAATACATAGATAGATGAATTTAAAATAAAATAAACTACTAATCCAAAAATTAAATTCAAATGTAAAATTGAACATATAAAAGTAAGAAGAGCTCCAAAAAGTAAAGTCGGCAAATATAATTTAATTTCCTTTTTTATTAATGCATTATAAAGTTCTCTAATTCCTTCTAATGTTAAAATAAAGATAGCTGTTTTTATAGCATTTAAACCCAGATAAAAAATTAAAATAATTAGCGCTATTCCAACAATACCTGTAGAAACTCTTTTTTGTAAATCAGTCAAGATTATAATCCTCCATACCTTCTATTGCGGCTTTGAAAATCGCAAATGGCTTTATAAAATTCATTCTCATGAAAGTCTGGCCATAGTATGTCTGAAAAATAAAACTCACTATAAGCCAACTGATAGAGTAGAAAATTTGAAACTCTAAGCTCACCACTAGGTCTAATAAGAAGGTCAAGATCATTTTGTCCTCTAGTATACAAATAATCTTTAAAAGATTCTGTATTTATATCGTCAATAGAAATATTACCAGCAATTACATCTTCGCAGATTTTCTTACTTGCTCTTACAATTTCACTCTGACCACCGTAATTTAGACCAATATTTAGTATCATTTTATCATTTGATTTTGTTTCCTGCAATGCGGTATCTATAAGACCAACTATTTTATCTGGAAAAGCATTATAATCACCTAATACTTTTATTCTAATATTGTTCTTTTTAATTTTTTCAAGTTGACTTTTTATGTAAAAAGCAAGCAAATCCATTAATTTAGATATTTCTTCTTCTGGTCTTTTCCAATTTTCTGTAGAAAAAGCATATAAGGTAAGTGATTTTACATTAATCTTATAAGCTGCCTCAACAATTTCAATAACTCTTTCTGTTCCTTCTTTATGCCCAAAAGTTCTAGGTTTTTTTCTGTTCTTTGCCCATCTGCCATTTCCATCCATAATAATTCCCACGTGTCTAGGAATATTATCAAAGTCTAATTTTTCGTAATAATTCATAAAACTCCTTAAAAAAAGAGCCTTAGAATATTAATCTAAGGCCAAAAATTAAATTTCCATAAGTTCTTTTTCTTTATTTTCTGCTACTTTGTCAACTTCTTTGATGTACTTATCTGTTAACTTTTGAATATCTTCTTCATAAGTTATTTTATCATCTTCTGAAATTTCCTTAGCTTTTTCTGCTTTTTTTACATCTTCCATTGCATCTCTTCTAATATTTCTAATAGATACTTTGGCTTCTTCAGAATACTTTCCAACTAACTTTGTAAGATCCTTTCTTCTTTCTTCTGTTAGTTGTGGAATAACAAGTCTAATTATTTTTCCATCGTTTGAGGGAGTTATTCCTAAATCAGATTTTTGTATAGCTTTTTCAATTTCAGGAATTAAAGTAGCATCCCATGGTTGAATTGCAAGGAGTCTTGGCTCTGGTGCAGAAAGACTAGCAACTTGATTAAGTGGAGATTGTTGTCCATAATAATCAACATAAATCTTGTCAAGCAAACTTGTATTAGCACGTCCTGCTCTTATAGACTGAAGGGATTCAGTAAATGAGTCAACAGATTTTGACATTCTGGATTCAGTATTTTTCTTAAGATCAGATATCATAATATCCTCCTATTTAACATTAGTACCAATTTCTTCGCCACATACAACTTTATACATTGCATCTTCTTCATCTATTCCAAAAACTTTAAGAGGAATATCATTATCCATACAAAGTGTTGTTGCAGTGCCATCCATAATTTTCAAATTTTTATTTAAAATTTCCCTATAAGTTAGATCATCGTATTTTTTAGCATCTGGATTTATATTAGGGTCTGAATCATATATACCATCTACGCCTTTTTTGGCAAGTAAAATTACATCTGCATCTATTTCTGCAGCCCTAAGTGCAGCAGCAGTATCTGTTGAGAAGTAAGGATTACCTACTCCTGCTGAGAATATAACTACCCTACCTTTTTCCAAATGTCTAATAGCACGTCTTCTAATATAAGGTTCAGCAACTTGCTTCATTTCGATAGCAGTTTGCACACGAGTAATAACGCCTAATTTTTCTAAAGAGTCCTGCAATGCTAAAGCATTCATTACAGTTCCTAACATACCCATATAATCAGATGTAGCACGATCTATATTGTTTTCGTCACGTCCTCTCCAAAAGTTTCCGCCACCAACAACAATACCAGTTTCTACTCCCGAATCATAAATTTTCTTAACTTGCTTTGCAATTAGATTGACATAATCCATGTCAATTCCAACAGTATTTGATCCTGCTAATGCTTCTCCACTGAGTTTTAAAACAATTCTCTTATATTTTGGCATTTACTCCTCCAATTTGTTATCCTATTTGTTTTGCAACTTCTTCAGCAAAGTCTTCTTCTCTTTTTTCTAGACCTTCGCCAACTTCAAATCTAACAAATCTTCTGATTTTAATATTTTCACCAATTTTAGCAATTAAATCATTTAGTATATCTCTAATTTTCTTATCTGAATCTTTAATGAAATCTTGATCAAGTAGACAAATTTCTTCATAGAATTTTTCAAGTCTACCTTCAACCATCTTTTCAATAATGTGTTCAGGTTTATTTTCGCCTCTAGCTTGTTCAGTTAAAACATTTCTTTCGTGTTCAACTTCTTCAGCAGGAACTTCTTCACGACTAACATATTTTGGAGCAACTGCTGCGATTTGCATTGCGATATCTTTTACAAAGTTTTTGAATTCTTCGTTTTTAGCAACAAAGTCTGTTTCTGAGTTAACTTCTACTAAAACACCAATTCTTCCACCGTGAATATAAGATTCAACAATACCTTCAGAAGCAATTCTTGATGATTTTTTTGCAACAGAGGCAAGACCTTTTTCTCTTAGAAAGTCAATTGCCTTATCCATATCACCATTTGTTTCTGATAAAGCTTTCTTGCAGTCCATCATACCTGCGCCAGTTTTTTCTCTTAATTCTTTAACTAATGCTGCTGTAATAGCCATTTTAATTCACTCCTTATTTATTTTAAAAAAAGAGAGTTTTAAAGGATTACTTTAGAACTCTCGAAAT
>QWCE01003365.1_pt1 | contig 17874 bp, 17 predicted proteins | sample 1972531 | NCBI WGS metagenome assembly QWCE01 (sample SAMN09866716, study PRJNA288562) | Human gut metagenome isolate term4_stool, whole genome shotgun sequencing... | reverse complement strand
GGGTGAATGCCTCCAAGAAGCATGAAGGCAAAGTTGATGACAAAGTAGATTGCGGAAAAGATACCGATGGTAATGAGGTCTTTTCCTTTCAGTTTTTTGTCCGTACTTACTTCAGACATTGAACATTCCTCCTTTTAGTTAGGTAGTGCTAACCCGTAGGCTTTTTGAAAGCGCCATTCGGCGCTTTCAAAAAGCATCATAGCAGACCTGAAAAGTCTTTTCCGCTCCAATCGGCCTTTTATAATCCATAAAGACTTTTTTATTTCCATACAATTCTCCCTGTTTTCGGGCAAATCTGTACTACCACTATTTTTTGTACCTTTGCCATCCGCAACACCGCCTCCACGCCGCTCGGGCCAGCAGTCTCATCATCACACACGGCCACCAGGCAATCAGCGTGTTCTACCATGTAGGCAGTGCGCTCCCGATACCCCTGGGCCCCCACGATTTTGCTACCCATTACAAACTGGTCGCAGTTTTCCTTCAGATGGCGCAGACGCTCCTGACTCTTCGGGTCCCATCGTTCGTCATGGCCCGGAAACGGGTAGACCAGCACGATCTCCAGCTCCTGGTACTCTTCCTGCCGGCGCATTTCCAGCAGGATCTCGCCGGCCCATAGATCAACGCCAAGGGCCCCACCAACATAGAACCGGCGCACACCGCGCCGGTACAGTTCGGTAAAAACATCGTGCAGCCGTTTCTTCAGGCGCTTGCACGAGGTCATATATTCCTGATACTTGAATTTGAACCGTGTAGGCCGCTGACTGGTAATTGCACACGAGTAAAACTGGGACATCTCATCTCCTCCAGAAACTTTTTTCTCAATATAGCCCATTATACTTGCTATGGCTGATGAAGTTCAACCATGGCCGCTTAATTTTTTATGTTATAGCGGATAAAATATAGCTATAGCATGGAGGGTTACGAATGGGCGAACTTTTGAAAGAAATGGGCCAGCGGATGCTGGACCGGCGCAAACAACTAAAACTGACACAAGAGGCTCTGGCCAAGATGGCGCATGTCACGCCCCAGACCGTTTCGACTGCGGAGCTGGGCACAAAAGCCATGCGGCCTGAAACGATGCTGAAGATCTGTGATGCGCTTGATATCAGCACAGACTATCTCCTGCGCGGTCAGGTCATGGAAGGCGACACACGCCTGCTCAATCAAAAGGTCTCGTCGTTGACTCCCTGCCAATACCGACACCTGGAAAATATTATCGACAACTTCATCGCGGCTATACAGGAAGAAAAAGAGGTATGAGCGCCAGCGGCAATGCAGCCCTCATACCTCTTTTTATATCATCTCCCCTGGCGAAAAGCTTCCATTGTGCTGGAGATCAGGCCGAGGATCGCATCATCTGCCTCCGGTTCCTCTCCCAGCTCCGGCATATATTCCGGCTCCGGCGTCCGCTCCTGCGGCACCGGGGCCGTTGTTGTTTCTGCATCCGGGCAGGCGGCGGGGACGGCGGCAGGCTTTTCAGAGTGCCTCGTCTCCTGGAGCAGAATCTCACGCACGATGGCTTCAATGGCGGCCCGGTCTATGGCCGGTGCCGCTGCTCTTAACGGTTGTGGATCATCCGCGAAGTGGGTATCGTAGAAAACGACTGCATTGGCGATATACTGTGCTTTCCCGTGGTCAGGTTGTTTTTCCAGCAGTTCGACCGTTGCCAAATGGATCGGGTCGCTGATATTGAACCGCAGGGAAAAACGCCCCCGTTCTTTCTTGGCCGCCATAGCTGTCACCTGCCCGCAGCTTCAAGGCGGTACAGATACTCATATCCGGCTGCATTGGCGTTGATATTGGAGACGAACAACGGCTTACCCACTTTTCCGGATGCCTCAATCTGCCGGCGCAAAAGAATGGCGCCGCCGCCCACAAAGACCACCGTGCAGTAGCGCAAGTCCAGCATCCGCTCCCGCAGGGTGCTGAACAGGTCGTTGACGAACTCCTGTGCCAGCTGCTCCACCAACTGGACTACCGACGGCGGGTACTGCGTCTGCTTGCCGGTGAGGATGGCGTCCACATCCCCCTCATCCAGCAGCAGATCCAATTCCGCGTTGCCCCTGGACCTGATCTTATTGTAAAGCAGGATCACGCCGTTTTCCAGCGAATCACAGGAGCTGAGGTCAGCTTTTCCGTTTTTCATCAGCAGATAGTCTGCCGTGAATCCGCCAATGTCCACCACTACCGCCTTGGCCTCATTCATCAGCGTGTGGAGCATGGTGGCCGCCGCCGCGTATGCTTGGGGATAGCAGGCCACATCATCAATGCTGATGGCGTAGTGCTTGTCCCGGTACTGGAACTCAACGATCCCTTTCTTTTGGAAATAGGCAGTGAACTTTTCCGCCTGGGCGCCGTAGTGGGCCGGCGGCAATCCCACCGGCAGTTGGATATGATACAACTCTTTCTCATCAACGCCGCGGGCCGTCAATTCCTCCGCAATCGCAATCAAGGTGAGGATAAAGAAGCGGTCATCCACTGTTTTATCTTTGCGGTAGGGAATGCGCTCATTGGAGAGCGTATAGTAGTTGCCGCAGTATTGCAGGCTCGGCCCGAACGGCCGGGTCATACTCTGCTGCAGGCCGGAAACGAACGGGGTGCAGTGAACCGTCTTGATTTGTTTATTGCCATGATCGACACCAATCAACATAGGTGAATGCCTCCTTTTTTGCTTTATACATATCCTTTACGCCTGGATGACGCCTTTCTCAACAGGATGGCATATTTTTTGAAGCCTATTTTTGTGTGGGCCACGGCTACCGCTTCGTACTAAAATAGAAGAACAGTGCCGCCTCGACTCTACCGGGGCGGCGCTGCTTTGCCTTCTTTTTTCTTCATCGTTTAACCAATTAAGAAACTTTTTGCACTTCTTGTACCTGTAATTTGGATTGAGAAACCCTTCTTTATCTTGTATAATAAAAAAGCATGGAGGTGGCCTTGTGAAACAAAGAATACTCATTGTCGAAGATGATCTTACTATACAAACGCAATTAAAAAATCTGCTATCCGGCAACGGCTATGAGGTTGGTGTGGTTTCAGACTTTTCCAAAGTGATCGAGCAGGTAAAAACTTTTGCCCCGCATCTGGTTCTGCTGGATATAAAACTCCCAGGAAGTAACGGCTTTGATATCTGCTCCCAAATCCGGGCCTTCTCTGATTTGCCGATTATTTTTGTCACCAGCAGCAACACGGACATGGATGAACTCAACAGCATTATGCTGGGCGGGGATGCCTTCATTACAAAGCCCTATAATACAGCAATTCTTCTTGCCAAAATCGCCTCACTTCTGCGAAAGAGAACTGCTGCTGCGCAAACATCTGAAATACTTGTCTGGAATAGTGCCACTCTGCATCTGGAAAGCGGCACCATTGAATATGGTGGGCAAAAGCTTGAATTGACCAAAAATGAGTCCAAGATTCTTTACTACCTTTTCAAGAACGCTGGGAAGATCTGCTCCCGCAACGACATCGTGGACTTCCTCTGGGACAACCAGCTCTATGTGGACGACAATGCGCTGAGCGTCAACATCACCCGCATCCGGGAAAAGTTGGCCGGCATCGGGCTGACGGACTTCATCAAAACCAAGCACCGGCAGGGATATATGATATGAGTGGAAAATTGTATCTCAAAAACCATTTGCCCGTTATCTTGTTGAACCTATTGAGTATTTTGGCTCTGTCGCTGTTCCTGCTGGCGACAGGAAACACGATTCAAATGGTTCTATTTATCCTGGCCGACTGGCTACTTGTCCTGGCTCTGTACCTTACCGCCGGCTATATCTACCAAAAAAAACGGCTGGAAAAACTGCTGGAAATGGCCAGACAGCTGAAGGAGCGATATCTGCTCCCCGAGGTCATGCCAGCGCCGGACCAAGCGGAGGAGCAGGTGTACTATCAGCTCCTGAAGATGGCCGGGAAATCCATGCTGGAGCGGATCAGCGAGGTGGAGCGGGAACGTGGCGAATATAGGGCCTATATCGAGCAGTGGGTCCATGAGGTCAAGACGCCCATCACTGCATTGAAGCTGCTATGCGAAAATAACCGCTCTCCCTTTTCCCGAGATGTGCTGGTGGAACTGGAGAACATCAACCGCTGTGCGGAGCAGGCTCTCTATTATGCCCGAAGCGAACACACAGAGAAGGACTACTCCATCCGGGAGATGAACTTGGCGGATGTGGTGCATGGGGCCATCGCCGATAATAAATATCTGCTGCGGCAGTGTGATATGACCATCACAGTGGATAATCTGGAGCTGGTCGTCTACGCCGATGACAAATGGGTGCGCTTTATCCTAAATCAAATCATCAGCAACGCTGTCAAGTATCATTCCCCGCAGCAGCCCACCCTGCACATTTTCGCAGAGCGATTGGGTGACCAGGTGCTTCTATCCATTGCAGACAATGGAATTGGTATCCCAGAGAGCGACCTACCGCGGATCTTCGAGAAAGGATTTACCGGCCAGAACGGGCGGACCATCCGTAGTTCTACCGGGATTGGCCTATATCTCTGCAAGCGCCTGGGCGACAAACTGGGGATTGGGCTGTCCGCGTCCTCAGCTGGTAGCGGCGGAACCACTATCACCCTTTCCTTCCATATCAACGACTTTATTGCAGAAGTGCAGAGCTGACCGGCTCTGTACTTCTTACATTTTTGTAAGAACTCTGAAAGAAAAGTTGATACAAAAGCGGCCATGTGGCAGGTACAATGGAAGCAAGAAATAAACATTAGGAGGAAGGACACATGGAGCCTATCTTGAAGCTGGAGCACATTCAGAAATACTACGGCAATGAAGGGAATCTCACAAAAGCCATCCAGGACATCAGTTTTTCCGTTGCGGAGGGTGAGTTTTTAGGGATTATGGGGGCCTCTGGATCTGGCAAGACCACCCTGCTCAACTGTATCTCCACCATTGATACTGTCAGCGCCGGCCACATCTATCTGGAGGGGTCGGATGTGACGGAACTGCGCCCCAAGTCCCTGGCCCGGTTCCGCCGGGAAAACCTGGGCTTCGTCTTTCAGGACTTCAATCTGCTGGATACCCTGACCATCTCCGAGAATATCGCCCTGGCCCTCGCCATCAACGGGGCACTCGCTGGTGAGGTGGAGCCCCGCATCCAGGAGATGGCCGAGAAGTTGAACATCCGGGACATCCTGGATAAGTACCCTTATCAGGTATCAGGGGGACAGAAACAGCGGTGTGCCTGCGCCCGGGCCATCATCAATCACCCCAAACTGTTGCTGGCTGATGAGCCCACCGGTGCGCTGGACAGCCACTCGGCGCAAATGCTCCTGTCCACTATCCAGAGCATCAATGAGCAACTGAATGCCACGATCCTCATGGTGACTCACGACGCCTTCACCGCCAGTTATGCCGGCCGAATCCTGTTCCTGCAGGACGGGAAAATTTTTACCGAATTGAATAAGGGCAGTGACAGCCGGAGTGCCTTCTTTGAAAAGATCCTGCATGTCCTGACCCTGCTGGGAGGAGGGGTAAGCCATGTATGCTAAACTTGTCTTTCGGAACGCCCGGCGGTCTATCCAGGATTATCTGGTCTACATCTTGACTATGACTATCTGCGTTACCCTGTTTTATTCCTTCCTTTCAATCTCCAGCAACTACTATGAGCCGGATATTGGTACGGAATATGATTTCACCATGCTCAGTGACGGTATGAAGCTAGCTATTTGCGCTGTTACTCTGATTCTGCTGTTTCTAATCCGCTTCGTCAACCACTATATGCTCCGCAGGAAACAGCGGGAGTTTGCCCTCCAGTCTGTCATGGGGATGGAGCAGCGGATCATCGGCCGGCTCTTCTTCGCGGAAACCTTCCTCATGGGTCTAGTGTCCATTGTCGCTGGGATTTTCTTGGGGGTGTTCTGCTCACAGTTCATTACGGCGCTGCTGCTCACCTCTTATGGAAAACAGTATGAGATCACCTGGACGCTGTTCCCGGACACCGTGCTGCTGACGGCGGGATTCTTTATTCTCAGCTTACTGGTGGTGGGCCTCTCCAACACCCGAACTATCCGGAAGATGAAGATTATCGACATGCTCACCGCCGATCGGGAGAACGGGCCGGAGCTTCGCAAGAGCCGCTGGATCTGGGTGCTTGTAATCTTCTTTGAAGTGTTCTCGGTCTGGATGTGTGTGACCGGGGTGCAGAAGGTTCTGTTCTACTGGGACAGCCGCTTTGCGCTGCCCGTGCAGCTCATGTTTTGGGGAAACATCCTGTTTCCAGCCATGAGCCTGCTGTGGCCCGCCCTCTGGGCGCTCCGGCGGAGAAAGGGTGGTTTCCCGGCGCTCCTCTCCGGACTTCTGCTCTGCTCCCTTCTGAATACCATTGCGGCGGCCAGCGTGCCGGCGCTGAACAGCCGTTATCTTCTGGCCCTGGGAGGTGGGGGTGTCAATCAGTACCTGCTTTTTATCCTGGTGGATCTAATCTTCTTGATCTGCGCCTTGCTCTATCTCGCCAGCAGCTTTCTCGTGGCGTGGAAGGAGGGGGCGCCGGAGCACCGCTACAAGGGAGAAAACCTGTTCTTCTTTGGGCAGATCATCTCCAAATTGAGCACCACCAGCAAAACGATGTCGCTGACCTGTGTGACCCTGGTGCTGGCTATCTTCCTGTTCATCGCCGCACCGGTTCTGGTGGGATGGGCCTCTGGGTATCTGGACGAGCGATCCATGTACGATGTGCAGGTCTACTCCTGGTATAACGATGTGTATGAGGAAGGGGACCTGCCAGGGAACATCTACTATGATGAGGTCACGGCGTACCTTGCCGAGCACCACATCTCTGTGGCTGGCGACCGCACCTTCAGCCTGTACCTGCCGGAGCGGGCGGACTTCCATAACCGGGTGAAGTACGAGTTCCCTGTGGTGGCCATCGCCCTGAGCGACTACAACGCCATCCGGGAGATGCTGGGCTATGCGCCCATCTCTCTGGCGGACGGGGAATTCACGACCCAATGGAAGACCATCGCCACGGAAGAGGAGCGGGACAGTTTTCTACGGGAACACTCACAGGTACGGACCGATGCCGGTACGCTGACCCTCTCGGCGCAACCCTTCTATGTGGACTCTATCGGGGGGACGGCCTACAACTCCTACACGGATGTCCTCTATATCTTCCCGGACAGCGTGTGTGCGCAGCTGCTCCCGGTGATGCGCAACCGCTACATCACCACGGAGGAAGCCATCTCCTACAACGATGCCCGGGAACTAGAGCAGGTCTTTACCGAGCAGTACCCGGAGCTGGCCGACACCGGTGTATCCTACTCCATTCGGCTGAGCACTCTGCAGGTGAACAGCACGAAGGCTGGAAACTTCGTCCTGCAGGCCGCTATGCTCTACGGAGCCGTGGTGCTGATGGTCATTTGCCTCACAGTATTGTCTCTGCAGCAGCTTCTGGACGCGGGCCAGTATCGCTATCGCTTCTCCGTCCTGCGGAAACTAGGTGTGGAGGAGGGACACATCGGGAAGTTGGTGCTCCGGCAGCTTGGGGTGTGGTTCGGGCTTCCCGTCATCGTGGCTATTGGTGTTTCCACCATTGTAATTGTTTATTTTTTACAGACTATATCCGCAGAGATCTCCGCATATATTGGAATCGGCACTTTACTACTGCAAATTGGAACAATGGTGAGTATCCTGCTTTTGTTGCTGGCTGGCTACTTTGTAAGCACATGGATACTGTTCCGTCGTTCTATTGAAGCATGATATGTACTCGTTGATCAAAGGAGGTGATCCACATGGGAAGTTTATAATTCTATCCTTCAGCGACGGTGAGGACGCCATCTTTGTGAACACTGTGACGGCTCTTGCTTCTGTCGCAGACTTCTCCACAGTGACCGCCTCCGCAGACGCGCCGCTACTCTTTGGCTCCCTGCAAATCGACCCGCAGCGCAGGCAAGTCTGGCAGACCGGCCAGACGGTGGAGCTGACGCCGATGGAGTTCGACATTCTGCTCCTGCTGGCCCGCCGGCCAGGGCAGGTGTTCTCCGCCCGCCAGATCTACGAGGCTGTTGCCGCGGACACCTATGACGCCAGTTGGACGGGGATCTCCAGCATGGTCTATAAGCTCCGCCGCAAGCTGGGCGCCAGCATCATTGAGACAGTGCGGGGCCACGGCTACCGCTTCACACCAGAATAGCAGAACAGCGCCGCCCTGGCTCTACCGGGGCGGCGCTGCTTTTCACAGTTCAGTACAGATTTCCGAAACACCGTGGTATAATTTTTTAGAAAATCCAAATTTGTACTGAGAGATCACGGTTGAAATTATACTTTTGAGTCCCCCCAATTTTTTAACTTTTTTCATGCAATGAATAACAAATTTTGTTGTGTATATAGGTGAAAGGCCTTTACGCAACAGGAAAGGAGGACGCAATGAAGGACAATGAAATCATCGGATTGTATTGGGAGCGGAACGAAGCTGCCATAACTGCAAGTGCAGATAAATACGGCGACTATTGTCATTCCATTTCTTACAATATCCTGCATAACAACGAGGACGCAGAGGAATGTGTCAACGATACTTGGTTAGGTGCTTGGAAGTCCATGCCGCCGCAACGCCCAGAACGCTTATCAACCTATTTGGGAAAAATCACCCGAAACCTCTCGATCAATCGTTTCAAGAAATATACCGCAGAGAAGCGAGGCCTGGGGCAAACCGTCCTTGTGTTATCCGAATTGGAAGATTGCATCCCAGATCAAGCAAATGTTGAGCAGATGATAGATGAACAGATCTTAGTAAAAGCAATCAATGATTTTTTATACGCCCAGCCAGAGCAAAAACGGAATATCTTTATTCGGCGTTATTGGCATCTATTTTCGATAAAAGATATTGCTGTAGCTTATGGTATGAGTGAGAGCAAAGTTGCGTCCTTGCTGTTCCGTATGCGAAATGATCTGAAGACATATTTTGAAAAGGAGGGGATCAATTTATGAAAAGTGAAAAACTATTAGATGCGATTGGTAAAATTGACGACAATCTTATCTATAATGCGGTTCATGACACCCCAAAAAAGAAAAAAGGTAGTTGGTTTAAGTGGGGAGCCATAGCGGCGTGCTTGTGCTTGATGATACCATTAACTGCATTTGCTATTGATACAATCCAATATAATGCAGCAGTTAATTATCTGAATTCCCTCGGTATTCCTGTTGAAGATTTAAGTGATTATTCTCGCAAAGAAATAAAAGAAGCGGCAAAAACCATTGATGCCGGGGAAAGCAGTCCATTGACCGAAGAAATCCTTAACCTATCGCCAGATAACGAAAAGCCGATTGATACACCGACACAGGTAACATCTGAGCAAATACGAGAATTGACCCCAACCATGACAAGGGAGGAAGTTCTTTCATTTTTAGGTGACACACAGGATATCGGTTCAGGCATCTATATCTATGTTTATGAAGTAGACCAACAATATTTACTTCGCATTCCCTTTGCAAGTGATGATGCACAATTAGGTGTAGCAGGAAATGAGCTGCTAAAGGCATTGACGCCTATTTCTGATGATATAAGTTCTGATGGCACCGTTGAATTTAATGGGCAATTATTCAGCAAGTCCGACTTGACCGAAGAAACTCTTGAATGGCTTGAATGGTATAATTCCTTATCGCCAGAAGAACAACTTTCCGTCAGTTCAATTCCTGCTGATCTATATACTAATGATGATGCAAGGACAGTTGATTCAAACGCAGAAGAATGAAAATAAGGTCTCATGTACTGAGAATATAAAAATTTTCTCACTAAAAGAACAGCGCCGCCCCGGTAGAGTCGGGGCGGCGCTGCTGTTATATTGCAAAGGATTTAGTCCTCAACTTCTACATGGAGCTGGCCGGCGATTTCTTCCACTGTCATTCCATTTTTCAATGCCAGCTTTATGATCTCCTGGATCTTCTGCTGTTTCGACTTGCGAGGCTTGCGGGGCGGCTTGGGAGCCAGGATCTCCTTCTTCTTTCCCTCCAAAGATTTGATGCGGGCCCTTGCTGCGGTGATCTTCGCATCATACTCTGCCACAACAGACTCCTTTTTTGATTCCAGCTCTTTGATGGACTGCGTTATCTTTGCGATTTTTTCATCCACCTCAGCTGCTCTCTCCTGCGGGGTACGGCGCGTGCGCTTATTCTCGGACTCTGCCATTTTAAGATCACCTTTCCTTTGTGTGTAAACTGGATGTGCTTATGATGAAAGAGTACCATATAGCATGTCAAAACGCAAGAGCAGGAAGTCGAAACAGACAAAGCTGGACAACAGTTTTGTTTTGCCTGTCTACAAGAACCCCCCGGATATTCCTCCCGCAAAGAGTACAGGCAACATACCACCTCTTGGATAACCGTATTAGATAGGTCGTTAAGACTTTGATAATTGTTTTAATTCCAATGGAAAAGTTCATATTCCTGTGATATACTCATATTAGCTTCAAAATCAAATCACGACATAAGGGAGCGAAACTCTTGAATAATAACAGCAACAAAAAGCGGGAAAAAATAATCACATTCATTTTGGGGGCGCTTCTAATCATCGTCGTCCTGGCCATAATCGCCATATTCAGCGGTGCAATTATGCGTCTGCTCGGCTTTGAATATGAGAGCGTCGGCGGCTTTATCCTCTATTTTATAATCGCGTCGGTTGTTTCGTATCCCATAAATTTAATAGCGGGCGCACTACCAAAAGCTCTGCTTAATCTCGACAGAATAACAGGGGAAATAGCTGTCTGTATGTATGTGTTGTTAGATACTATCGCTACATTTTACGGCTTCTATATCGTCGATTATTTCATGCCCTCTGTATCTGCAAATACTATTTCGCTGATTGTTTTGGCTCTGGTGTTTGCACTCTTTGGAATTAGCGATATCAAGAAAAAAGAGTGATAAGTTCACTTTTTTCACATTTTCCATTATGATACTTTATATTTCCGCCAAATAGCAATGCCAGCCATATCGCTTAAATGCTGTTTCTTGTTATCATTGACAGTCCTGCCTGCTTTTGTTTGCAGACAATCAAGAGGTAACAGCAAGGAGTGCTGCCACTCCGTACTATTGTTTGATAAACAAAAAATACCGCCGGGCAGAAGGAAAATCCCTCTGCCCGGCGGCGCTGCGTTTGTTACACGAAATCAGCGTACTGTTTAGGTATGTACGCTGTACTGGGCCTTTGCCAAGTCCTCGGCGCTATTCAGGATGATGCCGCCGCAAATTCCTCTGCCGTAAGGCGTGTATTCTTCAAAAAAGAAGCTGTAAGGCTGGCCGTCATCATAAATGACGATTTTTTCTGTGCCACGCCACTGGAAATGCCGCCCCAGGACTCGTCCCAGCTTGCGCCGGAGAACGGGCCTCCGGGCAACCTCATGGAGATTTTTCCGGCTGTGGAACTCATAACGAGGCATGAGCATTTCCGGGACGGAAAGGTGGTGCCACTCTGCGCCATCCATATCCTCTCCATTTTCCACAAAGACATGGAACGGCTCATAGGGTAGCCGAATATTCTCCTGCCAGCCGTGTACTTTACCGGCGCCGATCTCCTGAAGCCAGGTGAACCGGATCTCCAGCATCTTCATGTCACCTGGCCTCTGCGTCAGCCGCAGAACGGCAAAGGAACCGCAGTCACCGGAAATCAGCCGGTTTTGTGGCCGTTGCTCCAGCTGCTGGAGTTCGCTTCTCAAAATGGAAAAACTGTAGGGGGATTTTCGGGTCCAGGATACAGTCCGAATATCCAACATTTCCTTATTGCATCGTAATTTTACCAGAGTACGGTCATTCATAAAATTCATCCTCCTTCTGCGGCGCTGCTGTGCGCATCGCCGCCTGTTCTACGAGGAAAACAGCCCCCGTATATTGCTCTTTGTGGGAAGTCACCGCGGCGCCTCCCATTGAATCCAGATACTGCTGTCCGTTTTTGGATTTTGAGATATACACATAGAACTGGCTGCCAACATACTGATCGCGGTCATAGCAGCCCAGATAGCGCCGCGCCAGCACAGCGACAGCGCCGATGGCCGCCGCTTTCTGCGTCACCAGGGAAACGGCCAGCTTCATTGCGGTTTTCACTTCTTCATCGTTCAATCTGGAAGTATAGATGCGCTCCAAAAACAGAACCAGCATTTCGTCAGCAGCGCGCTTTTTATCCGCCGATTGCACTTGAGCCAGATCAGCAAAAGAAAAATTAAAGTCCGCAGGTCGTTGGAACGCCCCTTTTGTCAGCCGGATGCAGGCGCGGCCCACAATATCTTCACCTTTCCGAATCAAGATCATCTTCTTGTTGGAATCGAAAGCTGCCAGCAGGCAGTCCCTCTGGTTTCCGTCCCAGCAGGAAAGGCATGTGGTGCGGGGCAATTCTCCCAGCCTCATCGTAAAGTAGAAATCATCCGCTTCTTCCGCGGAAAATGCTCCCCGCTTCAGTGTGAGATTGGGTTTCCATGTTGCCTCCTGCACCTCGCTGATGGGATAACGGATCTCCCGCCGCAGGTCATCGGCAAAATATTTCAACGCATAGAATTGGCCCATCAGTTCGGCCTGTACGATCCTTCTCAGGGCCTCGATAGCCTTATCGTCACCCTGCAGGTAGCCGTACAGAGCACGCACCATCGCACTGCCGCCGCGCAGCAGGAAATTAGTGACCGGCTCCCTGTGCTGCTCCACAAATTCATCGGTAATGGAAAACCTTTCTTTCAGGTCAAGCCAGTCCCGATCCATCGTCAAAACAGCGGCACGAACCTGCGTCCAGTTTTTCTGTCCGGCAATCACCGCCCCGTTGTTGAGCGCAAAGATCGCGTCCGCCTCGGACTGCATCTCCGGGATAAATACCTGCAGCTGCTCATATTTCCGCAGCAGCCACATGGCCGTCCTCCTGGTCAGGCCGCGGATGTGTCCAAAAGCGCCTCGATACCACTCACTGAACGGCTTTTCCAGCAGACACCGGGCAAGCTGTTCCAGTTCCTGGTCTTCCATGTGGTGGCTGACCAGCCCATGCTTCAATAGCTGGCGCAAAGTGAGCAGCCGTCTGTCCACGGAAAGGGGCGTCAGCATGGCATAGAGCCGGACATAGATTTCATCCTGCTGCCACAGCAGCCACATCTCTTCAAAGGTGTACTGCCTGCCGTCTTCCAGCAGGTCAAAATGGCTGCAGCCGCGTTCTACTGTATCGCACGCCTGCAGGTTCCTGGCTGTGAGGCTGTTGAGGTTGCAGTGTTCACAGAACTTGTCCTCAAACAGCAGCGCATACCGTCCCAGCGAAAGGAACAGCTCGCTATTGTCGCTCACCAGATCCAGAAAATGCTTCTTCCCATGCTGCACCGCATAAGTGAGGATGGGGAATTGATGGCGCCGGATGGCGCTGAAGTCCAGATGGAGCCTGCCGGAGTACAGGGCGTTGAGATAGCTCAGGTCATTTCGCAGGATCTCCTGCCGCTGTTTTTTGTCCAACGGCGCTGTGTGCGAGATAAACCAGTTAAGGTCATACTGCCCCGCGTGATTTTCCAGCCACCGCTCAAAAAAGGCATCGAGGTCTTCGGTATCATATTCAAAGGCGGCCAGCAGGCGGCGGAATTTCATCACATCGGCCGTCTCTACCCAGTGGAGGTCTTTGAGCCGTGCCGCGTTCAGATCAAGCGCCACCCCCTGCCGGTAGAGCAGTGTCAGGACCCGCTGAAGAGGCTGGTTCTGTTCCAGCAGCTCCAGCGCCTCGCGCGCATTGTTGTTCCAGTTGAACAGGTACGGGCCGAGAAACGGCTGCCGCATCATGTTCTTCTGTGCGTCCGTCAATGCGGATAATTCCTCCCGTTCTGTGGCCGGGAAGGCATTGATGTTGTCAATGATGGCCTCTCCTTCTTCCTCATACTTGATAAACGGCAGGTAGAATTTCATGTAATAAAATCGCAGGGACAAAGGGATATCCGTTCCCGCTGCCGCCAGCACTTGTTCTTTGGGATACTGCGTCAACTGCTCATCGCAGACTATAGCCGACTGGAGCATACTCGTGATCGACCGGTCATCCACCCCATCATTGCACAGCGCATAGTAGAGCGCCGCAAATTCCGGCATCCGTACAAGTTCCTTTTGAATTTGCGTGTTGTCATTTCCGGTGCGGAGCCTGTTCTGTAATTGAAAAGTTTCCACCCGCTCGCAGGTCTGGTCCAGGGCATCCTCCGGGAATTTTCCCGTCAATCCCAGTTTCAGGCCGCTGCTCTCCATGCGGGCGAGCAGGGCTAAATGCTTCAATGTGTTTGTCATGCTGATTCACCTCCTACGATGGTTTGCACCATTGTCAATATCTCTCCACGCGGCCGAGGCTCATACATCACAAGACTCCCGCACAGCTCAAAAAATTTCCACATTTCCGCCGCCTCAAGGGTCTGAGCGCAGCCTGCCGGCCATTCCAGCAATTTTTCATAGACCATACCCAGCGCAGCTTTCCTGATCTCACCAAAATGATATCCGTGCATGAACTGGATCAGGGATTCCGCGCTGCCATTATAGCAACTTGCCAGTTTCTCCTGACACTTCATGACCTGCTGCTGCCACTGGCGTTCCTTTTCCTGTTCTTCCTGTTCGGCGGTGGCTTTTCGGTCGGCCTCCATTTCTTCCTTGGAATAGAACCGCTCCTTTAACTGATTTACTTCGTAGCCACCGCAGGCATCGTGTGTCAGAAGCTGCCGCAGCACAGACGCCAGCAGCGGTTTGTCATAGATGCGCTGGATCACCGGGGCCTTCAGGGCACAGAGGACAAACGAATCATAGTATTCCGGCTCTGTCTGAAAGAGCGAGGCATCGATCCAGTCATAAAGCTGGCGGTGCTGCTCCGCTGTCAGGAACGGCCGGACCATAGAGAACGATTGGACTTTTTTGTTATAATAGCTTTCCTTCTTGACAAACTTCTGGTGGAAATAAAAGTTATCTCCGAAAATTTCCTGTAGCTGGGAGAAAGTGTACTGACTGAACAGCTTTTGCGCGAACCGAAAGCACCGCCAGCTGGAGATTTTCAGCGCATATTCCTCTAAAAGCTCCAGAGGATGGGCACGAGCCCCGTCCCCCTTGTGCTGCTCAAAAAACTGCCACAAATTGATCTCCTTTCGCTCCACCAGCAAAACAAAGCTGCGAAGCGTAAGCCAATGGCGCTTGTTAAAATACTCAATATACTCCACACCAGTCAGGGCCTGATACCGCGTAAGCCAGCGCCGCAGCGGGATCGCCGCACGTGAACGGAGCATCTGCACGGTAAACAGTTCCGCATATTCCTCATTACTCAGCTCGTTTGCCAGAATGTCGTATCGCGGGTCGAATACATCGAAGCGATAAGGGAACTGTCTTTTAATTGTTTGATTCATCCAGAGGATAGTCTGGGGGGCTGTGGGTGCAAGCCCCGTCTGGATGGCTGCCCAGAGATCCTGATATCCCTCGTACCTGACCTCAAATTTCTTGTAAACCTGGAACAGCCAGCTGATGTACGCATAGATCTCTTCCGGCTGTCCATCCGGGCCGTTCAGCAGCATTCGGACGCAGGCCACCGCGATCTTTTCCGCCACAATGCCTTTGGATGAGAGCCGGTCCGGTATCCGGTCGGCCCACACCGCCAGGGAATTTGCCATTGTAATCTCTTCCATGCTGTACCCGGCAGTATGCAAAACCGAAAATTCCCGACTGTCCGGCTTCATGTTCATGTAGGGCAGCTTCATCAGCGTCCGCAATACCAGATCGTTTTTTCCCCGATAGCGTTTTGCCTCTTCAGCGTAGAAACGGATGAACCATTCCAGCACGCCGAAATCCCGTGCCATAGAAATCGTCCTTTCTGGTCCAAACAGCCGCGTCAGCTGCGGCCGCATGGCCTGATAGCCGGTCTCCGGATCATCAAACAGGGAGAGCACAAACAGAGCCTCCTCCGTCCTGGCGTATTCCCTGGCGGCCAGTTCATCCAGCCGCGTGCGGCGCCGGAGAGCGTCGGTTTCCAGCAGATAGAGCGCGCCTTGCAGGTAAACATCCTTCCCGGCAGTCCTGCGAAGTTTCTGAAGAAAATCGTTCCGCTGATTGCCCACAAACATCGTGTCGGCCTGACACTGGCGGGTGTAGCCCAGGGCCAGTGCAAGCGCGCGGAGAATGCGCACATCCGCGCCCAGCTTTTCCTCGAACCGCTCCAATACTTCACCGGGATAACGCAGGCTGTAGGTTTCAAAATAGCCGGAAACATTCTGATCTTCCTGCCAGATCTGTCTCGTTTTCAGCTGGCGGTAGAGGATTCTCGCCTCATCGTCCTGAGCCGTCTGCACGATCAGCTCCACAAAGGCGTGATACAGCGTAAGGTCAATGACTTCCTGGTAGGCGCTGTATGCCGGTATGATTTCTGGGGTCACAATTTTCCCTCCTTTTCTTTCACTGAGGCCAATGCCCGCCGGTGGAATAATTCCATTCAATCGTCCCGTCTTCATAGATTTGGGGGCCGTGCGCGGCCAGGCTCCAGCCGTCGGACAGCCTTGTAAAATAAGCTACCGTTTCCCACGGGCGGCTGCTCTCTACAACGCCGGTGCAGCGGTACTGTTTATCATTGCGGTTGGTATAAACGCGATTGACAACAGGGATGAAATACTTTCTTTCCATATGGTGTTCCTCCATAAAAATATAGGGAGAGGGCGCAGACCGCCCTCTCCCCATTGTCAAACTCTGATGACCCGGCGTGTTAAGCCACACCGGCCATGCGGAAAAATTCTTCCGGCGTCAGCACCGGGATACCCAGTTCCCGCGCCTTGGACAGCTTGCTGCCGGCTTTCTCACCGCAGACCAGATAGTTGGTCTTGCGGGTCACTGAACTGCCGGCCACCGCCCCCAGCGAGGCGATCAGGCTGTTCATCTCGTCGCGGGTGTAAGGCTCGACCTTTCCCGTGACCACAATGGTCTTTCCGGAAAAAGGATTGTCCCTGTTGATGGTCTGGTTGTCGGCCTCCGCCGGTTTCTGAATGTTCATCATCATCTGCAATTCCTCCCAAATACAGAAATTTTCTTCCTTGTTAAACCATTCCTGAATGTTGTTGTGCAGTGTCTCCCCAAAGTCCGGGAGCTGTCGGAAGTCATAGCCTCCATAGACGGCATCCCGGAATTCGTCCAGACTGCCGTGAAATTCCCGGCAAAGGACCTTGCTGGCGGTATTGCCGACCATCGGGATGTCCATAGCGATGACATACCGCTCGAATGTCGTGCTGCGGCTCTGCTGGATGGCGTCCCAAAGACGCTGCCAGGACTTTTCACCGAAACCGTCCATCCGGATGATCTCATTCATATGCTGATCCAGGCGGTAAATGTCCAGATAGCTGTGAATCCAGCCGCGGCCAATCAGCTTTTCCAGCGTTCCCTCTGACAGTCCCTCAATGTTCATGGCCTTTTTGCTCACAAAATGGACGAACTGTTTAAGGCACCGGGTCTCGCAGGCGGCATTGTCGCAGAACAGGGTCTTGATGATCCGTTCCTCGCCGTTTTCACCGCGGCCCTTGGTTTCGTGGATTCTGGTCGGCTCCCCGCAGCAGGGACACTGGTGCGGGATCACGGCATCCAAAGAAAAATTGCCCCGATCCAGGTTTTCCTCCACATGGGGAATGATCATGTTCCGCTTGCTCACCAGGATACGGCATCCCGGCGCCAATTCCAGGTCCTCGATAAAGGACAGGTTGTGCAGGCTGGCTCTGGACACTTCGCAGCCGTCGATCTCCACCGGCTCAAAAATGGCAACAGGGGCGATTTCGCCGGTGCGGCCAGGCGTCCATTCAATCGTCTGGAGTTTTGTCTGGAACAGGTCATCCTCAAATTTGAAGGCAAGGCCGTCCTTGTAGTGATGGCCCGTGCGCCCGCAGCTTTTGGACAGCGCGATGTCGTTGTAAGTAATAACGATACCG
>QWCE01007384.1_pt1 | contig 17889 bp, 34 predicted proteins | sample 1972531 | NCBI WGS metagenome assembly QWCE01 (sample SAMN09866716, study PRJNA288562) | Human gut metagenome isolate term4_stool, whole genome shotgun sequencing... | reverse complement strand
CTTCTCATCCAAACAATCATCTAATGACTCTTCATACCACTTAGTAACTGAGTCTAATTTGTTCATTTGAGCGTCTAGCATCTTTAGTATTCTAGTATTTTGCCAATCTATGTACTCCTGTTCAGCTACCTTTTCTTCTTCAGTAAGTTCATAGTTTGGATCTTCGAATACCTGTTCTTTGAGTCTTATTTCTCTAGTATGAGCATCCATACTCTTCTTATATGGGCTACTCCATTTATGCATAAGTACTATATAAGTAATAACAAGCTCTTGATGAACTTTGTCTTCCGAAGTATCATGTTCGTATAGTCTTTTGAATGCTGGTACAAAGTATAGATCAGGATGAATTACTACTTTACCGCCTACTATATCAACAAGATTCATTTTTCTCTTCCTTGTATTCTATGTGATACTTCATCTTTTCTATAGCTTTATTCAGATCATAAGCAGCAACTTTATCTGTAATGACCATTACTTCAGTCATTTCCTTATGCTCCTTATTAGAGTAATAATGCAATGAGATGATAATATCACCAGCATTAACATCAATTACCTGAGTCTATGTGATTACTTGTCCATTCTTCTGTGGAGAGTACATTTCATTACTATATGCATATGTTGGGCTACAATATCCTATGCTGTTAGTGTCAGTATCGTATACTACGATACGACCATCTGTGATTAAAATCTTTTCCATTACACTGTTCCTGTAAGTCCATAATCACAACAACCTTTATTATTCGTTGCTAATTCTCTCTCTTTTCTATCAGCTTCTAGTCTCTCGATTCTTCTACGATAATAGTCCTTCAATTCTGGATTATCTATTACTATATACTCCTTATCCTCATAGTTACTAGTGGTACTATACAGCTTAAGTACCATATCATACTGTTTCACTTTAATAGATTTCTTGTTACCATCTTCATCAGTTATCTCTAAAATACCATCTTCTGGTATAATATAACGATAGTCAATATCACTAAAGTAACTAACAGGTTCGAATTCTTCTTTCTCAAAATCTACTTTGTAGATATTAGCGTTCTTTACTTTTGCACAATATTTTACCATAATCAATCAATTCTATAACCTAAATATTTTTCTTTATTCAATCTCTGTATTATCGCTAACGCTCTCCTCAGCGATACATTCGGATTCGTGTAGTTTTTCAGGGTCTGATACTTCTGCACTATCTGTTGAAAGTTCTGTAATTCCTGTTCCAAGCTCTCTGGCGTTATATTTTTCTTCATATCTCTTAGTTAAACGCTTACACATTAGATCTATTTGTTCCACTCTATCTGCAGTATCAATTTCTCCTTTACCTTCTTGTACCATTAAGGTAGTAAGTTCATCAATAGTATCGTTAGTGAAGTCTTCATAAGTAATAATACCATTTTCGATAACTTTATCCACGGCTTTATATAAAGCCTTCATCTCTTTAGTAAAGTTAACTTGGTCAACATTACTCTTCTCGATGTTCCACATCGCCTTGCTTTCTTCTATTGTCATATTTTTATTTATTAAGGAAGTGTTATGTCAAATTCTGTTTTGCTTTAATTATACTTTTACTAACACAACCAGCTATCCATCCTACTAAGTAAGCATAACCCTCATTACCATCTTTAAAGTCTTCTGCATACATTCCTAGTTCCTGATACATATAATCTGCAGCATGTACTGCTTCGTGTGATATATCAGATTGAGTCATTTCGTCTAAATCAGGTACCTGAATTAATACCCCATATTTACCATCTTCTTTGTTTATTACAGAACGAGTTACCATTGCGTAATCTTTCTTTTGAAAGTCTTCTCTAGCCTCATCATCAGTAAATTCAACTTTACTATCTGTACTTAATAATCTAAAATATTTATGTAAATCCTCAACTTCTACTGCTACATATAGTCTTCTTGGATATATCTGAGGATCGTACATGTCTATTTTTGGCATCTTCTTCATATCTTTTCTTTATTTTGAATTTACCTAAGTAAGCAAACATTACCGGTTTAGGATCTAAATCTGTTATAATTTGATTAGTAAATTTAAACGGGCTATTACATATTACTTCAATAACTTGATATGGAATGTTATACTTGTTACTTAATTTAGTATATATACTCGTCTAATTTCTCATTCCATTCTACTTTCTTATAATATTTACATGTAGCTAATGTAATAGATCCTAATAACGTGTTAGGTCTTACTATATTTATTAGTGATGCTACATCTACCCAATCGCTACTATATAAACTATCCTTAGCAAGGATGCTTATCTTAGATTGTTCTTGTTTGTTATACCTACGTATAGGTTCATATATTTCTATATCTTTCATATCATCTGAGGTAAGCAACTCTGTTCGACTAGGTACTATAGTAAACATGTTAAACGGTAGCTGTTTACCTCTAATCTTATTCCACAGTTTCTTGATATACGGATACTTCTTCCATGCTATTATTGTTCCTGCCTCAAGCAGGAATGATCTCATTTTCATCTTTATTTAATCTTAATATGATTGTAATTTGTACTCTATCGCCGATTATCTCAGGTATTAATACTTTATTTACTTTTACCTCGTCTTCTATTTCACCTTTTACTAGTATACCCTAACTCTTAAATTTAGCTATGTATCTGCTTAAATTATCGGGAGTAATACCTAGAGTACGCTTAATGTACTTTCTATTTTCAGCGCTTATTACATTCTTACTAATATTAGGGAGCTTAGGAGTATTAATATCTAAGTCTATAAACGTAGCTAATAATTCTAACTCCCTATTAGTAAGGTCTAATATACCATTAAGGCTTTTTAAGAACTCTTTATACAAATCGGTTTTAGATACTTTCTTAACCAATTTATTCATTCGTCAATTCCTCTTTAATCTTATTTAATACCTTAGTAAGGTTAAAATAAACTGTTTCAGCTTCTACTTTAACACACGGTTGAACTTTGCCTTCTTTATACTTCTGTGTTACTTCTTTGTAATCATTTTCGTATTGTTTAAGTAAAGAATCAATGAATTCAACAGTAGTATTGATCTTATCATTTTCAGGTTCAGCATTAGCTTCCAGTAAACCTTCCAAGCGCAGATCTTCAACAGTACGTTCATCAATCATTGCAGATCTAAAACTATTACCCTCCTCCACATCCATAGTAAAGGCATCAATATCTTCATTCCAAGTAAGTACATCGTTTGCTTTGAAAAAGCCGAAATCTTTCTTAAATGTATATTCCATATTATTTCTTATTTTTATCACTGAGCCCCCATACTGCAAGCCATATCATGGAAAAGCAGAGACCCATTACTATTAATTTTTCCATATGCCTATAAAACGTTAATTGTAAATAATTGTTAATAGCTTTTAACATTTGTTAACAATTAATTAACATATAAAAAGAAAGCCCAACCTAAGTCGAGCTCTCCCTTCCACAACAATATTTTAATTTTTATGCAAAACTTAATTATATATTACTTAACGGCAATAATGTCGTAAGGTTTCACTAATTGGGTATCTTTTACCAGATCAAAATACATTGCAAACTTCTTATTATAAGCAACTGTATCACCAACCTTAAATTTAACATCTGTTAAGTTCTTTTTACTTAGTTTCTAACTATAACGTATTATTTCTTATTTGGTTCTGCTTCTACTATAATATTTCCTCCATTTGAAGTACAATATGTTACAGCTCTCTGTGGGCATTGTTTACCCATAAAGCAACAACCATCACAAGTTCCTAGAGGAGAACTCTCTATATGGTATCTTTTACCTTGAATTTCTACTACTTCTCTATTCTTGATTATTTCTGCTAATTCTGGATCGTATAGTGTCATACCTAATTGTGTATTAATGTTATATAAGTAATTTCTAGCTTCTTCAACTTGTTTTCTAGTTACTTTTGTATTCATTCTATTATTTTACCTTTTCCGTGTTTGTCTAACCAAAGTAAAGCTACAGCATTCCATGCTACTTGTGCTAGATGTTGACAACCGGTATCTTCATCTATTTTATTACCTTTCTCATACTCTAGTAAATGCCTAAGTAAAGCAGCTTTATAACGTTGGTAGCCGTTATCTAAATTTTGCCAACTATTATCAGAGTATTTCTTAGCTCCTTCAGTATATACTTTAACAATGTCTTCTATCTCTTCTAACGGTAGAAGATCCCATCTTAATTTACCGTCCTTAAAGTCATTCTTTAATCCTTCTGTCATAGTATGTGTTATCTAAAGTAAGGGATTATATCTGTAAAATAAGTATTATATTACTACTTACTTAAGAGTATACTATCTGTTTATGCCCCCTTACCCCCATAATAACGCTCTTATACTAGGTTTGGTTCCCTTTTCTTTAACATTTATTAACAATATTTAGGGCTATTTAACTACAGAAATTTAACACTATTTAACAAAAAAATATATAAAATTTTTTTGGTGATAAAAAATTTGGGGAGAGGTTGTGCGTGTGAGGAGTAGTACAGCAAGTCATCCCCACCTACCAAAAACTGCGAGAAGTCCCCGTATTGTTTAATAAATTAAAACTACAATTGTATGAAAGTAGGAGACAAAGTGAGGTGCTTGGGAATTGGATATCCTCACATGAGAAACAAAGTCTTCACAGTAACCGTACTGTTTGATGATAACAAAACGTTCGGTGTGATGATTGGTAAATGCGGCATCAGACTGTTTAAAGAAGACTTCGAAGTAATCACATAGAAGTTGTGTTACTGGTAAACTGAGGCAATTCAGCCTCAGTTTTCTTTACCCGCATTATTAACTAAAAACCATTTGAAGTTATGAACATTTTTATCAAGACTATGATCAGAAGCTGGATAACTAGCGGATCTCAATTACGTTTACACGATTACATCGATAAATATCTTGTTGATTCATTCTTAAACACTGTAAATTATGATGACGGGTTGTATTTTTGAACCGTCGGATCAGGACTACGACTATGTAGATTCCTGGTTCGACTTTGAGTAAATTAGCCAACAGAGGCATTTCAGCCTCTGTTGCCTTTAATTGGAGCAACCTTATAAAAGCTGTTGCGTACTCTTACATTTATTAACATTTAATTCAATTAATTATGAAACAGAGTGAAAAACTGTTAAAGTTGAAAGATGCTGGTACTATACTGATTAACCTAGGTATTCTTGTAATGTGCATGACTCCTGTTGTTATGGTAGCAAGAGAAGTATATGACTTTCATGCTTGGTTGACAGTATGGAGGTGGGGAGTAGGTATAGCTTTCACTGGACTAGTCATCCGCATTTCAAGATTCTTGTATTTGTGGTAGATTAGTCTTGGGCAGTCCTTAGTGGCTGCCCTTTATTAAGATTATTAACATCAAATTATATAATTATGGCAAAGTATAGAGTAACTAATGTTCAGTTTTGTGTTAAGAAAAGAACTCACTGTGTAGAATTTAACATGACAGTTACAGCAATCAATACAGATGATGAATCTGATATTGTCACGTTTACTGAAGAAACCAGTGCAAGTACATGCTCAGTATTAGCACAAATATACATGAGAGATTATTGGACAGACGATTTAAAATACTTCATGGGAGAGCATATAGATGTACCTACTCCATATGGAGACGTAGTACAAGTATTTGCACTATATGGTGAAGATGAGTCCGGTAACAAAGTATATCGTCCAGGTTATCATCCTATCGAATTAATGCATAAGTATGTAGCTGATAATCCGGATAAATATCACAGTATGCAACCTGTATAAGCTAGCTCAAAGCTGCGCACAGGGGCAAGTCACACACACCTACCAAGAATTGGGGACGCATGAAAGGGAAGGAATAAAGGAGAATTGAGAGTGTAGTTATCGGAGTTCGGTCATGTTGCTTGTGATTGTACTACACATTTCTCATCACTCTTCTCCTTTATTTTCCCCGTCTCTTATTTAGTCATTCAGACTAATATATAGCTTTTCGATTATTCACCAATAAATATATTTATTATGGCACGTTACAAATTAATGAATGTTCAAATTAAGAAAGTTGGACAAAAACCCGACGGTACAATTGATGCAACTATTAACCCAGACGGAAAACGTCGTTTTATGACCGCATCATTAATACCAACAGCAGGTGTATGGGCAGCAGCAGCTGGCTCATTACCACCAGTATTTGATGAAGCAATCATCAAAATGTATGAACCATTGTTATCCCAACAGAATGGAGGAATTGCACCAGCAGACCAACCATTACCTGATGAGTTAGCATATCTTAATGGAGCATGGGCTGAATGGATTGCACCTGCACCTTTTTACAAGAAATATCTTGTAGGAGTTGCAGCACGTAAACCAACTGCACTAGCACCACAAGGTAGACCAGGTTATCCAGCAGGTCATAAGGTAATGAATGCAGACGGTTCTGCACCAGTCATTTACACATCTATCCGTGTATTTACCATATTTGGTAGAGACGAAGACTTAGGTAATGAAATAGTTTACCGTCCAGGTTTTAGTGTAAATGAATTAGGTGTAGCTCAGTTCAGTAATTACTGTGAGTATGTACAACCACAAACTGCACCAGTAATTGCACCACAGGATGATGTAATGGGAGACACAACAGTTCAGCAACCTGTACAAGCTACTGTACAACCACAAACCGTACAACAGCAACCAGCATTCGTACAACAGCCTCAGCAACCACAAGGAGCTATGGTTTAATAAAAGATTGTCACTCTTCGGAGTGACTTTCTTTTTTATTGTCAATAACAACACATAAATAGTGTAATTTCACATGTATTATTACTTTAATGCAACCGAGGGAGGCCGTGACAAGTCGGTGGACAATGCAGAGTCAAAGTATTTAATTGTTATTTATCCTTAATTTATATGCACAGTAAATTATTGATATTTAATAGTTAAATAATCCACGTGGTAGAGACATAGTTAGGTTCGCTATGTGTGCAACTCTTAAAGTAACTAATCCTAAGCAAGTAATGGAGAAATAGGTATTAACATTAATACATGAGAATAATCTCATAATGTGCTTGACAGTCTAATACTAACTGAACAATAAGTATTATTTAAAGTAAGAGAAAATGAGACCTTTATCCAGGTAGCTCTTAGCATAGCTTATAATAACCTTTCAAATGAGATATCTAATATATCTTCATATACCTAGTTATTATATTAATGCGCTTACTTTATTCTATTTGACTACTAATTGAAAATTATATAAGGATGTCACGTATCCTAACTACTACATGTAAAACCTAATACTAATAAGGTATTGTAGTAGTATTCTCTATCAATAAATACAACCTCATCGTGGTGATAGAGTCTAGTAACATGTTAAAAAACAAACCTTCCTAGTTTGCATGTGAAGCTAATGTATTTAAATTATTTAAGAGTATTAATCAATAATCAAAGTATATATGAAGAAAAACAGTAAAAGACATCTTATTGTGGTCAATATGCCTTATTTACTATTAATTACATTAATTAGAAATAATGCATTATCCTCTTATATCTCTAACTTAATTATTAAGAGAGAAATTACTACAAATTATAATGATAACGCGATTAGGTTTTTTAGTATTAGACCAATAAGTAGAATACTAATATGCTCATTTCCTTGGATGTATACTAAAGAAGGTTTTAAATTCTGGGAAGATATCTATAATGAAATCTGTGATAAATGTGGTTCGCAATAATAACTATTGCAGCTACTATTGTAGTAGTAGTAGTTGTAGTGTATGAATGTATTATGTTATGGAAAGAAATAAATAAATAATATGGTAGTACGCGTAAAAAGTCACTTTAATATTCTTAACAGAATAAGTAAATTATTAATAGTATCTATAACTATTATAATTATTTGTTATATGTTTAAAGAATATGTTCCTAAAGATCCATATAACTTTGTGGATTTGCAAATACGGTATAAACATTATATAGTCTCAGATAAATTTCAAGAAAGTGAAACTGACTATGTATTTCGTTTAGTAAATCCAGTTACTAATCAAGAATATAAAGTATACGTTACAGATTACTTATATATGAATGTATACTTTGTAGGTGATACTATTAAATAATTATTAAAACTTTTTATTATGCAAAGAGAAGATATCAAATCGTATAAAGATGCATGTAAATGTATTGGTCGTAAGCCAAGGCAGTATAAAGATGCGCATATGAATACATATGAACAACTTACCACAATTATTGCAGCTCTAAATTTTATTGCTAATAAAGGTAAACCATGGCATCATGAACTACACAAGTGTATTAAACATTGGTATATATGGCACGGAAGTTACTGGTATGATGATGCTAATGCTGATTTATTTGGCATTGGTTATGATAATGGAGTAGGCAGTTATTATGCTAATACTAGTACACAATTACGGCTAAAAGAACATGATGACGCAGAATATCTAAAAACTAACTTTACTAACCTGTTATTTGACTGGTTCAGAAAGTAATTATATTATTAACTATTAAAACATTATCAAAATGAAAAAGAAAAGTTTTATTGTACATGACAAAGAGACAGGAGAAGAAATTCTCATTGCTAGTGACGGATTCTGTTACGCAGAAGTATGTGACGGAAATACTGAAATAGGTGCTTCAGATAGAATATTTGTAGTAACCGAAAGTATCCAAGTTGTTCAATCATTGTACGAAGAAACGGAGGGATAAATGGAAGATAATCAATATCCGGTATTAAGAAAATCATCAAAGGGATTTTGGTGGTTATTAGTAGCTATTGCAGCTGTAATCGCTACTGGAGTAATAGTGTTTATGTGTCATGAACCTATTGCTAAAATTGTTACGTCAGAAGACGAATCAGTTTGCATTGATACTGTGAAAGCAGTAGAACCTGTATTAACTATACAGGAAGTTCTCAAATTTAGAGAAGACGTAAAAGAGGGAATACGCATTGATAGTATATTTTTAGCAATGCCAGATGCAATCTTAATTGATATTTTAATGACTCATGGTACATCATTGTCTAATAGAGACATAGTTACTATATATGAATCAAACAAATCTCATTTTAAAGATATACTTAAAGGCGCAGTTATTCAACGCGATATAATTACCCTAACAGATTCTGTGAAGAATCCTCGTGATTCTCTAAAGCGTTAGAGGAAGTATATGCATAGTAGTATTTAACAACAATTTATTATGACTAATGGTTAAATGTAAATTTATAGCTAACCGGTTCGTGAGAATAGGTTAGTCTTCAGAAGATGACAAGCCTGTGGGGCGTAAGTAAGTGCATATCTATACTGTACTAAATACGATAAGATAAGTATAGAAATACTCGTATTTGTGCTTATAATCGTGCGGACGTAAAAACCAGGTGAGTTCTAAGATTTAGTTTGACAGCTATTTCTGCTTGTACTCTGGAGTAATCCTAAAACATGTGAGAGTCATAGAATAAAACTCTAACAAGTAATGTTAAAATTTGATTTTCTTTATTAACACAAAGCGTTAAGTGCATTTGAAATCATTTTAGTATTAGTCTCAAAGTTATGGTATTATAACTTGAATCATTCGTTAACAGATGTGTTTCTTACTCTAGAATACCCTAGAGTAACGTCATCAATTTTATTAACTAACAATTTAAAGCCTATGTAAAATGAATAAAAACAAGAGGTATGTCACTTCTGTAACACAGCATAGTGACCAATTTCTGGCAATCCTATTAGGATTAAAAAGCATACTAGGAATGCCTATAAGCGTAGCTAAACCTATAGCTAGAAGCAAACCAGGTGTAACGGTGGAGTTAAATCCACACTTTGAAATTAACTCAGAATTATCTACTGATAAAATTAAAAATCAGTTAGATGAATATGAGATAGAAATAACAATAATTAATCAATAATTATGAAAGCAGTATTAATTTTAATCAATGGTAATTACCGAAGTAATAAACATGAAGAAGATTTGATTAAAGATATCATATCTACTGTGTGTACTAATACAGATGCTGAAGGAGCAAATGCTCTTAATGTAAAGACATACGATGAAACTGATTTACTTAAGTTAATGATGCCTAATATAGATGATAACACATTTAAAGGCGTAGATACATTTAAAAACAAATTGATATCCTTCTGTAATAAGATACATGAAACAGTTGGAGATCCAATATTGTTTCATACTGATGAAGACTTTAAACTTGAGTTTATCAAGTATTTTGTAAATGACAGTACGTTTAGAACTGATCATAAAGAAGTCATAACTTACTTAGTAAAAAGAGTAGGAGTAAAAACTAACAAATCAGTTGTAATAAATATTCTAAAAGATTTTCATCTAGAGAATATAGGTAAGTATATAAAAGAAATCAACGACGTAGTAGAACTTGTTTAATATGGGAAAAGATAAGGAGAAAGAAGTAAAAACTAAGACGGAATATAAAAAACGTCCTAAGCATAAGAAAATGGAACCTTATAATCGTAAAAAGGCATGATTAAATTAAGTAAAGAAAAACCTTATGAAGACGCATGTAAAATACTAGGTCTTCATCCTGTAGCTAATTATAAAAGCTATAAATTAACAGATGAAACTAGGAATTTCATCAAGTTAGAAACCATTGCAAAAGCTTTAAATGAAGGCTGGAAACCTACAACAATGGATCCAAAAGAGATAAGATATTATATATGGGGCTGGAACTATACAGATAATAGAAAACCTTCCGGTTTGCTCTCTTTGCTTTCTCGCATTGCTCTTGGCTCTGCTGGTGCCGATGTCGGTACTTCTTTGGAACTTAAAGACAGAGATACAGCAAAAGAATTTGCAAGAATATGTAAGCCTATGATTGTCAAACATTTATTTGATCGAGATGATCATGAAAACTTCGAATTCGATTTCTAACGAATGTCCTACACAAGATAATATTATCAACTGTAGTGAATGTGATCTTGAGTGTAAACTCAGAATGGCAACGAATAACAAGCAAGAGGTTCCGCCAGAGCCTCTGCCCGCTGTTATATATTACTAATTAAATTGTTAGTATGGTGGATTCCAATCAACCCGAAAGAACTGTAAATATACCAAAACCCTAATACATATTACTATGTAATGGCTATTCAACGGCAATCTGTAGATTTACAGATAAAGGGAGAGAAGGATAGGGGTTATCTGTAGAATAAGAGATAGAAATATACAGAACAGTTCTTTTTTAATTTAAAACTTAGTGTTAATTAATAATAGTATCAATCTTTAAACATTATCAAGAAATGGCAAAAGAAGAAGTAAAAGTAGCAGATATTCTGTCTACTGAAAACATCGAGGATGTTATCAAAAATGGTGCAGTAGTAACTGCTGAAATTGCAGAAGCAGCTGCAAAGAAGGTTGCAGAAGCAAAGAAAGAGCAGTTAACGAAAGAGTTAATTTCAATTGTAAACAAGGCTGATTATACGCATAAGCGTATGGTATTGTCTATGAAAAAGACAAAGAAAGAGGCAAATATCAAAGTAGAATACTTAAAGAAGTATACTGCTCTAGTAGAAGATCTCAAATCCGGCAATGCAACTCTATCTACTACTGAGTTCCAGAAACAGGCAACAGAAGCCAAAAACATTGCAGTAAAAGCATTGCGTGAAAACGACAAATGGTATGAGGAAACCTGTAATGCACTCGACAACCAGTATCCAGAAGCAAGATACAGTTGGCGTTATGACGATGCAATCGTCGGAAAATAACAGCCACACAAGGTCCAGGAAAGATACTTGAATAATAGAGATATTAATTCTATAGAGAATCCGAAGAAGATTGAAAGCAAATGGTGAGATCCATGTACATCGGTATCTATAATAAGCAGCTTCATCCTGAATTGACAGGAAACAAACAAATGTACGATAGTGAGAACTATTCAATACTGGAGTTGGACTAGAAAACGTGCCACTGATCAAGTGCCTAAGATCGTGAGGATGTATTATAATAATTGCGCAATATATAGTATTGAATCTATACTCAAAGAGTATATTATGCAAATAGCATTCTTATGATATCAAATCGGCAAACATTATAGCAAATGTTGAGTAGTAATACTTCTGTACTAGTCTATAAATGATCAGTTATCAAAACTTATAAGTAAAATAATTTAAAAGACCAAAGGCTATGTAGGTTTGGTCGCCTACATAGCCACAATTGACTGTTAGGTCTATGAATCAGTTGTAAGACGAGGGTTCGACTCCCTCATACTCCACGCTCACTTGTGGTTTTGATTGCAACAATGTGAAGTAGAATAGGTCAATAAGCAGATAACTGGCAATACAAGTTATGTAATGGATTATACACGCTTAGTAGCGTGAAGTAATCTGAACGGCTAAGCTAATGTCGTAAAAAGCCCGGTTGTAACTAGCCGGTAGTTAAGTCTACTTTAAAAATTAGTGAGGTTAAGCATATCAGGCTAGATCAGACGTAAGAGCTGTAGAGGGTTCAAATCCCTCTAATGCTACAAATAAATTAAGTTTAATCAATAAATTAATTTGAAATGGGATTAATGAACTTTATTAGAGCTAATCTACCAGAATCTTGGGAGAAAGCTGCAACTGAACTGAAGATGAAGACAGAGTTAATAACTCGTCTACATGCAAATGTTCCCAGAATTTATAAGAATAAATATCATTATAAAGAGGGAATAAACTACATTCGTGGTGTATTTAGATCAACTTGTGCAATATACTATTTAGTAGATGCAACAGATATTGATTTAAATAAATGGAAGGTATTAGATGATAAAATCAAAGAATACATAGAAGCATGCAGATAAGATATTTTGCTTGGTTTGAATCCAAACATGAAAAAACAGAGTTTATCAAATTATTAAACTCTTGCCGCTCAGACATCGAGGCAATTGCCAAGATTATGAAATTATATCCTGAACTTAAACAATATGAAGTAGCAGGTGTAGTAGATAACTTTAGAAAAGAATTGAATAAACTATGAAACTAAATCATCCTGGAATTTACCGTATCATAGGAGAAGATTTTGAACTTCTCGCAAATGTTATTGGTGAAGCTCCAATGCTACGTATACCAAATGCGTTAGTAATGAATGACCTTATTCAAAAAGGATTATTTCATGTGGTTACTGAAGAATCTTATGAGATTCAAGCAGTATTAACAGAACCTGATAAATTCATATTCTTTGAATATGAATACTCAGAGGTTTGTGATCTACCCTCTCGTCGTAAATCAACTCGAGGAGTTAAAATGCCAGACATAACTGATGAACAATTTGAGGATTTCACACAAAGATATATTGAAGACGCTCGTACTCCTGGTAAAGGAATATGGGCAACCAAAATGTATATCGTAAGTAAAACAGAATGGTCTATACCACAAGCTCACGTTATTGTGTTACAGATTATCAATAAACTAAGGAAACATGGTCGCATATAGTTTAACTAATCGAGTATATACTCCTTGGGGAATACAGTACAAGAAGTTTAATTGGAGAGAAAGCTGGAGAATTTTTCTTAACCTCAGAGATAAAGAAGTTAAGAACAAAACTTTCAGAGATACTAAACCGATTAATCATATAATATATTGGTTCGATACTAATGTATTATGTAAAATAAACTGTGAAAAAAAATCTACTTTAGACGTGAGAATAAGAATAGTTTGTGGAATGATTAATAAGATATCACCTAATACCCTATCTCCTGATTTAAAAAGAGAATTCATGGAGTGTATATGGGATTCTTATAAACAATTCTATCGAAACTATATGAATTGGTATTGCCACTGGATTGTAGGTGTACCATTCTAGGATATAGGGCTTTGATTAGCCCTATATTCACTAAGAGATAAAGGATGTGGGTGAGATTCCCTTAAGTGCTCGCGAGATAGTAATTGCTTGAGCTGCCTGATACCAATAGGAGATGCGCGCGAATCCTATTGTCTCTAAAGGTATAAGTTTTTGATCGAACTTATACCTACTAAAGCCCGTAATTATGACAGATTTAGAAAAACAACAGATTTTTGAACTGATCAAACAGGCGAGAGAAGGCAAACAATCTGCCTTTACAAGGCTTTATAATAGGTTTGAAAGAACTATATATCTTACTATATACAATATAGTAAAGAATAGAGATGTAGCAGATGATTTATTATCTGTTACATTTATTAAAGCCTTTAGTAAGCTAGATAGTTATGTTAACAATATTTCATTTGAAATGTGGTTAAAAACTATAGCTATAAATAGTAGTATTGATTATATCAGACGTATGAAAAAAGAAAAAGCGAACTATTGGATTGACGACGATGCCAACTCTTTGCAATTGAGTAACCAGGCCAGTTACTCTCCAGAAGACGATTATGTCTTTGCAGAGACAAGTGATGCTCTAGATAGTGCCTTGTCGCGACTTCGTTTTAAGTACAGAAATATAATTGAACTACGAACTGTTCAAGGTTTGTCTTACAAAGAAATCTCTGAACAATTGGGACTTTCTGAGTCTCAAGTAAAATCTCAGCTTAATAAAGCTAGAGATAAATTAAAACAATTGTTAAACAACAACTAAATTTACTAATTATGACAGCAGCATGGATTATTGTGTTACTTATAGTAGCATTTGTTTGTACTCGAATTTTTCGTAGTACAAAAATGTGGTGGATATTTATGTCTGCCATTATGGCTGGTCTATTAGTAGGTATGTTGAGTAAAGAAGCTGTAAAACAGTCTAAAAAGACAGGAGTAACAGCTTCTATTACTCAGCTAATTGATATTGTTGACAACGGAAATGATGCATGCACACAGTGCGTAGTAACAGTGACAGAAGGTTCTACTAGCCGTCCAGGAGCTGTGAGTTACATTGCATTATTTACTGAACCGTTTATGTCAGACATATTAGTTAGCAATCATATCACTAAGGGACGAGATTCACCTGACATAGAGGATGATAGTTGACCTCTCTAAAAACACTATTAAAATTAACTTATTTACTAACAATTTAAAGCATTATCAAAATGTCAAAACCAAAGAATAATAAAGAAGGAAATGCAGCAAAAGTTGCAACAAAAGTAAGTCTAGCTGACAAAAAATCAGCTGATGCTAAATCAGAGAACAGTAAAGCTGAGGATACTCAGCAAGTAGCTGATAATACTTCAGCAACCCAGGAGAAGAAACCCGCTCCAAAACCTGCAGCAAACCCTAAACAGGAAAAGAATCAGGAAGTTTCTAAGAAAGAAACTAAGAAAGAGGAGAAGAAGGAAGAAAAGAAGCCTACCCAACAAACGGCTGATAAAGGAAAGAAGAGTCCAAAGATTCCTACAATAATTCCAGAAGTGGAAGAAAAAGTTGGTAAAATCCCTGCAATAGGAAATGGAATCCCTATTGGATCTAATCGCTCTTCTGCTGATGCGAAAGCAATGCTTGCGTATGTTGGTTATCAACGATTCATTAATAATGAAGAGTATAAGAACCAAAGTCCAGAATCATATGCAAATACAGCTCGATCTATCGACGCAGTATGGTTGCTTGGAATGATTGATATCAAGAATGAATTTGCAGAACGATCTGCTGCTGGTGAGTTTGTATGTAAGCTACCGGCTGAACAGATCTTCCGATTGCAGGACATTGCAGACTCTCTTGGTATTACCTTAGCTGAACCTAAAGCACTTCCAGGAAAAGAGAATGAAGGTCAATTAGCAATTGATTTCAGTTCTCCAGATACTAAAATTCCTGAAGAGTTAAAGGAAAACAAAGCTGAGGCTCCTGCAAAACCTGTCTCGCTTGATCCTAAGGACATTAACTCTCTTGAAGAATTAGCTACTGTCCTAGATCACCTTATGCGTAAAGATCGCAATATTGCAACTAATATTGTTAACACAGTTGAATGGTATCGTGTATACTGTATTAACAAAGAAGATAATGCGGAAAAGAAAATTGAACTTGACAATCGCACTGTAGCAGAGTGGATTGAAGAGATCTTCCATATTATCAATAGTGTTCCACTGATGAATGGTCTTGGACGTACAGTGTATTTATATACTGCTGCACAGGGTTCTCCGGTCTCCGCTCATTCCTTACTACATAAGCACATGGCACCATGTGGTTGGAGTGAAGAACAGATTGCAAGTACTTTAAAAGTACTGTTGCAAGAAAACTTCCGTTATAAGCTTAAGAGTGATGAAAATCTGAAGGCAACTGACGATAAAGCGCTTCAAGCAGTAATTGGAAATGTTGGTAGAAAGTATATTGATGATTTATTCAATACTATTTCTGCTGGTGTAACATCTAAACCAGGAGATAAAGACTACAGTGAACAACAAGAAGCACTCAAACTTGCAAAAAAGCAGTTTGATCTCGTAAGTCAGAACTATTTTCCAGAAGGGCAGCATCCATCTAAAGATGAAGTTCGTATGAAGATAGGTCAGATTATTAATCTGTATCGTGATCCTATGGATCGTCTTGCAGAATACGAAGAAGGTATAATTACTCCTACTACAGGAGAGTTTCCTCCAAAAGAGGATAAGGTTGAAAAAAAAAGCTAAGCTGGATCCTTAAAGTTTGGAAACAAATTATTACCTTTAGAAAGTTATTCACTAAATCATCATCAAAATGAATAGTAGAATCGTATCAGTAGTACTAATGTTCTTTGCAAGTATTTATATTGGCTGGAATTTAGTAAATACTACTGAAGTAGTACAGGCTCAGCCTGTTATTCCTTCATATTTAGAATTAATGTCTATGACACATTCTAAAACAGAAGAGAAAAAGTCCGCGGGTATAGATACAATTAATGTATCAGTAGATATTAGTACCCACGAAGTATCCGTAAATGGAACAACGGACGCAATTGTAAATGTAACAACTACAGGAGAAATAAAACCTATAGTTAAATACAGAACCAAAGTAAAAGAAGTAAATACAGGGTTTCCAAAGGTAAGTAGTATAGCTAATTTACCAGAAGACACAAAACCACTTTCTCCTTTTACTAAAAAACAATAGTGATGAATAAGAAAAACTGCATTATGTTAAACAGTATGGCACGTCTATCGCGTATCATACGTAACATTAAAGAAGCTAGACGAAATTTAGATTTCGTAATAGACCAATCAAACTACTTTATTGTGCAAGGACAAAGTACTAACTTAATCCAAGTACAAGCTAAAGCTAGTTGCGAGAATATCTTATTCGTAGAGCAGTACTTACGTTTGTCTGTAAGTGAGATTTGTGTTCGCTTGGACGGTTTTGACCCAGGACGAATGGATCCAGTTGATTATATCAGTAGTAATGATATAAAAAATGGCATAGTAGATATATGCAGAGATAAGAAAATAGTTGCAAATATTAACTTATCTTCAGGAGAAATTTTCTGTATAAAACCGAAGCAACTTAGTGTAGGGGAAGATAAACCCTCAGCGGAAAAAAGTTAATGATAATAACCGCTATATAAATACTATAATTATATCATAGTTCGAGAGGAGTAAAACTGTAGCGTAAATCACTCCGGCAGTCACAGGAGGAAGTTTTAAGTACTACTGCGTCAGGGAGTTTGTATTCATTTATACATAGCCCGAAAAAAGACAGAATCCGAGAATATGTAAGAAGTAGTTATGAGATGCTTCGTAGCGGCTAACACCGTAAGATACTCAAAAGGTAGGATAATAACTTATGCTGGTGAAAAAGGTATAAGAAAGCAGGAGAGGGTGAATAGCCTGCGCTGTTAATATGAGAACCGTCTGGTGATTTAATAGTGAAGAACCCGTAATATAGGAGCAACAAGAAGATACCCTAGTTACAAATTAATTCAAACAAGAGGAGACTGAATCGCAGCAATAAACAAATAAAACTGTAAAAGATAAAGTCCTTAATCCTCAAAAAGAGAACGAAATCTCTATATTCGTATGCGTCAATCAAGATGTGACTCAAGAAGGAATATGAACACGATGCTGAAACAAGAGCA
>QWCE01005505.1_pt1 | contig 17931 bp, 9 predicted proteins | sample 1972531 | NCBI WGS metagenome assembly QWCE01 (sample SAMN09866716, study PRJNA288562) | Human gut metagenome isolate term4_stool, whole genome shotgun sequencing... | reverse complement strand
AGTCGCAAAGGTAAGGTCGTGCGGCTTACCCACAAAGGTACCGGCTGCGTTATTGAGCGTCAGCACTTCGTAGTCCACCTCCTTGTCGGGTTGCGAGGGTTCCACAAAGCCGATCGTGGCAGTCCCACTCTCCTCGCTGAGGAAGTAGAGCCCCTGACGAAAGCGGTATTGTACATTGATCGTGGAGCGCTGGACGATAGTCGTCTCGCCATTGGTGATCAGGAGTCGCACCGGATAGAGACCCGGCTTGGAGCAGTGGTACTTCAGCGTTGGCTCCGTCGATACCTCCTCATAGCCCACCTCCCAAGAGTACTTGACATCCTTGGAGGGACCGTTGAGTGTCAGCTTGGGTGCCGGTATCTCCAGCAGTCGTCCCTCATCGGAGGTGTAGACCTCCTTGAGTTGCTCCTCGGCCGTGATCTCGGTGATCGGCTGCTCAGGCTCGGTCGAGTGATCCTTGAAGCATGAGGTGAGCAGAGAGCAGGTGAGCAGTCCCGGGAGGATCAACCGGGAGTACCTATGTATAATGTGTGTCATAATTACTCTTCGAAGCTGATGAATGAGGATGGATCGAAGTCCGACAGAGGCACCTCCAGCTCGGGGTGTGCCTTGAAGTAGTCAAAGACCTTCTTGATATTGACAAATAGCTTAGTGAACTCACTATTATTAAGCGACTCCTCCAGTACAGCCGGGTCACTGTCGTAGTACTCCAGCAGCTTGAGGTACTTAAGGCGGTGGTAGGGACCCATATAGAAGGCATAGTAAACCCACCAGTAGGGCTCAGAGACATAGTTGTCGAAGGTGATCACCTGGAGGTTGTCAGCCTCAAAGGCGATCTTAAGATCCTCACTGGACTTGAGTCTCAGCACAAGTCGTAGAGCCTCTGACTCCTCCGGCGATATGCCACCTCGGAGTAGCTCGACTCGGAGTGTATCAGTCACCGCACCGGAGCGGAAATGGTAGGACGTCTCTAAGGGCGTATAGTGTACTCCCGACTTAGCGGTAGATGCCTCAGGGCGAGCAGTCGTATGGCGCTTCTCATAAGATAATCCTTTTGTCTCATTTCTTATTGGTCTCGGCGGTGAAGCCAAATTCTCTCTCCTTCTCCGGCCACGGGAGGATGTAGATCTCATTAGAGGCCGGGATGGACTCCTTGCCTCTACGGTCAAGGATCGGGAGGTTGTAGTGCTTGTAGGCAAAGAAGATCTGTCCCTCGCCCGGCATCTCGCGCATCCGCTCTCGCATCATCTCGCTGATGTACTTCTCCTTGGTGTCCACCTTAGCCGGATCGATCCCGGCGAGGCCGCGGCTCTTGCGGACGGCATTGAGCAGCTCAAGAGACTGGGCGCGGTCGCCGTCGTAGAGACACTCGGAGAGTATGTAGTACATCTCCGGCAGGCGGATCAGGGTCAGACCCTCAAAGTCTCCCTTATTCAGCTCAGCCTCGTTGGACAGCAGGCGGGTAAATGCCGTGAGCCCACTGGAGAGCTCCTTGTAGAAATGCCCATACCTCAGGTCTACGCTGGTGGCGGTAAACTTGTCCGTCTCGTAGAGCTCCTTGAGGTCCGTCCTCGCCTCGGTGAAGCTACCGGAGGCGGTGTTCTGGAGGAATGTATCATAGACTGTCCTCGCTATACGAGGTGCGTAGAGACCGAAGAGCAGCTCTCCCTGAGCCGGGTAGCGCTTTACTCTCTCGAAGTCCCCCTTCTCGACCAATCCCAGCTTCATCGTCCCCTCCGGTGCATCGGCAGTGGTGGCGGTGGCATCAATGACCTTACGGGCGTAGGCGGCTGCCTCCGTGAGGTCTCCCATCGTGTAGTAGATCCGCGCCTTAAGTGCCATGACGGCGAACTTATTGAGGTGCGCATACCGCTCGTCCAAGTAGACATCGACGGAGGTACCCATCGGTAGGTAGAGGCTGGCATCCGACGCGAGGAGCTTCTCTGCCTTGTCGAGATCGGCAAGGATATTCTTATAGCTGTCCTCGATGGAGTAGAGCTGCTTATTCTGCAGGTCGGCCTTATAGGCATAGGGGATGCCACTCTGTCCCGCGCGCTGAGCATAGTCGGCTGCATAGAGACGGAGGAGATCGAAGTGGAGGAATGCCCGTAGTGCATACGCTTCACCCCCGATCATATCGAGGCGGAGGATATAGGTGTCCTCATTCTCGGTATTATTGTACATAAACATCTGCCCCAGCTTGTCGACAAAGCCGTAGGTGAGGTTGCCCCCATAGAGTGACGCATCCGCCATAGAGGCGTAGATGCCGTAGAGCGCATCCTTAAATCCCTGCTCATCCCGGAAGAGCACCTCCTTGGGCATCGTGCCCTTGGGCTGTATGTCGAGGAATTTGTCGCAGCTGGTCGTCAGGAGTGTCACCGGCACGAGGGTGAGCATCGTCGCCAGCGCCTTAGATAGGATATTCTGTGTAGTCATGATTTCAGAGTGTAAAGCGGATGGTCATCTCGATGGATCGCGCGTAAGGGTAGGAGAGACCTCGCTCCCTACGGATGGTGGAGAAGTGGTAGAGGTCGTTGGCAAGTAGCTCGAGCCTCATATTCTTCAGACTAAAGTACTTCAGGTCTATCGGCTTGAAGTCGTACGCCAGCGAGACAGAGCTCAGGTCGAGGAAGTTATTGACTGCCACGAAGCGGCTCGTCTGCATCGGCACGGAAGCATCGGCGATGTCCTTGTAGGAGGCGTGATCTCCCGGCTGAGTCCAGCGGTCGGAGAAGACTCTCTCGTCGGCATTTTTCCTCGGGTCAGCTCCCTCGACACGGCTTGCGAGCGTCAGGTTGTAGTCCATGGCACCGAGCTGGTAGCGCAGACCGGTGGTGAGGGTAAAGCCCTTGTAGGTGAGGTAAGAGCTGACCATACCGGTAGCGAGAGGGCTCGTGTCGCCAAAGGTGACCTTGTCCCTCGGGTCGTAGTCAAAGGTGTAGCTCCCGTCCCGCTTGATGTAGATCTCCCGACCTGTCGCCGGGTCGATACCGGCGGAGGGGACCACCTTTAGCGTCGTGAGAGACTCTCCCTCCACGTAGATCGGCAGAGGCATACGGCTGTCCTTATCTGCGAGGCTCTTCTCATTCTGTGCCTTGAGAGCGTCGCTGATCTTGCGGATCTTATTCTTATTATAGGAGTAGGTCATGGCGACGGTCCAGTTCCAGTCCTTGGTCCTCACCGGCACGATCCGAGTACTGAGCTCGATACCCTTATTCTCGATCTCTCCGACGTTCTCCTTAGCGGTTGCGACACCGACAGAGGGCGCCTTAGTGACGTCGAGGAGGAGGTTGTCGGTGATCTTCAGGTAGAGGTCGAGCGAGAGATCCCATCGGTTGTCGAGGACATTGAGGTCGAGACCGATGTTATTATTCTGCGTCCGCTCCCAGCGCAGATCAGGGTTACCGATCGTGATCGGCACGGCACCGGCGCCCTTGACGTACGTGAGGTCCTCGCCGTAGCGGTAGGTGGTCATCGCCTGATAGGGGGAGAAGGAGACATTCCCCAGGTAACCGGTGCTGAGACGGAGCTTGAGGAGGTTGACATTTAGGTCCTTCATGAAGGGCTCCTTGTGGATGTTCCATCCGATACCGGCACTCCAGAAGGGAGCGAAGCGGGAGTTCTTACCGAAGAGAGAGGACCCCTCGTAGCGATAGATGAAGTCGAGGAAGTACTTCTCCTTGTAGATCGTATTGAGATTGGCAAAGAAGCCCACTCCGGCGATGATCCTATCCTCACTCACCGGACGACCACCGGCAGGGTAGCCGGAGGAGAATCCCGGGTCGGGTAGCTTATCTGAGTAATAACCGACAGAGCTGTAGCGTGACATCTGGTAGGTACGGTACTCGATGTTGCTCCCCGCCATGGCGCTGAGGAAGAGGTCCTCGAGGACATTTTTATTGTACGACAGCATCAGCTTGCCTGAGAAGTCGCTCGACTTCGAGAAGGTCTCGGAGAGGCTTCCGCGCTGGCTCAGCTTAGCCTTCTCGAGTTCCTTACCGGAGCGAGGGGAGACGAAGTTGATCCGCTCCGACTTCCCTCTCTGGAGAGTGGCATCGGCATCGATGCGGAAGTCTGCCAGCCACATACGGAAGGTGAGAGTGTCGAAGAAGTCAAAGTCGCTCGACCGGCTGACGTTGCCTGCCGTCGCCTCGTAGAGCGGGTTGATCAGCTTGTGAGTCAGGAGGTGGCGGAGGTTGCCGTCCTTGTCGTAGGGACTGTCGTAGGGATTGGCATCGACGAAGCTCTTGAAGTCTCCGTAGGGAGAGTCCTGACCATTGACAAAGCTCACGCGGGCGAGGTTGGAGATGAAGAAGAGCTCGTCCTTGCTGTAGGAGAGCTTGAAGGTCGTATTGAGACGATCACGACCGGAGCCGCGCATAACACCCTGATCCTTGCCGTACCGCAGTCCGAGGCTGTATCGGGCGTAGTTGTCGCCTCCATCGATATTGATGTTATGGTTCTGAGACAACCCGACGCGAAGCGGCTTGGCCATCCAGTCAGTATTGACTCCGCGGGCGATCTGCTCGCGAATGGCGGCATACTCCAGCTCCTTCTTGTACCGCTCCTCGGGATTGTCGTCCTTGAAGACGCCGGCAAGGCGCTCATACTCCAGCTTCTGCTCCGCATCCAGGAGGTGGTAGTCGGAGAGATCCGGGATGGAACTCCGGATGGTCCCATTGTATCTCAGCTTGAGCTTGCCGCCCTCCATCGGGCGCGTCGTGATGACGACCACGCCGGCCGATCCCTTCGCCCCGTAGAGTGCGGTGGCGGAGGCATCGCGTAGGACGGTGACCGACTGGATGTCATTCATATCCATATCGAAGACAAAGTCCGAGGTGACGATCGAACCGTCGACCACGAAGACCGGCATATTGGCCTTGCCCTCAAAGGTGGCGCGCCCGCGGATATTCAGCTCCGGCTTGGCATTGGGGTTGGAGCCCATCAGGGAGTTGTCTATGGAGACGACACCAGGGACAAAGGCCTCTATGCCCTGCATGATGCTCTGGGTCCCCATGGCCATCATCTTATCCTTCTCGATCGTGGTGGAGGATCCGGTGAAGCTATTCTTATTCTTCGTCTGAAATCCGGTCACCACCACCTCCTCGAGGAGCTCGCTGTCTTCCTTCATCACCACGGTGATGTTATCCCCCGCCTTGACCTTTATCTCCTGGGTCTTGAAGCCGATGTAAGAGAAGGTGAGGGTTGCGGTCTTGGACTTAATGTTGATCTCAAACTTTCCCTCTCCATTAGTGCCGAAGGCCCCCTCCTGACCCTTAATGTGGATCGCAACGCCGGGCAGTGTCTCGCCGGTGTCGTCCTTTACCACACCGGTGACGATAAATTTCTCTACCTGGACCTCGGTGCCGGGGGATGAGGTCTCTGTCACCTCCGCTCGCAGAGGAGTGCTGCCGAGCATCAGGGTGGCGCAGAGAGCTGATAGAGTCAGCGACATACGGGCTGTCTCTCTGAGTGAATTGGTCATATCTCTATTACGTTAGTGACTGTAAGGGTGTGTAGACGTGTGTAGCGGACGATCTGTCCCTTGCCGCAGGGGGTTATTTTACTGACAGGTAGGGGTTGTTCTCTCGCGCCTCAGCAGGTAGGGGGATGACGTAGCGAGGGTCATGATCCCTGAGGATCACTTCCTCCCCATGGATCGTCTTCCGAAGCTCCGGCTGACCGGATCGCCTGAAGTCGTACCAGTCGTGTCCACACTCTTGAGCAAATTCCTTGAGACGTTCACCAAGAATGTATCGGACCATCTCTACGCTATGTAGGGTAGAGTACTTGGCCTTGGCCTGAGGGAGAGCCTCCGGTGACAGCCTCTGGCTCAGCAGGGTTGTGAGCATCTCAGCAGATCTCTCGTCTTCGCCCAACTTAGAGAGGCACTCAGCCGCCGTCAGGTAGACCTCTGAGCGACGTATCGTGCAGTCGTATGTCTGGCCGACAGCCTTGCGTAGCCTGTAGCCATAATCCTTGTCCACGGGGAAGTACTTGTCTATCCTTAGATCGCCCTCCTCGTAGAGCTCGGCTACTTGGTCGGAGAGCTTCTGAGAGAAACTGATAGTGCTCTTAATGGACGGCGTAAAGCTGATGATGCACTCCTCTGACCTGTAGTCCATAGGCAGCAAAGCCTTGTCACCGGTGTGGCGGAGGTCCTCCAGCTTGTCGCTTATACTGAGGACCTTGACTGCGTCATCAAGAGCCTCTCGCCACTCTCCTCGGTAGAAGCGGATCCGAGAGCTGAGCGCGTAGATCGCCTCGCCTGAGAAGCGGTAGCGGTAGCGTGGGTCACTGTAGCGATCCACCTGTACCTCCTCCTTAGCAGCGTTGATATCGGCGAGGATCTGATCGTAGAGCTGCTCCAGTGTGGCGGGTGGGAAAGACTGCTCGGTATCGATCGTATTATTGACAGGGACGACAGAGATACCCTTGGCAGACTCAGACCAGACGGGGCCATATAGATTGGCGAGCTCAAAGTAATAGTAGGCTCGCAGCGCGTGAGCCTCGGCTCTGAGCTGACGGAAGCTGTCTTGCCTGTCGTCCTCCCTCACCTTCTCAGCATCAGCGAGGAGGATGGAGTTGGCAAAGAAGATCCCCTTGTAGTAAGAGTAGTAGGGGTACGACTCAGAGCGTCCACTGTTATTATCAGTGTCCTCCCACTTGTAGATCGTCTTATAGCTCTCATACTCGTCTAGTCCCATCCCTAAGGGATCCGGCTGTGGATCTATGGTAATGCCCCGCATGTTGGTGAGGATATACCCGGGTGCCTGCTTGTACCCATTATTGAGCGTCGCTCGGTATTCTGATGTGGTAGACGGAATCACCTGCCCCTTGGGGACAATGTCTAAGAACTTATCGCATCCGCTGAGGAGAATCGTCATCAGACCGGTAAGTAGCGCAGGGAGTAAAGTCTTGTGGTAGCTGTTCATATCAGTCATAGATGATTAGAGTGTGACCTGGATACCGGCAGAGATGGTCTGTGCCACCGGTTGGGCAAAGATATTTCCGTAGCTCTCGGGGTCGAAGTAGCCGGTGTAGTCGGTACTGAAGACAAAGGGGTTCTTGAGCTCAAGGTTAAAGCGCACGCGCTCAAGGGGCCAGTCTCCCATCGCCTCCTTGGTGAGGGTGTACCCGAGCCGAATACTGGTGACACGGAGGTAGCTGAGGTGCTTAAACCAGATGTCATAGGCTGAGTAAGTGCCGGCGGGATCGTAGGAGTTGAGCCAGTCGGTAGCGAGATTTTGCTCCGGGGACAGGTCATCGCCCTTTTTCCCAAGGATCTTTGGTAGCGTGCCGCCCTTATTCTCCGGGCTCCAAGCCTCGAAGATATCAGCGGTGTAATTGACCCCGGGGTCTACTCTCGTGGGATTGTAGGGCGGCTGCCTCTGAGCAATCTTATCGATGAAGAAGGAGCTGAAGAGTGAGAGGTCAAAGTGCTTGTAGCGAAGCGTCGTCGAGAGACCACCGGTAAACTTCGGGTCCCTGTCGCCGATGTACTCATAAAGATCTCTGAAGTGAGCGTGGTCGAGGTCCGTCACCACATCGCCCCAGATACCGGTGGAGAGGTGATAGAAGTCGGTGTACCCGGCAGTCCCGCCCTCATTCGTCGCAAATCGCATCAAGCCGGTCTCAGGGTCGATCCCGGCGGTAGGGATGGCAAAGGCGGCGTTAACCGGATAGCCCTCCAGCGAGGGCTGATAGCTATTTTCCGACACGTTATAGGCGAGGACCTTACTCTTATTACGGGAGATATTGAGACCAGTCGTCCAGGTCCAGTCACGGGTGGAGATGTTGGTGGTATTGAGCGCCAGCTCCCATCCCGTATTGGATACCTTACCCCAATTGAGGTTGACGAAGTTAAATCCATTCTCCAGAGGGATCGACTTAATCGATATCAGGTCGTCGGAGAACCTATAGTACCAGTCGAATGAGATATTGATCCGATCCCATAGACCGAGGTCAAATCCTGCATTCGTGGTGCTGGTCTTCTCCCAGCGGAGATTCTGATTGGGCGGGGAAGTGACCGACACAAGGGGCTCATTGATATTGGGGAAGAAGGAGGTGGTCTTCCACTCTCCCTTTACGAAGGGGCTCGTCTCCTTGTCGATATTGCCCTGAAGTCCATAGGAGGCTCTTACCTTAAGTGTGGTGAGCCAGTCGATATCTCTCGCAAAGTCCTCTGCGCCGGCGTTCCATGCGCCTGAGACGGACCAGAGAGGGAGGTACCGGTACTTCGGGTCGACTCCGAAGAGGTTGGAGCCGTCCAGACGTAAGCTCCCGAAGAATGTGTACCTGTCATCGTAGGTGTAGCTGAATGTGGAGAAGAAGGAGACGAACGCATTCTCCACAAACTGCTTGTGGTAGGGGAGCAGGGAGACATCGTTCTTGCTCCCATAGTCCTCCGGGAGGATCAGAGGCTTGGTGGTTAGGCTCGCAGGGTCGAAGCCAAAGCCCTTCGTCCGAATGTTGGTGAAGCTATTACGGCGCAGCTCTACACCCGCCATAAAGTCGAGGTCGTGCTTCTCTGCAAATATGTGGTGGAGGAAGAGCTGATTTTTCCAGTTGTACTGGAAGAAGCGATCGTTCCAATTCTGGATGATACCTCCATCCGGCAGCACCGTCTGCTTTTTATAGATCTTGGAGGCCTTGAATTGGCGGGTGTAGAACGAGTCCTCGTCCCCAAATTGCTCCGTGGCATTATTATCAAACTGTAGTCCCAGCTGAGTGGTGACCCTGAGCCACTGGATAGGGTGGTACTCTAGGTCCAGCACCGCCTTGACGGACTGTCCCTTGAGGGTGTACTGCGTATTCTCCTGCTCCTCTCGGTAGTTGAATGGGATGACCTTGTCCTCCGCATTGACCACATCCGGGTCGTAGATGTACTCTCCCTCCTCATCCAATAGTCGACGGTAGGGATTCACACGCCGGGTGTAATTTTGGGCATTGGAGTACTGACCATTGGCCAGGTAAGTGCTGCGGTCGGTCTGATTGAGGAAAAGACTCAGGCGCGAGGTGAGAGACTCTATGGGGCGAAAGTCAATGTTGGAGGTGAGGTTGTACCTATCAAAAGAGGTCCCCTTGGTAGTGCCGTCCTCGGTATAATAGCCGGCGGACAGGTAATACCTAGTCTTGTCGGACCCGCCGCTCAGGCTGAGGCTGTACTGCTGATTGACTGTAGGCTCATAGACCTCGGCAAACCAGTCAGTGCCCCGGCCCCTAAGGGCGTTGATCGCTGCAGTGGCTTCCGGGGTGAGGGCGGACGGACCCTGAGCAATGTAGCCCTCAGTCAGACTATATCCCTTGATGATCCTTGCCACATCACCATACTCGGAGCGGTAGGTATGGAGGGGGTTGCGCAGCAGTCCAAGCTCGAGGTCGACCTTCTGGTCTGCTGTCAGGAGATTGAGCCGATCAGCATTGGGACGCCGGGTGGCAAAGACGTCACCTCGGAAATTGACCACCATCTTGCCTTCCTTGCCTCGCTTGGAGGTGATCACGATGACGCCATTAGCTGCTCGTGCTCCGTAGATGGCCGTGGCAGCGGCGTCCTTTAGGATCGTGATACTCTCGATGTCGGAGGGATTGAGTCCTGCGATGGAGGTATTGTGCAGCTGATCCGAGATGTCTTGTGAGGCATCGACTCCTCCTGGCACCTGATCTCCGCTGAGCGGGATTCCGTCTAAGACCCAGAGCGGCTCAGAGTTGCCCGTGAGGGAGACGGTACCACGTATGCGGATTGAGCCTGCAGATCCGGGACCACCGGATGAGGGGTCCACCACTACACCGGCGATCTGACCTGCGAGCATCTGGTCGACGCTCGGCACAGCCACCTGAGTCACCTTGTCAGCACTAATGGTCTCGACGGACGAGGTCAGCTTGCGCTTCTCGATCTTCTGATACCCGGTCACGACCAGCTCGTCTAGTGTCTCACGATCCTCCTCGAGAGAGATATTGTAGACACCTTTGCCGGGCTCAATTGCTATCGTCTGTGAGACGTAGCCGATGTAGCTGACGATGACACTCTTGACACCCACGGGTATCTTGAGTAGGTAGTTGCCGTCGTAGTCCGTGACGGTGCCTTGCGGCTCGAAGCCCTTGCCGGCACTATCCTCCGGATTGATGAAGACAGTGGCACCGATCAATGACTCTCCGGTCCCCGCATCGGTCACCTGGCCTTGTATGGTCCGGACATTGTCCTGTGCTTGTACGCTCACCGCATACAGTACCATCAGGATGATGCTTAGGGCGATGCGGATCAGTCTTTGTTTCATTTCCATAATCAGTCTTACTGTAGGGCGTAGGTATTACTTATGGAGTGCGTTCTCTATACGCAGTTTCATATCATAGTAGTGTGCTCTTGTAGTCTCATCACCAGAGGAGGTGAGTGGAGAGATCGTCCTGTAGATCCGCTGCATGAGCGCTCTCTTAGCAGAGATGGCATCTGAGGTTCGGTCGCTCAGTGTGCCATTGAAGTTGACCTCTCTCATCACCCCGGCCCTCTCAGCGTTTCGGGAGACAAGTGTCTTGCCGTCTTTCGTCACCTTAGCGGCGGAGACGCTCTCAAGCAGTGTATCGAGGAGGTTCTTCTGCACCCTCCTCTCTGCTACGGTGAGTGGACGCCGTGAGAGGGTAGGGGCAAAGATAGTGGAGAAGATGTCGTCCATAAGGTCGATCGGCTTGTACGCTGAGGCGCCGTTGATCCTCTCATTCTCGGACATCCTGACGAGTCGCTTATTGTCCAGCAGATCCCAGAGCAGGTAGCCCTGCGTGTTGCTGAGTACAAGTGTCGGAGACATCTCCAAAGTGCCGGATGGGGAGTTCTTAAGGGGGTAGGTGTATTTCAGCACCTCAGGCTCACTGAAGAGCCAGTCTGTATCTGTGATTGCCTCCTTAAGTAAAAACTGCACTGCCCGGCGCTGCCTCTCCTTGGGTACAAAGTTGTAGGTCTCCTGGTGATCACCTCTGAGAGGTGTCTCGAGGTACATACCACCTACCATAGCCATCGGGTGGAAAAGAAGAGTATTCCACTGGGCTATGAGGGCGTGGTACATGAGACCCGCCTGCTCGTAGTTTCCGTGGCGCTCTGAGGAGGCTGTCATCGGCAGTATTCTCTTGCAGATACGCTTGAGGTTAGCGATGCCCAGGGTGGAGGCCTCGATGGGGTCGTCTGTCAGATCCTCCGTCTGTGCGCGTGGATCAAGTGCCTGACGGCTGTCCTGTGCCTCGCTGTAGCGGTAGAGGGGACCCCGGTGACTGCTCAGCAGCTCCTTAAGCCCACGTCGCTCGCTGTCCTGGTCGGGATACCACCTATAGCCATACTCGATGGCGAAGAGGTCGTACGGACCGATCTTGGGACCAAATGAGGTGACCCCGTCACCGGGCTGTGCCACATAATTGAATCGTGCATAGTCCATAATGCTGGGTGCCGTCCCATGCTTGGACGTAAAGTCCGGATCCCTCAGGTCCCTCACGCTGTAGGCTGAGGAGGAGGCCATATTATGCCTCAGACCCAGAGAGTGGCCGGTCTCGTGACAGGCAACAAAGCGCATCGCCTCCCCTAACAACTCGTCCGGTATGTCCCAGGTGGCAGCCTCGGGACGAGAGGCCCCGGTCTGCAGAGCCATCCACTCCCGCAGGATATTGAGGACATTATGCCACCAGATGATATCGGCCTGGATGATACTTCCGTTACGGGGATCGTACACCGAGGGACCCATGGCATTCTCCTGCGTGCTGGCGATGTAATTGATCTTAGAGAAACGAAGGTCCAGAGGATCTACACTATCTGGGAGGATCTCCGCCCTAATCGCATCTCTGAAGCCTGCTCTCTCAAAGGCCTTATTCCAGTCCTCGATCCCCTTCTTCATATAGGTCCTCCACTTAGGAGGTGTATTCCGATCGATGTAGAAGACGATAGGATGAGTCGGTGGTACCAGCTGACCTGCAAGGTATGCAGTCGTGTCGCTCGGGGCGAGGTGCCAGCGGGTGATCACCTCCTCGCTGATGATGTCATTTCTCTCGTCGGAGTAGAAGGAGCTGGGCACGGTGAAGTAGCCGATCCTCGGACTTAGTCGGCGACCGGCAGTAGGCTCCTGTGGCAGTAGGACAAATGAGGAGGCTGTGCGTACAGTCAAGTACACGGGACCGCTTCCCTCATCGACAGAGGTCGTCAGGTCGGAGACGACAGATAGATTGTCCTCAAAGACGTGACTGCTGACGATCCGTGACAGGTCGCTATCGATCCCCGTGGGGATGTTGATGCCCTGGTAGAGGTGATTAAAGAGGGTACTCCTGCCGTCGAAGTACTTGGTGACCTTTACCATCATCCTGGTGGAGTCTCCGGAGAAGGCCGTGACCGGGAGCTTACCCATAAATGGGGATCTGTAGTTCTCCAGTACAGATCCTCTGATTGCATCCTCCTCAGGGACTCTGGGAAGAGGCTTGACATTAGTTACATAGAGGTTCTTGTCCCGATCATCGAGAGAGAGGGAGATGAGGATGTTCTCATAATTGATCCCTGTATTGATGCCGGCATCGTTGATCTCAGGCGGTACCTCCAGCACCCTATTGACGATCAGGAAGTGACGTCCCAGGAGATCTCTCGGGATACTGAAGTAGAGCTCGCCGTCAGCGGTGCGAAAGAGATCGAATAGTCCCTCGCCATACTTGTACTTCTCCACCGCTATCGTGTCGTAGGGGTTGGTCTTTGCCTCGTCAGTCGAGGACCTCTGTTGCTGCATTGCAGCGGTTTTTGATCTCAGTAGCGGACGGGACCCACAGCCGGTCAGCTGGAGACCTATCCCAAGTGTCATCGCACAGATAGCAAGCGTTTTTGCCGAGGAATTCTTCATTTTTCTTAATGGGGTGAATAGATGTTGATGGCTGTGTCGGAGTATCCTTCCGGCATATATCCTTTCTCACATAGAATACAAAAGTAGCGATTCTGGAGCAAGTTCACCAATTATCCCGGCTGAATGTTGCGCCTGGACTACTACCGGTATGAGTCGACACTATTACCGGTATTAGTCGACACTGTTACCGGTAATAGTGAAGTCTAATACCGGTATTAGATCCGGCGGATCGCCTGTTGCTGACAGACAGATGCTTGGAGCATCTCCTGTGCAGCTCCTTTACGGGGATCGCCAGCCCTGCGACTTCGGTTGTGCTCACCGGCGGGTCAGGTCTGAGCAGAGGGGTGAGGATTAGGGAAATCGGTAAAAAGGGGGTACCTTTGCACCGCTTTGCGTAGCCTCTGGTGAGAGATATATGTGGCTCACGAATGCTGCGTTTAGTGATTTGACTAATTCATAAAGCTACATTTTTCTGACATGGACTTAATTAAGGCAGTCGAGCAGGAGTTTGCTACCGAGAAGGAGCTCCCCGCATTCAAGAGCGGTGATACGATCTCTGTCAACTATCGCATTACGGAGGGTGACAAGACACGTATCCAGGTCTTCAAGGGCGATGTGATCCGTATCTCCGGTGAGGGCGTCAATAAGCGCTTCACCGTACGTAAGACCGCGTTGGTCACGTACGTCGTGCCAAGCTGTACTACCTCCGCAGTCGTCGCGGTAAGAGTGCTCGTATCAAGGAGCGTCGTTCCTTCTGATATAGATACTGTACAGGAAACAAAGAGCTATCGATCAGCATTTGAGTGCCGATCGGTAGCTCTTTTTTCATTGTAAGAATGGGACATCGTCGTCGACCCTGGATCCTGACTTGTCTTGCTCTCATCGCTCTGCTGCCTGAGGCTGTGGCGCAGGATGTGGAGTGGACGGGAGACACCGACCTCTTCGTCATCGAGGAGGGGATGATCTCTCTCGCTCCACAGGCGCGGGGACGGGAGCAAGCGATCATCAGCAGATCCTATGCGATCCGGCGGGGCGAGCCTGTGTCCTGGGAGATGGAGTGTCACTACGATAGGCGTCCGTCGAGGTACAATACCTTTGCCCTGGATCTCTTTTCCCTCGAGACTGCCGATGGCACGGAGACTTACACCCTTTGCCCCGATCCTAAGGGGATGCAGGTGCAGCTGATGAGGACGACCCGTCCCATAGAGGGCGTACGCAGAGAGGAGTCTGTCCTGCGGCTGCCTATGGAGCTGCCTGACCAGGAGTGGCGTAAGGTCTCGCTGCGGGTGGTTTATGACGGGAAGGAGTTCATGACGCTGAGTACGCTGTCTCCGGAGCAGGGGATCCGTCGGGCGACGACGTCGATACGGGTGGACGGAAGGGTCGATGCGGTGATGTCGCTGCGGGTCAGCTACACCTCGAGTCGGATGGAGTCCGTCTCCTGGTCGGAGCCTCTGGTCAGGTCTCCTCACCCGGTTGGGGATGAGCTTCGGCTGATCCGGTCTTCGGTGAGGCGTGATGGCAGCATCGCACTTTATCTTAGCCATTCGGTCGACCTAACTAAGGCGAGGGCGCGGGTGAATGGGCGCGAGGTGTCCCTTGCCTATGGAGAGCGGCTTAGTGTGGTGATCCTTCGTTCCTCTTCCCCTGAGACCGGTGCGCTTGAGATCCGTCTCTCCGATCTGGAGACAGCGGATGGTTCCGCCGGCGAGATAGAGACGACGGTCGAGCCCTTCTCAGACAAGAGTCATCACTCCCTCCTGATCTCCGAGATCATGATCGATCCGCCGTCTGTGGGGCCTCTGGCGCGGGTGCCGTATGTGGAGATCTGTAATAAGAGCACGTCGCCGATAGACCTAAGTCGGGTGATCCTCCGCTACCGAGCGACAGCCTACGAGCTACCCGCAGTCTCTCTGCCTCCGGGGGGCTATGCGGTGCTTCACTCGTCACGTCAGACTCTTGCTCGGGGGAGATTTGTCAGGGTGCCGATGGATCACTTCCCCTCGATGAGCGGCTCCTTTACCCTTGCCCTGGAGGGGCGTGACGGGCAGCCGTACGATAGGGTGGTGGTGGATGACAGGCTCCATGAGCCGGGACTGCCTAAGGAGGGGCACTCCCTGGAGCGTATCGCTTCAGATCCGCCGCAGTGGCGCTACTCAACCGCACCGATGGGAGGCACTCCGGGTGTACCGTCCCTTATGAGACCCTATGCTAAGGTCGCACCTGGAGAGCTGGTGGTGAGCGAACTGATGCTCTCGCCGGAGAGTGTCGGAGAGAAGTATATCGAGCTGTATAATAACTCCTCCCATCCGGTGGAGCTGGACGGGGTCTATCTGAGCTACAGAAACAGTCCCACGTCCTCCTTCTCTCACTGGTCACTGGTTGTCTCGCCCTATACGCTGCCACCCGGAGCCTTTACTGTGCTGACCCCTTATCCTCCCGCCCTGGCGCGACTTTATCCCATATCAGACCGATCGACCTTTGTTGAGCGAATCGACTTCCCTTCTCTCAGTCCAACTTATAGCGAGATCCGCCTGCTTGCGCGTGCGGATCGTGAGGTGGTTGATCAGGTGACTTATCGGCGGCAGTGGCTGGGAGATACGACTGCTGATCGGACGAAGTACTCGCTGGAGCGGGTCTCTCCTAAGTCGGATGGGACGAGGAAGAGCTCCTGGCGCAGAGCCTCCGAGGCGACGCGAGGTGGAACCCCCGGTCGTGCCAATAGCGCCTCTGTGGAGAGCGATCCGGCCTCACTCTGGCCTGACGATCCACGACTGACCTACAAGCAGATGATGGCACTCCTGCCGATCTATGGGGAGCTTGCGACGCTGGAGCTCTTCACCCTCGACGGGCAGATGATCTATCGCAAGCAGGGGCGGGAGGTGAGTGATCTCCTCCGGAAGCTCCAGGAGGGGCGTGCCCCTCTGCCGACGCTGATCGTGGTGGTCCGGGTCGTCTTTACCCATCCCGATCCGGACTTTGCCCCACTCACATACTCTGGTAAGTGGGTCCATGCCGGTGCGATGTAAAAAGAGAGGCGAAGCCAGACGGCCTCGCCTCTCTTAGTCTTACAGCTCGAGGGTAATGCTGCCGTAGACGCCTATGCCGGGACTGTAGTAGTGGCTCCAGCGCTGGATCCTCTGATTGAGGAGGTTCTCCACCGTGAGCGAGACGCCAAGATTCTTCAGCACCTTATAGGAGACTTGAGCATCGAGCTTGGTCGTGAAGGGTAGGGTGTAGACCATCTCCTCTCCCTCACGGACTAACTCGCGCGGGAGTAGCTGCTGCATCTTGATCCCACCTAAGCCGAGGAAGTTAGCGCTCAGGGTCAGATCCTTGATCGGACTGTAGGCGAGGTCTGCCGTCAGCTCCAGGGTCGGTCTGCCGAGTACGCTCTCCATCACCTCGTGATCCGCCCTGGTGCCCTCCTCCTCGGAGAGAGCCGGACGGGCGTAGTGACTGTACTTCACACCGAGCGAACCGCTGAGCCCCTCCGCTCCTACATAGCGAGCACCGAGGCTGAAGTAGCCGTGGCGTACAGATCCGAGATTACGGAGATCATAGACCGCTACCTCTGCATAGGGCTCTCCTTGGTAGTCCTCCGGTGTGGGGGTGGAGCCGCTCTTGCTCGCAAAGTCGTAGAAGTCCCGGTAGTCGGCAAATCCGCCCTTGAGGTCGAGGGCAAAGCCGTACCAGGAGCCCAGCTCCAGCCCCAGTGCGACATCGTAGGTCGAGGACTCGATGCCCTGAGCGATGCTCATCGGGTCAGCATACCTATTGATCCGATAGAGGTCGCGCATCGAGAGCATTGATATGCCGCCGTTGGCCGAGAGTAGGAGCGAAGCCTTGTCGTGCATCCTCCAGCGGAGTAGCGCATCGGGTGTGATCAGCAGCTGCTTGGCGCCCATCGTGGGTAGCTGCACCTTCACCCCCGCCCGCACCTGGAGCGATGGGATGATGTAATCAAAGTGAGGGATGAGGGTGATGATCTGTGATGCCTTGCCTCCTGCTACCTCCTTGTCGAGAGAGAAGCGATTGATCTCATAGCCGGCGTCGACGCCGAATCTGAAGTCGTTGATCTTAGCTCCATAGGTGAGGCTTCCCTGAACGCCGGCATGAAGTGCATCGCCTCGCCCGTCGATGTAGACCCCGATCGGCTCGCCCTCCCGAGCAGCATTTACATTTGCATTGCGATTACCGTAGTCGACAGTGGCGCTCAGGCTGTACTCCCAGGTGGAGAGGGCGCTGAGTGGTGCCGGTGAGAGGGAGACACTGAGTCCCGTGCCATAGTAGCTCATCAGCTCAGGCTTCTCCGGCGTAGCGGTGATGAAGTGGTACGGCAGCTCACCAGACTTCACCGAGCTCAGCGGATGTCCATACAGAGAGTGGGCGTGCCCGAAGCCGAATCCCTCGATCTCCAGCATTCGGTCGCTATCGGGTAGCTTCTGTGAGTATCTCACCAGCCCCTCCGTGTCGTGGGTCTCATTGATCGGAGCCTCGTCCAGCTTCCCCTTTTCCCCAGTGACGTGTCGGGAGGTGTGGTCAAGGGCGAGCGTGATCGTCCCGTACTCTCCGGCTCTGAAGTGGGCCCCGATATTACCTCCGGCCTTGACCGGATAACCGCCAAAGAGTCTGGCGTAGAAGTGGTGGCTTCCGTAGTCCGGCAGGAGCAGGTTCTCGCTCGGGGTGAAGAGTCGAGGTCTTGCCTTCATGCTCAGGCTGTAGCTGTTGCGCGCAAAGTCCAGAGGGTGGAGCTGCCGAGGTGTCTGATTAGCAAGGGGATTGAAAAACTCTTTCCTTGCCTGACCGGTCTCCGGTATGTAGGCTCTCTGCAGGGTCATCGACCGGCGGAGCGTGTCTGCCGGTGTCTGGGCGCTCAGACTAAGGAGCATCGACGATGCTGCGAGCGTGACTAAGAGTTGTCTGATCTTCATATATAGGGTTGGATCTTTCTTTAGGAAAAAATGAATACGCTGAAGTCAGAGGCGTGAGAGGCGCTCATCGATCTGATCAATGATGCCGTCCTGCCGGTCCTTATACCCGGATCGCAGGCTCTCGAGGTAGGTCTTGGCTG
>QWCE01005761.1_pt1 | contig 17937 bp, 14 predicted proteins | sample 1972531 | NCBI WGS metagenome assembly QWCE01 (sample SAMN09866716, study PRJNA288562) | Human gut metagenome isolate term4_stool, whole genome shotgun sequencing... | reverse complement strand
ATCATGAACTTGCAGTTCATGATCGTGATCTACACTCGCTTCGCTCGGCAGTCTTTATTATATCATGATATTCCATATGCTATCAGACACGATTGGTTTCAGAAACATGGAAATCAAAAGCGTAACTGCCAGAATCAGGACAGGTTCATATCGTACCAAAATTCCTTTCGAATCCACTGATTTTAAAGAGAACGGAAAAGAAAATCTTCTGCTTATTTCATATCCCAGCACGGTTCCCGCCGTATTGGTGATCAGATCATCAATATCCGTAAGCCGGAATGTAAATATCTGTAATAGTTCAATCCCCAGTGATACCGCGAGTCCCATGGAAAACATAGTTTTGAAAGACCGGAAATTCTTCCAGACCGCAGGGACAAAAAATCCCATCGGTATAAATAAAATGATATTCAAAATCGTATTTTTCATATATGCAAACGGACTATTTACAATGTCTGCAAACGGTATCAGATTCAGACCAAAATCCACCTGAAATATCCCAACCGCAGGAACACCCACAACTGAAAACAAAGCAATCGCATAAAATGCAAATATCAGTTTTACACAAAATGATTTAAATTCCCATTTCCTGTAGATTGTACACTGCAAAATAGCCAAAGCAGGAATCACAAAAATAGCAGCTGAGACACAATCTATCCCGATTGATAATAAACGCATCATTAACGTTTCCCCCCTAAATATCCTGATCCTGCATATAAATTTATCATATTCCTGCCCGTAATCCCATTGATATTCTATTAAGATTGATGAAGAATTGATGAACTTTTTCTGACATTTTTTCACTACGGAACAAGCAGAAAATCATATAATTTTTCTGCCGCTGCCGACATCGGCGCACGCTCGTTTGAGACAATGCAAAACTCGCGTTCCGGTATCGCCCTGTCAAATTTCAATACGAATAATTCCCCATTTTCAATGTATTTTTCTGCGAAATCCGACACGACACTGGCAACACCGAGGTTGCGCACTGCAAACTGAATGAGCATATCGCTCGTCGCAAGTTCAAATTCCGGCCGGACAAATGTGCCGCGCTCTGCCAGATAATCCTCCACATATTTTCTTGTGGAAGTGCTGCCCTCTAAGCACATGACCGGAAGATTTTCAAGCTCTTTATAGCTTAATTTTCCACCTTTTAAATACTCAAACTTTTTTCCCGCCACAAAGACATCCTGAATTTTGCGGACAGGTGTCATTTTAAAATCATATTTATTGTTCACCGGGGTACTGATGATCCCAAAATCAATTTTTCCGTCCTGTAAATGTTTCAACGTCTCCGGTGTCGGGGCATTCGTCACGGTCACCTTGATCTGTGGAAATGCATCATGGAACGCTTCTAAATAAGGAAGCAGATAAAACTGCAATGTCATGTCACTAGCCCCCACACAGATTTCTCCGGCATCTAAGTTTAACATCTCTGAGAGTTTTTTCTCCCCGGTAAGGATTGTCTCATATCCTTTTCTCACATATTCTGCAAGCAGTCCGCCTTCTTTTGTCAAGCGCACGCCTTTGGATGTCCGCACAAAGAGAGCACAGGAAAGATCACTTTCTAAATGCTTGACTGCCTGGCTGACTGCCGGCTGTGAGATGGAAAGTGCCTCTGCTGCGAGGGAGATACTGTTGTATTTGGATACATAATAAAAAATTTTGTAGTATTCGAGGTTTGTCTGCATTATTTTACTCCGTGATTTTACTGTGACTTGCAAATAATTGCTTTCTTATTATAACAGTTTCCCACGAAAAAATCTTTTCTTTTGCGAAAACAAAAAATTTATATTTTTTCGCAAAAATAAACATTGTCTTTTTGCGGTCCATGCCTTATACTAAGTTGCTGAAACGTAAAGAATATGCGTGTTGAGGCTAAAAAACACGGACAGATTTTTAACTATTTTATAAATCAAGGAGTACAGATTATGACAAAAGACATGACAATGGGAAGCCCGCTCAGAATGATCTTACTTTTTTCCGTTCCGGTTTTACTGGGAAATATTTTTCAGCAGTTTTATAACATGGTGGATACGATCATTGTCGGGCAGTATCTTGGTGAGGATGCTCTGGCTGCGGTAGGCTCTACCGGATGTCTGATGTTCCTTGTATTAGGATTTGCAAATGGTATTGCGCAGGAATTTGGCGTTATGGTCTCCCACGCCTTCGGTGCAAAAGATTTCAAGCTGTTAAAGCATTATGTCGCACTCTCCCTGATACTGACTGCCATTGTATCGTTACTTCTGACTATCCCTACGGTGGCAGCTTCCAGACAGTTTCTTATTTTAATGAAAACACCGGACAATATCTTAGGACTCGCAGACTCTTATATTAAAGTCATTTTCGCAGGTATCCTGCTCACGATGTCCTACAACGTTGCCGCCGGTATTTTAAGAGGGATCGGCGACAGCAAAACACCGCTGTATTTCCTGATTCTCTCTTCCTTTTTAAATATTGTGCTCGACCTGTTTTTGATCGTCGTCGTAAAACTTGGAACCGCAGGCGCTGCCTATGCAACGATCATTGCGCAGGGTGTCTCCGCACTGCTTTGCTTTATTTATATGTTCCGCAAATTCGACATTTTAAAAACCAGCCGGGAAGATTACTATCTCGACGGATACGGTGTGTTCAATATGCTTTCCATCGGTATTCCGATGGCGCTCAACTATTCCATCACCGCTATCGGAACCATGATCCTGCAGGGTGCAGTCAATATTTTCGGTTCCAGTGTTGTGGCTGCCTTCACTGCCGCCTCCAAAGTGGAAAACCTCTCCACCCAGACCATGCCGACACTCGGCACTGCGATTGCCACCTACTGCGGTCAGAACCTCGGCGCAGGAAAATACAAACGTATCTACGAGGGAATGCGCAAAGGATTTTTCATCTGCATTTTTATCTCGCTTGCTGCCTCTGCCATCTGCGTATTCGGCGGACGTTTTATTGTGAGCTGGTTTGTGAGCAATCCTTCTGAAGAAATTTTCGACTATGCCATGCAGTATCTGAACACCATCAGTTTCTTCATGCTGCCGCTCGCATGGATTTTCCTTTACCGGAACGCCCTGCAGGGCTTAAACCGCGGACTTGTTCCAATGTTAAGCGGTGTTGTGGAAATGGTGTGCCGTATTATCGTGATCGCCGTCACCTTAAATCCGTTCGGTTACTGGGCAGTCCGTCTGGCAAGCCCGATCACATGGCTGTTCACCGGAATCCTGCTGATCGTGACGTATTTTATCTGGGAAAAACAGAGCCGGAAAAAACATTCCGGTTCACCAGACTAAAATTTTAGTTTTCCACCCCACTTCTGAACAGCCTCCACAAGCTGTATCAGATACCGGAACACCGGCTCCGTGATGACTGCGAACACGATCATGAGCATTGCACATTTTCCTGTGACTGCCGTGATCGCAAACAGTTCACTGAAAAACAGCATACAAAATAACCAGCCGATGACCATCGCTGCGATCAGGATCGCATGCGGTGTTGTCATCGGTTTTGCTATATGATAAAGGATCATGAAGCCGACAACTGCGATCAGGATCGTGCACGACGTGGAAACGCACTCTTTTTCCACTCCGAACTCCCTGCAAAAAATCACCAGGCCGCTCACCACGATAAAATCTGTAATCCCAGCCGGAAGCGCCTGGATCAGGACATTGGTAAGAAAATGCCCATGGATCTGATTCCGGTTCTGCTCCAGCGCCAGAAAAAATGACGGAATCCCGATCGTAAAAACACTGATGAGCGACACCTGCGATGGCTCCAGCGGATAATCGATCAGAAACAGCATGGAAAATACGGCTAAGAGCATGGAGAAAATGTTCTTGACCAGATAAAGGCTGGCAGTGCGCCCGATGTTGTTCACCACCCGCCGCCCTTCCATGACAACCGCCGGCATTTTATTGAAATCGTTATCGAGCAGCACAAGCTGTGCCACATGCGAAGCCGCCTCACTGCCTGATGCCATCGCAATGCTGCAGTCTGCATCTTTTAACGCAAGAATATCGTTCACGCCGTCTCCGGTCATTGCCACGGTCTTTCCCTGCTCTTTTAATGCCTGCACCAGAAGACGTTTCTGCTCCGGTGTCACCCTGCCGAACACCGTGTATTTTTTTGCTGCCTTCCGCACTGCATCCGCTGTTTTCAACGTTGCTGCGTCCACCTGTTTTTCCGCATGGCGGATTCCCGCTTTCTTTGCGATCTCCGATACCGTGACCGGATTGTCCCCGGAGATCACTTTCACTTCCACTCCCCGCTTGGAAAAGTAACGGAACGTATCCATTGCCCCCTCACGAATTGCATTGTTGAGCAGGATAAATGCAATGGGAGTTGCATTTTCTGTCAGTTCTTTTCCATCCAGATTCCCCTCATACTCTGCAAATACAAGCACACGATATCCCTTTTCCAGAAATACTTCGATTGTTCCCTGAACAGCCGCATAATCCTGCCGCAGCACAAATTCCGGTGCGCCGACCACATAAGCTTTTCCTGCCAGAACCACTCCGCTGTATTTTGTGGCAGACGAAAACGGGACGATTTTTTCTGCACTGTTTTCTATCGGCTCCGTAAAATACTGCTGCAATGCCTCCATCGTTGCATTGTCGCACGGCAGGGCACGCACACAGTCAGAGATCGTTTTTGCGACTTTATTTTTTTCCTCTTCGGCTGCAAGGTTCTGGTCTTTTGCAAGGATAAACTGTGCCACTTCCATTTCCGGCACGGTAATGGTTCCGGTCTTATCCACGCACAGCACATTTACCCGCGCCAGTGTCTCGATACATTTCATGTCATGGATCAGTACCTTTTGTTTTCCAAGCCTCATCACCGACACCACCATCGCCACACTTGCAAGAAGGTACAGACCTTCCGGGATCATTCCGAGAATGGCCGCCACCATGCCTGTCACACTATCTTTCATCGTCGCCCCGGAAAAAAAGTATTGCTGTAAAAACAGGATCGCCCCGATCGGCAAGATGATCACACCCACAGTCTGCACTAGGCGGTTCAATGCCCGGATCATCTCCGACTGCTCGCCCTCTTTTGTCTGCGTCGCCTGTAACATCAGTCCTGAAATATAAGAATCTTTTCCCACTTTTTCCAGTTTTGCCATGCACTCTCCTGATATCACAAAACTTCCCGAAAAAAGGGAATCTCCATCTTTTTTTACAATCTCATCGGCCTCCCCTGTGATCAAAGCCTCGTTGACTGTGATATTGCCGGATAACACCAGTGCGTCCGCCGGAATCTGTCCACCTGCTGAAAGCATTATCACATCATCCTGCACCAGTTCATCCGCCAAAACCTCCTGATCACTTCCGTTGCGCCGGACCGTGATTTTCGGTGTGTTTAATATCGTAAGATCATCCAGAATCTTTTTGGAACGCAGCTCCTGGATGATCCCGATCAACATATTTGCAATAATAATAGGTAAAAAAGTAAGATCCCGAAAAGATCCCACTACGATCAGAAGGATCGTAATGATCAAAAAAATAAGATTATAATAAGTTACAACATTTGAGCGGATGATCTGTGCCACTGTCTTTGTGGAAGAATCTACGCTTTCATTCGACAACCCTGCTTTTTTCCGAAATTCCACTTCAGCAGTGGACAGCCCACCCATATTCTGGCACATTCTGCATCTCTCCATCTCACTTTATGATGCTTTAGTATGCCCTGTTTTTTGTTAAACTATTTGAACAATCGCTAATTGTTCTTTATTTTGCTTTTAGTGCCCAGACAGCTTTGATCTGGCTCCTGATTTTTCCATAGTCCCATTTCTGGCCACTGCGGTATAAAGAAAACGGATCGTTAATGGAAAATCCCTCATCATCATAGTCATAGAGCAGGATAAAATGTCCCCCTGTAGTGAAATCTCCCTGCCGCACAGAGCAGATCACGATATCTCCCTGATCTAAGTGCTGTTTGATCTCAGTCTGGCTGATATTGATCTGCTCGGAGCGGATACCGTAAGCTGCCGCCCCCTCTGTCATAAGCGACCACATCGTTCCTGTGCCGGACATATAAAACCCTTCCTGCATGGCAAATTTTGCGATTGCAGCCGGAGTTGCCTCCTCGTTTCCAGTCAGCGCAACTACTGCCATCGCCAGTGTTGTCGGACCGCATCCGCTGATCGCAACATTGCTGTCATCCCCATATGCAAGGCAACCCCAGCGTTTATCCCACTGTAAAAAGAGCGGATATTCTTCCTGTAACTCTTTCTCTGTCAGTTCTGCTTTATCATAATCCCTTGTGTTCCCTTTGTAATCAGCTACAAATGCGATCATTTCCGGATTATTTGCCAGATTGATCAGTAATTTTTCCGGATATTTCTCTGCATTTTCCACGATCTGTGCGTAGCGTTCATCTGACGCTTCCATCTGTTCTAACTGTCTGATTGCCTGATTCAAGGAATAATCTACCGGTTTTGATAACACAACCTGTGGAATCTCCGCGAACGGATCATTCGTTTCTTCGCTGTCTGCCGGTTCTTCGACAGTTTCTGTAGCAGACTGTTCCAGTTTTTCAGTTCCATCTGCTGTTGTTCCATTATCTACGTCATTTGTAATTTGATTTTCTTTTTTCTCTTCATCGGAGTTATCCTGCGCTGATGCCAGCACTTCTTCTGTTTTTCCAAGTTTGATCTCAGGAAAATATCTTCCACAGACACATCCCAGTAAAAAAGATGTCAAAAGCATTACACTCAAAACGATTTTTCTTTTCCGTACAAGCTTTTTCTGTCTCAGTCTTCTTTCGTCTAATTCTGTCTGATTCTGTATCTGGCGCTGATTCTGCTCCTTCATCTATCGGTAACCTCTCTCGTATTTCTTTCTTGCGTGTAATTTTGCTACCCTCTTCATAAAATATTAATAAAACTTTGGGTTTTCTTTGGAATACTTACAGAAAAAAACAGGTGCCAAATGTATGATCCATTCAGCACCTGCCCTGTCCCGTCTGTTTTTATTTGTTGCTGAGATATTCGTGAATACCCTTAGCTGCTGCTTTACCGGCACCCATCGCAAGGATAACAGTTGCTGCACCTGTCACAGCGTCACCACCGGCATAAACACCTTCTTTGGAAGTTGCACCAGTCTCTTCTTCCGCAATAATGCATTTTCTGCGGTTGATATCAAGACCTTTTGTAGTGGATGAGATCAGAGGGTTTGGAGAAGTACCAAGTGACATGATCACAGTATCTGCCTCGATCTCATATTCAGAGCCCGGAATCTCAACCGGACTTCTTCTTCCGGAAGCATCCGGTTCGCCAAGTTCCATTTTGATCACTTTTGCACCCTTTACACAACCGTTTTCATCCACCAATAATTCGGTTGGATTCTGGAGAAGATCAAAGATGATACCTTCTTCTTTTGCGTGATGTACTTCCTCTTTACGGGCCGGAAGTTCTTCCTCACCACGACGGTATACGATATGCACCTCTGCACCCAGTCTTCTTGCTGTTCTGGCAGCGTCCATTGCCACATTACCACCACCTACTACGATGACTTTCTTACCTGCTTTGATTGGTGTGTCGTAATTGTCCAGAAAAGCTTTCATAAGGTTATTTCTTGTTAAATACTCATTGGCTGAGAATACACCCATTGCCTGCTCACCCGGAATACCCATAAATCTTGGGAGTCCTGCACCGGATCCAATGAAGACTGCCTCAAAGCCCTCGTTGTCCATCAACTCATCGATTGTTACGGATTTACCGATGACAACGTTGGTCTCGATCTTAACCCCCAATGCTTTCACGTTTTCCACTTCAGCGGCAACCACTTTCTGCTTTGGAAGACGGAATTCAGGGATACCGTAAACCAAAACACCGCCTGCCTGATGCAATGCTTCGAAAATCGTCACATCATAACCAAGCTTTGCAAGATCTCCTGCACAGGTAAGACCTGCCGGACCTGAGCCGATCACTGCTACTTTATGTCCATTTAACTTTTCTGCCTTTTTCGGTTTAATGCCATGTTCTCTTGCCCAGTCCGCAACAAAACGCTCTAATTTACCGATCGCTACAGGCTCTCCTTTGATTCCACGGATACATTTTCCCTCGCACTGTGTCTCCTGTGGACATACACGGCCACAGACTGCCGGAAGTGCGGAAGACTCGCTGATCACATGGTAAGCAGCCTCAAAATTACCTTCTTTGACTTCTGCGATAAATCCCGGAATATTGATGGATACCGGACATCCCTTCATGCACTGTGCATTTTTACAGTTTAAGCAGCGGGCAGCTTCTGCCATTGCCTCTTCTTCGTTATATCCCAAACATACTTCTTCAAAGTTCGCTGCACGAACGGCTGGCTCCTGCTCACGAACCGGAACTCTAGTTAATACGTCCATTTTTTCCTCCTGATTCTATGTAACTGACCAGACAGTTTTCTCTCTGATCTGCAAAATTTCTGATTTTTAACTGTTACAATTGCCGCATCCACCATGATGTGTTGCACCTTCCTGTAATTTCAGCATGGCTCTTCCCTCTTCGGTCTTATACTGGGCCTGTCTTCTCATTGCCTGGTCAAAATCAACCAGATGTCCGTCGAACTCCGGTCCGTCTACACATGCAAATTTTACCTCATCGCCTACAACCAGACGGCAGGCACCACACATTCCAGTTCCGTCTACCATGATCGGATTCATGGAAACAACCGTTGGAATCCCTAATTCTTTTGTCAGTTTGCAGACAAATTTCATCATGATCATTGGTCCGATCGCCACACAGTGGTCATAACGCTTTCCATTATCCCAGAGTTCCTGCAGCTGTGCAGTACCGGTTCCTTTGAAACCATACGAGCCATCATCCGTTGTCACATAAAGGTTTGTGGCAACTTTTTTCATCTCATCCTCTAAGATCAGTAAATCTTTGTTACGTGAACCCATGATGACATCACAGTCAACACCATGCTCATGCAGCCATTTTACCTGAGGATAAACCGGAGCTGTACCAACACCGCCTGCAACAAATAAAATTTTCTTTTTCTTTAATTCTTCGATATCTTCATGGATCAGATCTGATGGGCATCCCAGAGGTCCAACGAAATCTTCAAAAGCATCCCCTTCCTGTAAGCTTACCATACGCTCTGTGGAAGCTCCTACGGTCTGGAATACGATTGTGATTGTTCCCTCTTCTCTGTTGTAATCACAGATGGTAAGTGGAATACGTTCACCCTCCTCATCAATTTTTACAATAACAAACTGTCCCGGTTCGCAATACTGCGCAACACGGGGAGCCTTGACATCCATAAGATAGATCTTGTCTGCCAGTTTTTCTCTTCTAACGATTGGATACATGTTTTTCCTCCTTGTATATACTCACTGCCTTTTTCATCTCTGTAATCGTTTTTCTTAATCACGAGTCTCCTATGAAAATATACATTTTTTTAGCATTACTTTATATAATAAAGGAAAAGCCGTTAGATTTCAACGGCTTTTCCTCGGTTTTACAGTATTTTACTATAATGATTATTTATGGAACCCATTCTTTTTTGTTTCCATCTATACAATATTATTATGCCTCCACTTTGGAAAACAGAATTCTGTCATTATCCAATGCCTTTCCGGCACGGACTGCAAACTGCTCTAACAGATCATCCACTGACATCTTTTCCCGTTCTTCCCCGGAAACATCCAGCACAATATTTCCCGAATCCATCATGAGGGTACGGTTTCCAAGTTCAAGCGCCTGATGCATGTTGTGCGTGACCATAAGGCAGGTGATGTTCTGCTCTGACACTATCTTTTTTGTGAGGTTCAGTACTTTCTCTGCGGTGGCAGGGTCTAAAGCTGCGGTATGCTCATCCAGCAGCAAAATCTTAGGAGTCACCATCGTTGCCATCAAAAGTGTGAGTGCCTGACGCTGTCCACCGGACAAAAGTCCGACCGGCTGCTTCATACGGTCTTCTAACCCCATGTCAAGCAGTGCGAGCTGCTCTCTGAATTTTTTCTTGTCCGCTGCCTTGATCCGGCTGAAATAGGCATTCTTTGAAGTAGTCGTGCGCAGGTAGGCAAGCGCCATATTCTCCTCGATCGTCATATGTGGTGCGGTTCCCTTCAATGGATCCTGAAACAAATGACCAATCACTTTACTGCGGACATGCTCTTTCTGATAGGTAATGTCCTCACCATCCAGCATGATCAGTCCTTTGTCTGCAAAAAAGGCTCCTGTTATCGCATTAAACAGCGTTGATTTTCCGGCTCCGTTGCTTCCTACGATCGTTGCAAAATCCCCCTGCTTTAAGGTGAGATTCAGATTTTTTAATGCACATTTTTCATTGACAGTTCCCGGATTAAAAGTTTTGCTGACATCGCGCATCACAAGCATTGCGTTCTTCTCTGCCATTATCTTTCTCCTCCTTCGCTGCCATTTTTCATAATCTCCTGAACGTATATCTGGTTCTGAGCCTTTGCGGCACGTTTCTGCCGGTAAAAATTCATCTGCTTTTTCAGATATGGGAATGCGATCGCCACGGCTACAATGATTGCAGAAACAAGTTTTAAACACTCTGCCGGTACATTTAATCTCAGGGCAACTGCCACGATAAAACGATACAGGCAGCTTCCTAAAATAACGCCGGTCACACGCTGTAACATACCGCCTTTTCCAATGATAGATTCCCCAATGATCAGGCTGGCAAGTGCGATTGTTACCATTCCGGTTCCAAGATTGATATCACAGGATTTCTGATACTGCGCAAGCAGTCCGCCGGAGAGACCGGTCAGGGCATTGGCAACACAAAGTCCGATCGTGATCATGGCACTTGTATTAATGCTGGAAGCTCTTACCATATCCGGATTATCTCCGGTTGCGCGGATGGAAAGTCCAAGCCTTGTATTTAAAAAGAAAGAGATCAGCACTCCTACAATGATAACGATCAGTGCAGCCACGATCAGTTTATACCACGTTCCACCGATCGCTGTTTTTGCCCAGGTAAAAACGGATTCACAGTTGAATAAGTTCATGTTGGAAGCGAATCCCATTACTGCAATATTAATTGTATACAATCCGGTATTTACGATGATTCCCGCCAAAATGGACTGAATCCCCATTTTTGTCTGTAAGAAAGCGGTCACAAAACCGGAGCAGACACCAGCTGCCATCGCTGCAAATAATCCTAATATCGGATGACCTGCAAGTGTCACCGATGCACAGACGGCACATCCCAATGTAAAACATCCATCGGTCGAAAGATCCGCAATGTTTAAAATACTGAAGGATATAAATAATGCCAGTGCGACCAGTGCATAGATAAAACCAAGTTCTAATGCACTCTGTACAATTGATAATGTAATAATGGAACCCATACCTTAATTAAACTCCTCTGCTGTTACTGTCTCGATCAATTCGGAACACATATCTTTAAAGATAGAATAATCGATTCCGACTTTTTCTGCAATCTCTGTATTTACGGTTACGATACCGCTGTCTAATGTTTCTACCGGTGTTGTGGCCGGATCTGCTCCGTTTGCAAGAATGTCTGCAACCATGTCTGCTGTCTTTGTTCCAAGTGTCTCATAGTTGACGCCGTATCCTAAGAATGCTCCGTTTAAAGCAAAGGAATCTGCACTTGTGTAGTGAGGGATACCTGCGTCTGCAAATTTTTCAAAAATCGCAAGTTCTGCTGTCATAACAGTGTTGTCCTGTGGTGTAAAAATAGCGTCTACTTTTTCTGCTACCAGGGAATCTGCTGCTGCCTGGATCTCACCGGTTGTTGTACCTGTTTTTTCTACATAGGAAATCCCATGTTCATCGCAGTAATCTTTTGCCGCCTGAATAGCACTTGCGGAAGAATCCTGGCTCTTATCATACAGCAATCCGATTTTTGCTGCATCCGGATCCGCTGCCAAAATGAAATCCATGATCTGTGCCACATCAATTGCATCGGATGTTCCTGTAATATTGGCACCCGGAGCATCTGCACTTGCTACAAGTCCTGCTCCGACCGGATCTGATACTGCGGAAAATACAACCGGGATCTGATTATCTTCCGTTGCGTTCTGCATGATCATTGCTGCCGGCGTTGCGATCGGAATGATCACATCGACGCCCTCTGCCACAAGATCTGCTGCGATCTGATTTAAGGTAGAGGAATCTGCCTGACCATTATAGGTGTAATCTGCATAATCAAATGTCACACCAAGTTCTGCTCCTTTTGCATCCAGCTCTGCCTCAATTGCTTTCTCGATCTGGTTTAAGGATGCATCATCTACATACTGTACGATCCCAACTTTGTACACGGTTTTGTCTGCAGTATTCTGTGCAGTGTCCTTTGCGGAATCGGCTGCGTCTGCACTGCTCTCTGTTGTGTTCGTGCTGTTTCCTGCATTGGATGTGTCTGTGCTGTTTCCACATCCACCGATCATTGTTGCTGCCATTGCCATTGTCAATACTGCTGCCATCATTTTTCTCTTCATCATTTTTTCCTCCAAATTTTAAGAATGTTTTTTGAAAGAAATCCGTTTTGAAAGTTATAAGAATCATGTATTGCGGTTTTGTTTGCAAGTAAACAAAAACCGTCTCAAGCTGTTGCTTGAGACGGTAATAAAATCTTATTATCGCGGTACCACTCATCTTGACCATCCGGTCCACTCTCTCATGTACTATCATACACGCCTGATTGATAACGGGTTCGGTTCCCGGTGACTCCTACTGCTGATACATGGCTCTGTATGCTTCATGTATGTTGTTCAGGTCACCCTCGAAAGTCCATTCAGTAAAATGATCCATACTGCAATCCCACCACCTGCAGCTCTCTGTAATATCAACAGATTACTTACTACTCTTTCTCAACGGTTTTTCTTTATGGTGTTACTTTAATACATTAACGTATCTTTGTCAACACCTTTTTTATGTTTATGAAAAGTATACAAGTTCATCTTCCGGTTTTTCTGCCGGTGTCACTGAGATTGGATAAAGAACAGGTCCTTTTCCCTTGTACTCTTTTGCAAATTCCACATGCACTTCTGCTGTGATATTGATCCAGGATTTGTGAGGTATTTCATCTTCCCTGTCGTATTTCGTTTTGAAACCGATAAAGGTAACATCCTCCACACAGCAGGTCATTGCGAAACGTCCTGGAACCATAATTCCTTTTTTCAGTTTGTCCGGATTGTATACAAGTGCTAAGAAAGAAACTTTTTTGCCCTCATATTTTTTCGGATTCTCCTGACAATCCATATACCAGATGGCGTAATCTGCATCGGAAATTTCAATCTCATCCGCAGTAATGTCAAATGGCAGTTCCTCCGGTCTCTCATCAAGTGTTCCGTCCGCACGCTCATAGACAAGCTGTGCTTTCCGGTTTAATGCCTTGACATTTCTGCGGTATTTTCCCTTGTCTGTGCTGTCATCACAGCGATTGAAGATCACGACATCTGCGGAAAAAAGCTGTTCCATGATCATCGTGCGCATATTTGCAAGATACATATCGAATGTCGTTGCATCTACTGTGGCAAGCTGCTGCACGATCATCCAATGCTTCGGAAGCTCCATATCCATGAGTGTTCCCATCTGCCACGTTCCGTTGTACTCTAAGAATACCTGCTCCGGCTGGTACTCGGTATTTACTTTTTTCAAAAAGTCCTCTGTAAAATCTGCCTCACTGTCTACCATGACAAGTTTTACATTATTTTTTTCAAGTTCTTCATCCGTAAACTCTGCATCGCCGTCTTCACAGCAGATGACAAGGCTTTTTCCCTCTTTTGCAAAGCCCTGCTCAAATAAGGTGTCTTTGATGAGGGAGGTCTTTCCACTGTCCATAAAACCGGTAAATAAATATACTGGTATTTCGTTCATATATATTCTCCCTTATTAAATTCCGAATAACTCTTCTAATCTGTGTTCGTCAATGTTGCAGCCGATCACACAAAGTCTTCCTGTATAGTCAGGCTCACCGTCACGGAGTTCATACTCGCCCGGAACCATGTCAAAGTAAATCCAGGAACCATTCTCATCCTCTACCATTCCTTTGGCACGGAGGATTGTTCCGTAATCATCTGTCTCGCAGAGTGTCTTTAATACATCCTCAATCTTTTCCTTCGTGAATTTGTGAGGAGTCTCTTTGCCCCAGCTTGTAAACACTTCATCTGCATGATGGTGATGATGATCGTGGTCATGGCATCCACAGGTGCAGTTTTCGTCATGTTCATGATGGTGGTCATGGTCTTCATGATCGTGATGGTGTTCATGGTCGTGGTCGTGATGATGCTCATGATCGTGATCTTCGTGGTCATGGTCCTCATGATCGTGGTCATGCTCATGGTCGTGGCATCCGCAGGTGCAGTTCTCATCATGTTCATGATGATGTTCGTGCTCATGCTCCTCTGCCTCTTCTTTGGCATGCTGCTCAGCCATCAGTTTCATCTCAAGAGAATCTGCTCCCTCGATCACTTTTAAGATCTGCTCGCCTTTGATCGCATCCCATGCTGTTGTGATGATTGCAGCCTTTGGATTCAATGTCTGGATCTGTTTTACACAAAGTTCTAACTGCTCAGGTGTTGCATTCTGGCTTCTGCTCAGTACAACAACTGTAGCATATTCAATCTGATTATTAAAAAATTCACCGAATGCTTTCATCTGTTTGCTTGCTTTTAAAGCATTTACGACAGTTACGAGTCCGTTTAATTTAACGTCTTCCTCTTTCTCGATATCGATCACAGACTTCATAACATCGGATAACTTACCGACACCGGATGGCTCGATCAGAATGCGGTCCGGATGATATTTGTCAATCACTTCGTGAAGATTCTTTCCGAAATCACCTACTAATGAGCAGCAGATACAGCCGGAATTCATCTCGGTGATCTGGATTCCTGCATCTTTTAAGAAACCGCCGTCGATTCCGACTTCACCGAACTCATTCTCGATCAGAACGATCTTCTCGCCCTTAAATACCTCATCGATCATTTTTTTAATAAATGTAGTTTTTCCTGCTCCTAAGAAACCGGAAATAATATCAATTTTTGTCATAATAAATCCACTCCTTTTTATGTCTTGATAATATGCAGAATGCAGATTATCATGGTTACATTGTATTATCTTTGTCTGTCCGGATCACACTTTCTGCCCGAACATTCCTATTTTACTCGATTATTTTACAAAATGCAAATTTTGTGCAATTTTTAATAATTATTTTATACCCTGTTTATTTTTATCCATTATATCCGAAAACACTTCTGCATATCCCTGTATGTACCGAGAACCAAAAGGGTATCTTCACTGCTTAATTCCATATCTGGGCCAATCGCCATATTCATCTTTCCGTCTGTTTTGATCGCCAGAATACTGATGCTGTACTTTTTACGGATATCCAGTTCACCGATCGTTTTTCCGATCCAGTCTCCCGGCACCTCCACCTCAAAAATAGCATGTGAATCATCCACTTCGATATAATCATGGATATGATCTGCCGTATAGCGGATCGCTGCCCAGTTGGCGATCTGTTTTTCCGGATAAATGACCTCGTCTGCTCCGTTGCGAAGCAGGAACTTTGCCTGTACATCCCGCTCTGCACGCGATATGACCATTTTAGCGCCAAGTTCTTTCAAAAGAGAAGTTGTCTCCAGGGAATTCTGGAAATTGCCTCCGATCGTCACAAAACAAATATCATAATTTTTGATTCCAAGCGACTCCAGAAAATTCTCATTGGTACTGTCACCGATCTGTGCGTCTGTAACATACGGAAGAATTTCATTGACAAGATTTTCATTCTCATCCACAGCCATCACTTCATGTCCAAGCTCATTCAACTGGTATGCAACATGCTTTCCAAATCTTCCGAGTCCGATAAGCAAAATATTTTTCATTATAATTTTCTCCTTTATCCAACAGTTATTTTATCAAGCGGTCTTTTTGCTCCGCTCTGGATTTTTACTGAAATTGCAGCATATATAAGTGTCAGTCCGCCAACTCTTCCAAGATACATCAAAACAACCAATATCAGATGTGATACCAGTCCAAGCTCCGTTGTGATCCCTAATGTAAGTCCTGCCGTGCCCACTGCAGACGCTGTTTCAAAAAGACAATCCGACAATGCAACATGTTCTATCTGACTGATTGCGATTCCACCTGTGAAAAACAAAAAGAAATACAAAATAGCGATCGTTGCTGCATTTTTTACCACTGTATTATCAAATCTTCTTCCAAAAACCTCTGTTTCCGGTTCTCTTCCGAATGTTGCAAACGCATTCAGTATCAGCACTGCGATCGTTGTTGTCTTCATACCTCCTGCCGTTGATCCCGGAGATCCACCGATCAGCATCATCAAAATCATGATCGCTTTGGAAGAATCGTTCATTGCACCAAGATCTGCCGTATTAAATCCTGCTGTTCGAAGAGTTACCGACTGGAAAAGAGATGCCAGTATTCTTTTTCCCATAGAAAATCCGACGAAATCACTCAGAAAGAAAAAAATAGCCGGCAGTAAAATCAAAACAGCGGTGGTAACGAGGATAATCTTACTCTGCAGACGGTAACGTTTCAAGTTCCATTTGTTTGTGCAAAAATCATCCCAGGTCAGAAATCCGATGCCACCGATCACGATCAAAAGCATGATCACAATATTGATCAATGGATTGGCAATATATCCTGTCAGAGATGGAAATGTCTGTTCCGTCGTTCCAAGTATGTCAAAACCTGCATTGCAAAAAGCCGATACCGAATGGAAGACTGACATCCAGATTCCTTTCCATCCATAATCCCTGCAAAATACAGGAAGCATGAGAATGGCACCGATCAGTTCGATCAGAAATGTTCCCTGTAGAATAAATTTCGTAAGCCGGACAATTCCACCTACTTTCGGTGCTGAAATCGCATCCTGCATCGTGCTCCGCTGCATTAACGAGATTTTTCTCCCGGAAACCATTGAAAAAGATGCAACCACAGTAATAACTCCCAATCCGCCGGTCTGGATCAGAAGCAAGATCACTGCCTGGCCAAACGCTGACCAGTAGCTTCCTGTATCCACGACCACAAGTCCTGTCACGCAGACAGCTGATGTCGCAGTAAATAAAGTTTTATCAAACGGTGTCACAACTCCGGCAGAAGATGAGATCGGAAGCATTAAAATAATTGCTCCAAGTAATATCACACCTGCAAATCCAAATGCGATCATCTCAAACGATGACATTTTCTTTTTTTTACGTATAAGTTCCGGCATATCAATTCTCCTCTTTTTCTGCTGCTTTCATTTTATTTGTGGAACTGCATATTGTAAAGCTTTTCGTAAGTTCCCTTCCTGTCCATCAGTTCTTCATGTGTTCCTGATTCTTCGATACCATCCTCAGATAAAACAATGATCTTCTCTGCGTTTTTGATGGTGGAAAGCCTGTGTGCAATTACAAATGTGGTACGGTTTTTTGCAAGCTTCTCCAATGAATCCTGTACTACTTTTTCACTCTCATTGTCAAGTGCGGAGGTTGCCTCATCAAAAATAAGGATCGGTGGATTTTTAAGGAAAACCCTTGCAATGGACAATCGCTGCTTCTGTCCGCCGGAAAGCTTGATCCCGCGCTGTCCGATGTCCGTCTCATAACCGTTTGGAAGTGACATGATAAACTCATGCGCATTGGCGTTTTTTGCTGCCTCGATGACTTCCTCTCTTGTCGCATCCGGTTTTCCGTAACGGATATTGTCAAAAACAGTTCCAACAAAAAGATACACATCCTGCTGCACAATGCCGATGTGGTCGCGCAGACTCTTTAAGGTGAGATCACGCACATCTTTTCCATCGATTTTTACTGCGCCGCCCGTCACATCATAGAAACGTGGAATGAGGGAACAGAGCGTACTTTTTCCTGCGCCGGAGGAACCGACTAATGCCATGTAAGCCCCCGCCGGAACATTCAAACTGATATGATTTAACACTTTTTCCGTGTTTTCCTCATACTGGAATGAAACATTTTCAAAAGTAATATCTCCCTTTACATCCTTAAGTTCCACTGCAT
>QWCE01003354.1_pt1 | contig 17937 bp, 14 predicted proteins | sample 1972531 | NCBI WGS metagenome assembly QWCE01 (sample SAMN09866716, study PRJNA288562) | Human gut metagenome isolate term4_stool, whole genome shotgun sequencing... | reverse complement strand
CTTGAAGTCCTGATCAATGGCGTGCATATTGTCGTCGATCTGGATGCCGTCGATGGTGCAGATCAGATAGCCGCCGGCCTGACGGACGCCGTAGAAGGGAGCTTCGCTCAGGGTGGACAGACGATAGTCCTCCTTACCGTAATCCTCGTCCTCGCCCTTGGCAGCCAGCTCATTGTAGCGATCCACCGTTGCGGTGAAGGTGTCCTTGGGCAGGCCCAGCTTGTCGGCCAGCTCCTCCACGGTGTCGGCCTGCACGATGTAACCCTGGTCCTGCAGATCGGCGTTCATGCCCTCGATGTACTCAATGGGGAACACCGGAGCGGTGCCGTTCACATGCGGGTACAGACGGCTGCAGCCGTGGGTGGCAAAGTGCTCCACATCCTCGGGGTACTTGCTGTCCCACACAGTGCAGTAGGTGTGGTAGGGCTGGCTGGCTGCAGCGTGCAGCACCAGATCGTAAGGCATGTACTCGTTCATGAAGCGCTCACCGTTCAGGTTCACCTTCAGGAACGGCTGGCTGCCCATCCAGAACAGCGCACCATCGCTGGCCTTGCCGTACTCGCCGGTCTGGTCCGGCTTGATGGCACCGCGGTCAAAGATCATGGAGGTGTGGGTCTGGTCCATGATGGCACCGGCCCACAGGCAGGCCTTGATACCGTCGCCCTTGGCACCGGGCTTGGAATAGTTGATGCAGGTCTGCTCCACGCTCTGGGGCTGCAGGGCGTTCATCATGGTTTCATTGCCGCTGTAGCCGCCGCAGGCCAGAATGACGCCCTTGGATGCGTTGTAGCGCACATACTCGTCGTTGGCATTCTTGGCGATCAGGCCGGTGACGCGGTTGCCGTCCTTTTCCAGCTTGACCATGGTGATCTCGTACTGCACTTCCAGACCGTCGGCCTCGGCGTGCTTGAGCACGGCGTCCATGGTCAGCTGCTCGCTGTACTCGTCGCCGTACTGGGTGCTGTGGCCCACGTCCAGCACCTCGTAGTTGTCGTTGTCACGCTTTTCGTCGATCTCGTGGCGGAAGTCGATGCCGCTCTCGGCCAGTACGTCGGTGAACCAGTCGATGGTCTCACCGCTGCGGTCTGCCCACACCTGTGCCAGGCTGCGGCGGGTATAGCCCTGGCTCCAATTGCACAGGTAGCGCACAGCGTCCTTCTTGTTCACGTCATCACCGTCCTCCTGCTGCTGCTTGGAGCCGCAGGCAGCCAGCGTGTCGCGGATGCCGCTGGCCATGTCGTGGCCGAACTTTTCGATCAGGATGGTCTTGGCACCAGCCTCGGCCGCGGCGGCAGCGGCAAAGGTACCAGAAGAACCAGCACCCACCACCAGCACCTCACACTCCACGGTCTGCTTGATGTCGCTCTCGGCCACTTCGGGCTCCTCGCCCAGCCAGTCGGCGGTGGAGGCAGTCTCCTCGGTGGTCTGCTCAGCGGGGTTGATGGCACCGCCGCTGGCCTGACGGATGCAGTCGGCCACAGCGTTCTGCACAGCCTTGCTGGTCACGGTGGCACCGGTCACACCGTCGATCTGGCTGGTCTGAGCGTTCATCACCTGCTCGATCAGCTTGTCCTTGGCGGCCTGGCCGATACTGTCGGTCTCGCCGGACAGGTCCAGCTCCACCTTGGTGATGCTGGCAGCGTCAAAGGTCACCGTGGCGGTGATCTCGCTCATGCCCTTGGCGGTGGCGGTGTAGGTGCCAGGGGTGTAGATGCCGGCTGCACCGGAGGATGCAGCAGCGGTGGAGCTGCTGGCTGCATTGCAGGCAGCCAGACCGGCTGCGGTGACGCTGCTCATGGCAGCGGCTGCTGCGATTTTCAGAAATCCTTTACGAGAGATCTTTTCCATCATAATTTCTTCCTTTTCTTGCTCGTATCTTCGTATCGACAAAATCTTATTGCCGTTCTTGTTAAAAGTATCACATTTACAAGCAAAGAAAAAGAAGATATAATATCCCTATAAGCATCAAGTAAAACTTGCGTTTTATTTCTGGAAAGGAACCTCCCATGACCATTCAGCAGCTGCGCTATTTTCTGGCCCTGTGTCAGGACCTGAACTATACCCGCACGGCCGGGCGGATGTATCTGTCCCGGCAGGCTCTGCGGCTGAGCATTGCCGCACTGGAAGAAGAACTTTGCGGCCCGCTGTTCATCAATGTGCGCAATCACCTTGCCCTGACCGAAAAGGGCCAGCGCTTCCGGACACAGGCCGCGCCGGTGGTGGAGCAATTTGACCGGATGTGCGCGCAGGCGTATCAGGATATCCGGTCCCCCGCCCTGCGGCTGGGCATCAGTGTGGCGTTGGTGCCCAGCTACCTGCCCATGCTGGGGGATGTGCTGGAGCAGTTCCGGCAGCAATACCCGGGCATCCCGCTGGAAACCACATTGCTCTCCAACGACGCCGTATGTGCACAATTGCAGAACGGCACGCTGGACGCCGGGCTGGTGATGGACCTGGGCGGCTGCGCGGCCGGGCTTGCCCGCACCGCGCTCACCCGGCACACTGCGGCCCTGCTGGTGCCCCGCTGCAGCCCGTTCTGGGGGCGCAGCAGCATCGCCCCGGCAGAGCTGGACGGCCAGCTGCTGTTGGTGCCGGGCCTTGCGCCGGAGCCGCTGGCCCCGCTGTGGAATACCCTGCGGCAGGCCGGTGCCCGCCCGAAGGTAGAGATCGGCGAGCAATACTATCAAGTGCTTTACCGCACCCAGGAGCGCAACGGTCTGGCCCTGGACCGGTTGGAGATCACCTCCGACCACTGCATGGACAATGTTCAGGACGTGGCACTGGACGGCATGCCGCCCATCTGCGCCGCCTTTTTGCAGCCGGAGCACGCAGAGCACCCCTGTGTCCGGCTTTTGTGTAGCTTTTTGCAGGAACACCTGCGCAATCTATGAAAGAAGGGACCCCTTATGCATTTTTATGGAACCATCGGCCCGGCCTGCGCCAGTGCCGGAACTCTGCGCCGCCTTGTGGACGCCGGCATGACCGGCCTGCGCATGAACCTTTCCCACGGGGCGCTGGCCGAACACGCTGACTGGCTGGCAATGATCCACGCTGTCGGCATTCCGGACCTGCTCATCGACCTGCAGGGGCCAGAACTGCGTGTCGGGCGGCTGGCCAGCCCGGTCACCCTGCCGGAGAGCGGCACGGTACAGCTGGGGGCAGGCGGCATCCCCTGCCCTGTCCAGCTCGTGCAGGCAGCCCGCCCCGGGCAGCAGCTTTTACTGGACGACGGCAAGCTGCTGGTGGAAGTAACTGCCGCCGGGCCGGATGCACTGGTCTGCACCGTACTGCGGGGCGGCGTTCTGCAAAGCCGCAAGAGCATTGCCGCCCCGGGTCTGTCGGTGCCCATGCCCACCCTGACAAGTGAGGACCTTGCCAACCTGCGCATCGCAGCTTCCTGCGGCGTCACCGGGGTCATGCTGCCCTTCGTGCGCGGGAAACAGGACATCCTTGCTTTGCGGCAGGCGCTGGCCGAAGCCGGTGCGCCGCAGATCCGCATCTTTGCAAAGATCGAGAACCTTGCCGGGGTGCAGGCTCTGCCGGAGTTTCTGTCCCTCGTGGACGAGGTGGTCATTGCCCGCGGCGACCTGGGCAACGCCATGCCGCTGTGGGAGCTGCCCCGCTGTCAGAAACAGCTTTCCGCCGCCTGCCGGGCCGCCGGGGTGCCCTTTATGGTGGTCACCCAGATGCTGGACAGCATGTGCACCCGTGCCGTGCCCACCCGCGCCGAGGTGAGCGATATTTACAATGCTGTGTTGGATGGTGCGTCCAGCCTGATGCTCACCGGCGAGACCGCCGCCGGGCAGTACCCCGTGCAGGCCATGGAGTTCCTGGTTCGGACGGCAAGCACCGCCCTGTAAGGCAGTTCGGCTTTCTGCGCGCTTTTTCGGCCCGAAATGACAAAAAGGATGGATTCTGTCGTAAAGAGTTGGTATAATGAAGGCAAAATATTTTTGCAGGAAGGTTTTTCTATGGGAATCGTAGTCATCGGAGCCGTTTTTGTGGACATCAAGGGGTACCCCCTTTCCACCTACATCCCGGGCGGGCGCAACTCCGGCCGGGTCGAGCAGGTACACGGTGGTGTGAGCCGCAACATCGTGGAGGACATCGCCAATGTGGAGCTGCGCCCCACCTTTGTGGGTCTGGTGGACGACACCGGCATGGGCCAGGATGTCATCGACAAGCTGCGCGACCACAAGGTGAACACCCAGTTCATCCGCCGCGTGAAGGACGGCATGGGCACCTGGCTGGCCGTGTTCAACAACGACGGTGACGTATGCGCCTCCATCTCCAAGCGCCCGGACACCACTCCCCTCACCGCTCTGCTGAAAGAGCAGGGAGACGAGATCTTCAAGGACTGCGACAGCATCGCGCTGGAGCTGGATCTGGAAAAAGAGACGGTCAAGCAGGTGCTGCGCTTTGCCAAAAAGTACAACAAGCGGGTCTACGCGGCCATCTCCAACATGAGCATCGCCATGGAACGCCGCGACTTTTTGCAGCAGGTGGACTGCTTTGTGTGCAACCAGCAGGAAGCCGGGCTGCTCTTCTCGGACGATTACGACCACCTTTCCCCCGCTGCCATGCGGGAGGTGCTGGCCGCCAACGTGCACAGCGCCAACATCCCCTGCATGGTGGTCACCATGGGCGGGCAGGGTGCCGTGTATGCCCGCGCCAACGGCGAAAGCGGCGTTGTGCCCGCCAAGAAGGTGGATGTGATCGACACCACCGGTGCCGGTGACGCCTTCTTTGCCGGTACGGTCATCGGCCTGACCTACGGCAAGAACCTGCCCGCCTCCTGCGAGATCGGCAGCCGTCTGGCCGCCTCGGTGATCTCCATCACCGAAAACGTCTGCCCCCGGTTCCGCCCGCTGGAATTCGGGCTGGACATTCCCGTGCTGGACTGAGTTACACCCAAAAGCGCCGGAGCATTCCCGCAAAAGGGAGCGCTCCGGCGCTTGTTTTTTGTTTGTCAGAGTTCGTTGATGGCTGCTGTGACGGGCATTGCCTGCAATCGCTTCACCGGGCCGTGCACCGCAAGCGCCGCTGCACCTGCCACGAACAGACAGAGCACTGCCAGCAGCCCGAAGGGCACCCGCCACACGACGCCGAAATAGTGGGTGATCAGCCGGGTATACAGTGCACGGTGCAGCACAAGGCCGGCAGCAACGCCCACCAGCAGGCCGGACACCGCATAGGTCCCGGCACTCAACAGCACAAACAGCCCCAGCAGCGGCAGGCACAACGCCGGGCACACGGCCCACGCCGCACATTCTGCCGCCAGCAGGGCCGCAGCCAGCCCGGTGACCAGACTTTTGTCATCCTCCAGCAGTAAGATCCGCTCCATGGTGCAGTTTCTCCTTTTTGCAAAAAATGCCGGGTGCTGCCGCAGATACGGCAGCTGCCCGGCATGCAGTCACGCATTCTGTTGTTTGTACTGTTCGCCCCACGCCCACATAGCGTCCATGATGGGCTTCAGGCTCCGGCTTGATGGCCGCTTTTAACTGCGGTGTATTGACCGAACCGAGCTGGAACAGATGATCCGCGAACACGGATTTATCGTTTCCGACAGCTAAAATGTATTTCAGCAGATCTCCCGTAATATGCCGGGCCGTACCATCCGACCGAAATTTCCGTCGTAGTTCAGGTTTCTACGCAAGAATGACAGAGCATTCCCGTCCTCTCGCTGCAGTCCTGCACCCCGATAAAAAGCTGCCCGCATACCGTGTGATCTTGTCACATCCGGTATGCGGGCAGCTTGTCTTTTCTGATTTTACGCGCTTTTGGGGCTTATTTTGCCACGATCTCGTCGGCCAGAGCGTCCATCTGGGCTTCCGCAGCAGCATTGGCAGCAGAGCGGATGGTGACCACGTTCTCGCAGACCGTGATGTTCTTCATGCCTTCCAGCTCGGCGCGCATGAGTTTGGCAGCCATGGGGGCCCAGGTGCCGTTCTCCATCAGGCCGACGGTACGGTTCTGGAACGCCTTGGTCTTGAGGTGGGTCAGCAGGGACTCCATCGGCGGGAAGAGGAAGCCGTCATAGGTGGCGCAGGCCAGAACGATCTTTCCGCAGCGGAATGCCTCGGTGACGGCGTAGGACACATCGGTGCGGGTCAGGTCCATCTCCACCACCTTTGCGCCCTTGGCACGCAGCTTTTCGGCCATGGTGTGGGCCGCGGCGCGGGTATGGCCGTGGATGGAAGCACTGGCCACCAGGATCTTTTCCGGTTCTTCCGGCTTGTAGCTGGACCAGGTATCATAATAGGCCAGATACTTGCCCAGGTCCCCGGTGAGCACCGGGCCGTGCAGCGGGCAGATGGTGGCAATATCCAGTGCGGCTGCCTTTTTGAGCAGTGCCTGCACCTGCGGGCCGTACTTGCCCACGATGTTCAGGTAATACCGGCGGGCTTCGCTGGCCCAGTCGGCCTTTTCGTCAAACTTTGCCACCGCCCCGAAGCGGCCAAAACCGTCGGCGGAGAACAGCACCTTTTCGCTGCTCTCATAGCTGACCATGACCTCCGGCCAGTGCACCATGGGTGCAAACACAAAGGTGAGGGTGTGGCTCCCCAGAGACAAGCTCTCGCCGTCCTTCACCACCACACGGCGCTCCTTGGCCACGGCATCCGGGCCGAAGAACTGCTCCATATACACAAAGGTCTTGGCGTTGCCCACCACCTTCATGTCCGGGTACTTAGCGGCCAGGCGGGCAATGTTGGCACCATGGTCCGGCTCCATGTGGGAGACCACCAGATATTCCGGCATGCGGTCGCCCAGCGCTTCGGTGAGGTTTGCCAGCCAGGCATCCGTGGCACGGTTGTCCACCGTATCCAGAATGGCGACCTTTTCATCCAGAATGACATAGGAGTTGTAGCTGACGCCGGTAGGCACCGGGTACTGACTTTCAAACAGGTCGATGGTGGTATCGTCCACCCCCACGCCCAGAATGGTATTACTGATCTTCTGTACGCTCATAAATCCCATGCTCCTTTATTTTTATGCTGTGCCGCAGAAAGCGGCCGATTTTTCTTAAGAACAATTCCTAGTATAGCATATCGTCAGAAATTTAGCAAGAGGGATCTGCGGCTTTTCCTGCCCCCTGACCACAACCGTTATTCATCGCCCCTGCTTTCCGGCAGGCGGGCAGACACGGGGCGGCCCGGCTCGGTGTCCAGCTCCAGCAGGGCCGCAGCGCTGGCGTCATCCATCGTCTGTACGGCCCGCAATTTGCGGCTGATGGCACGGCTGCGCACGCCGATGAGATTATCCAGCTCTTCGTCGGTCTGGCGCAGACGCTGCTGCAGCTTGGAAAGCCCCTGCCCGAACTTGTCGAACTCCGTCTTGACGGCACCCAGCAGCTGCCACACCTCGCCCGAACGTTTCTGGATGGCAAGGGTCTTGAAGCCCATCTGCAGGCTGTTGAGCAGGGCCGCCATGGTGCTGGGGCCGGCCACGTTCACCTGATAGTCCCGCTGCAGCACCTCCAGCAGGCCCGCATTCACCACCTCGGCGTACAGGCCCTCAAAAGGCAGAAACAGGATGCCGAAGGCTGTGGTATACGGCGGCTCCACATACTTTTCGCGGATGTCCTTGGCCTCGCTGCGCAGCACCAGTTCCAGTGCATGGCGGGCGTTTTCCACAGCCTGCGCATCGCCGGATGCCTGCGCATCCTGCAGGTGGGCGTAGGTATCACCGGGGAACTTGGAGTCGATCGGCAGCCAGACGCTGCCGCCGTCGGCACCCGGCATTTTGATAGCGTACTCCACCCGCTGGGCGCTGCCGGGGATGGTGGCCACATTGGTGTCGTACTGCTCTGGGGCCAGAATTTCTTCCAGAATGGCTCCCAGCTGGATCTCGCCCAGGATGCCGCGGGTCTTGACGCCCGACAGCACCTGTTTCAGGCCGCCCACATCGGCGGCAAGGCTCTGCATCTCACCCAGGCCCTTGTACACCTGTTCCAGCTGGGCATTGACCGCCTTGAAGCTCTCGGTCACCCGCTTCTGCAGGGCATCCTGCAGCTGCTCATCCACCGTGCAGCGGATCTCGTCCAGCTTCTGGGCATTCTGTGCCTGCAGGGCGGCCATGCTTTCGGCCAGCGTTTTGCGCATTTCTTCCAGCTTGCGGGCGTTGGAAGCTTCCAGCCCCTGCAGGCGCTGTTCCATGGTCTGCTGCTGCGCGGCCTGCCCGGCATTCAGGGTGCTGCTCATACCCTGCACAGCGGTCTGCAGCGTTTCGCTGATGCCGCGCATGGCGTCGTAGTTCTGCCGGGCCAGCTCGGCCTGCTTCTGGGCAAAGAGCTTCGACTGGGCGTCCAGCTGCTGACGCACCCACTCCTTGAGGGCTTCGTCGTCCTGCCGGGGTGCCTGTTTGCCGGAGCGGTACAGCAGCAGTGCCTGCAGCAGGCAGATGGCCACCAGCAGAACGGTGTAGAGTAATGCAAGAAATTCCATAGGGTATCTCCTTATAAAATCCAAGATCCGGGCCGTGCAGATGCAAAGCCCGGACCTTTTGCTTTTTACAGTGTCTCGTAGCGGCACAGCGTCTGGCTCCACTGCAGCTGCTCGCCGTACAGGCCCACACCGTCGGCTTCCACCTCGCCCACCTGATTGTCACAGGGGTCGGCGCGGAAGGCGCACATGGGCGGGTCAAAGGGCGCACAGAGGGCACGGTTGGCCACCATGCGCCCGGTGTCCAGATTGCCGAAGTAGTGTAGGCGCATCTTCTCGTTCCCGGCACGGGCCATGGAGGCACCGGCCGAGCAGTCGGCGTACATCCAGCCGTGGGGCGCGATGTAGAACGCGGCCCAGTCGTGGCAGCCCACCATCTCCCGCCGCACCACAAGGCCGCTCTGCCACTGGGCCGGGATGCCGGCCAGACGGCACAGCACGATGAAGGTAGAGGCCATGATGCCGCAGTCTCCCCGGCGGTTGTGGACACAGCCGTCGGTGATGTTTTCCTGCACGAAGTAGGGCGGCTGGTAGTGATAGTGGGTGTTGAGAGTCACATAGTCGTAAATTCGCTTTGCCTTCTGCACCGGGTCGGTGAGCCCCTGGGTGAGCTGGGCCGCCAGTGCCCGCAGATAGGGCGTGAACTCCAGATGTGGCAGCTCCTCCTGCGTGTCAAAATCCGGCTGCACGGGGTCCGCCTGCATGTGCAGCGGGTCGGCATAGCGGGCCGTGGTACGGTAACTGTACACCGCGCCAAAGGGCCGGTTCTCGGCAAGGTCGGCCTCCCAGTACGCAGTGCGCTGGGCGGCATCTTCCGGGGCAATGCAGGTGGGCGGCTCGGTGAAGGAATCCAGCGTGATGCCGCTCTGTGCCGGGCAGGCCGCCGGGAGCGGCAGCCACACCCGGACGTGCACGGTGCTGCGGCCCTGCTGCTTTGCAGCCGCAAGGGCAGCGGCAAAGGCTTCGTCGCTCATGCCGATGCTGGTTTCCAGCGTGATGTCCGCGCTGACTGCGCCGGTGCGCACCATCTGCTCGTGCTCCGGCTCATACCGCTCCCAGCTGGGGTGCTGCAGGGGCGGGTCGATCTGCCGTTCTGCCAGCTCCGGATGGGTGGCCAACAGGGTCTCGGCAAAGGAGCGGATGTACCGCTTCTCCCCTTCCACGAACCGCCAGTCCATAGCCCCGGCGTGGTCCAGTGCCCGGAATTCCTCCGGGGTAAAGCCCCGCACAAGGCTTTGCAGCAGTTCCAGCGCCTGCGCTTCGGGCACCGTATAGTCCAGCGGCAGACGGCGCAGGATCTCCCGCTGGGCCAGCAGTGCATCCCGCATGGCATCCACACCGCAGGGTGTGGGGTTTTCCGGCAGAGGGCCGGCAGGCTGCACCGGCTGGTTCTGGGTCTTTGTCCAGTCCTCCGCCAGGTAGGTGTCAATGCAGGCAATGGCCTCGGTATAATAGCCCGCCTCTTTCAGGCGGCGCACATCGTCCGGCAGGCCGAGGTTCAGGCTTGCCAGACAGGCATTCAGGTTCTTCATTGCATTCCGCTCCTCTCTTGTTCAGATTCAGCCGTTGATCTGAGTCTCCCAGAAGTTCGCAGCGTCCAGCATCCAGCCGTCGGCATCGGTGCCTGCGCCGGTACCCACGCCGTGGGTCGCATTGGGGAACAGCACCTCTTTGCAGGGCACATGGTGCTTTTCCAGTGCGCGGCTCAGCGCCGGGCGCTGAGCCGGGTAGCACAGCAGCGGGAACACATAATCGTTCTCGCCGTACCAGTGATACACCGGCGGGTAATCGTCGGTGACACAGTCAGAGATGTTCAGTTCATAGTACCGGCCCTCCAACACAAAGGGGTCGATGGCAGCATGATAGACCGGCTTATACTCAAAGAAATTGTTGATGGGATAGCCCAGCAGCAAAGCACCGGGCTTGGGTACCCCATAGTGCTTGTAGCCCAGTTCGTCGCCGGAGAACACACCGGCCAGATGGCCGCCGGAGGAATAGCCCAGCAGGGCGTAGTTTTCCGGCTGCACATTGAACTGGCCTGCATGAGTGGTGATGAACCGGACAGCGTTGCCAAGGTCAGCCACCGGGGCGTTGTCCTTTGCCTTGAGGAACACGCGGTAGCGCAGCACGAAGGCTGCGTAGCCCATCTGGTGCAGCCGCCATGCCGTGGCATAGCCCTCGGACATATTGGAAGTCTTGTTGAGCACATTGCCGGACATGACCACCACAAACTTGCTGCCGGGCACTTCCGACGGCCAGTAATACAGTTCCACGCCATCACGGGTGGCGTCTGCGGCGATCTCCTCCGGGGAGTACACTTTATAAGTCACCTGAGTGCCGGCTTCATAGGTATCGGCCAGATAGTTCAGGGCGTCGGCGCTGTCCTGTGCCATGTTGGCGCCCACATAGTCCGACAGCGTGGTACCTGCTTCCGGGGTGTCCGGGCTGTCCACAGCACTCTGCCAGGTCCACACGCCGCTGGCGGCGAATGTCGGGTCGGCACGCAGGTCAGAGACGAGGGTATCCGGCGTAACGGTCAGATGGCCCGATGCGGCAGAGGCCTCCACCGGCAGGCCGGCCAGCAGCAGCGCAGCGGCCGAAGCACCGGTCACCTGCAGAAACTGGCGGCGAGAGATCTTGTTTTGCATAAAAGCATCCCCTTTTTTATAAATTCAAATTCTGATATTTCAGGAAGTGTGCTGCTCCCAGAAAGCCACCGCATCCGTCATCCAGCCCTCCGCATCCGTACCATTGCCGGTGCCGATGGCATGGGGTGCATTTTCATAGACGTGCACCTCACAGGGCACACCGTTTGCCTCCAACGCCTTCCGGACGGCCGGACCCTGGAACGGATATCCCAGAGTCTTCAGGGTAACATCATTCTTGCCGTACCAGAAATAGGTCGGCGGGAAGTCTGGTGTGATGCCGCCTGAGATATCCGACCAGTAATACCTCCATCTGCAGGATGCCGGGTCCATCACGGCATGGTACACCGGCTTGATCTCCGCAAAATCGTTGACGGGGTAGCCCATCAGCAGTGCACCGGGCTTTGGCACATCATAGGCCTTGTAGCCATAGCGCTTATCCGAACTGAACAGCCCACATAGCTGCCCGCCGGAGGAAAAGCCCACGAGGGCATAGTTTTCCGGCTGCACGCCGAACTGCTGTGCATGGTTCGTGATGAACTGCACCGCCCGGCCCAGATCCTGCAGGGGGCCGTTGTTGCTGATATCCCACCAGATGCGATACCGCAGCACAAAGACGCTATAGCCCATCTTGTTCAGCTTCGCTGCCACAGCAATGCCCTCGTTCAGGTCGCCGCTTTTCATGGCCGCATTGCCGCCCACCACCAGCGCATATTTGCCATCGGCATTCGTGCCGGGGAACCAGAACAGCTGCACACAGCCCAGCGAGGAGTCGGCTGCGACCTCTTCCGGGCTGTACACCTGCCAGGTCACCTGCTTACCGGCTTCGTAATTCTCAATGACGATGTTCAGGCCGTCGGCGCTGTCCTGTGCCGTGGTCTCACCCACATAGTCCAGAAGGGTCTTGTTTTCATACAGGCGGCGCAGTGCAAGGCTGTCCGCATCCCCTTTGCAATAGGTGGAGACCCCGCTGCCCGCAATGGCCGGGTCGGAGCGGATCTCCTTCATGGTCATATCGGTGGTGATGCGGCCCTCCGCACACACCGGCAGGGCAAGAACAGCCGCAAGGCACAGCACGACTGCACCGCGTTTCAGCAGATGTCCGAACATTTCACCCATTCCTTTCCGTTTTGAATCAGCCGGTGGTATGTGCTTCCCAGAAAGCCACCGCATCCGTCATCCAGCCCTCTGCATCGGTGCCGTTGCCGGTGCCGATGCTGTGCGGGGCATTCTGATAAACGACCATCTGATGGGGAATGTTGTTTCGCTCCAAGGTCCGGTCAAAATCCCTGTGCTGGCCAGGCATCTCGGCAGAGCTCAGCACAACATCGTTTTTCCCCCACCAGAAGTACACAGGCGGATAGTCTGCGTCTACCATATTACACAGGTTTGCCCAGTAGTAACGCCAGCCGCAGGTGCCAATGTCATACAGAATGTGGTAAAGCGGCTTCATCACTGTCAGGTCCACCACCGGGTAACCCAACAACAGTGCACCGGGTCTTTCCACCTGATAGGAGCCATAGCCCCGTTCCTTGTTTGCAAAGATTCCTGCGATCTGTCCGCCAGAGGAATAGCCCACCAGCGCATAATTTTCCGGCTGCACACCGAACTGCCCGGCATGGGCCGTGATAAACTTTACCGCATTGGCAAGATCCTGAATGGGCGCATTGTCGCCCATGTCGATCCAGGTGCGGTACCGCAGCACGAACACGGTGTAGCCCTGTTCATGCAGCTGGTAGGCCGCAGAGCCGCCCTCTTCCATCTCGGAGGTCATGGTGCTGCCATTGCCGGGCACCACCAGCGCGTACTTGCCGCCCGGCTCCTTGCCCGGGAAATAATACAGCTGCACACACCCCAGTGAAGAGTTTGCCGCGATCTCTTCCGGGCTGTACACCTGCCAGGTCACCTGTACCCCATTGCGGGTATTTTCCGCCACCAGATTCATGGCCGCCACGCTGTCATCCACCAGCTCCGGGCGCATGTACTGTTCCAGCGTTTTGTTCTTCCAGTATTCGTTGCCAAGGCCGCTCAGCTCACGGCAGTAAGTATAGTAGCCAGACGACTTGATGGCCGGGTCATCCCGCAGCTGCTGCAGGGTGGTCTGCCGGGTGAACGCCGCCGAATTTTGTGCTGCCCATACGGGCAGGCTCAGGCAGGCCAGCTGTGCCAGGCACACCGCCCCGCACAGCAGCTTGTAGTTCCATGATCTCATTTTTTGTTCCTCCTTTGGTCCGGTCCCAACCGGACGATATGAGTTTATTGTATCACATCCCAGGCTATTGTCAAAACAATTCTGCGTCCCCCGGCCGGGGGAAATCTTTCTCCCGGAGGGAGGCTTTTGGCAGCCCGGCCAACTTTCCCGTACCAACAAAAAAGGCTCCCTCCTAGAGGGAGCTGTCGCCGCAGGCGACTGAGGGAGCTGTACGCAAAAATGGGCCCGGAGACTTTCGTCTCCGGGCCCATTCAGAACCTGTTCTTTGGTCTGCCCTCAGGCAAACCAGCTAGTCAGTCACAAGGGCTGATTAGAACTCGACCTTCCAAGCCTTCTCACTGACATCGTTCTTCACGGTGCCGGTAGCCAGGTTGTAGATAGCAGCAGCGGAACCGACCATACGCAGGCCAGCGTTCAGAACGCCGTTAGCACCGTTCAGGAACTTGTCGCCAGCGGTCAGCTCACCATCATGCTTGCCGAAGCCAGCATCGGAGCCGGTGCCGTAAGCACCCTTGACGCCGGTGAGCCATGCGTTGCCCAGAGCACCGGGCTTGTAAGCGCCGCCGAACAGAACGCCGACAGTGTTCTCGACGTACTTGCCCAGGAAGCTGTTACCGATGATGGTAACCATGTTGGTGTTGAACTTCTGCCAGTTCTCGACCTTCAGCTCGGGGGCCAGGATCTCAGCCAGAGAAGCGCCACCGTTGACGTAGGTCATCTCGTTCTCAGAGATTGCGGAAAAGTTTGCAGGCATCATCATAATGAATTACTCCCTTCAAAATGTAGAAAGATATTTTGCGAGCTCACTTTCGTGTGCTCACCAATCCTTACTAGGATGGCAATAATATACCACACTTTCCAGAAATGTTCAAGTACCTTTTTGCAAAAAGTGTAAAAAATGTGAAACAAGGTCTATAAAAGTATTGCTTTTGTACAGTCCGCAGGCGGTTTTCCGGTTCCGACAAGCTTTGCCGCCGCCGGGCGGTACACTGGCTGCAAGGGGGCTGCGGCATTGAAAAGCGTGATCTACCTCGACGAGCTTCTGCTGACCAATTTTGTCCTTGCTGCCCTGTTTCTCACCGCAGCCGGTCTGCTGTGCGCCACCGTGTGCACTGGGGTGCGGCTGTGCACCGGGGCGGCGCTGGCGGCAGTGTCGGCACTGGTACTGCTGGCCCCGGAGCTGCCGGGAGCCGTGGCAGTTGGTTATAAAATTTTCACAGGCTGCGCGGTGGTGGCCGCCGCCTACGGCCTGCCCGGGCGGGGGCGTTTTGCCCGGTTGTGTGCGTGGTATGCACTGCTCAACCTGCTTTTGTGCGGAGCGGTGGTGCTGCCCGGCGTGCAGAGCCGCAACCTGAGCGTCAGCCTGCCGCTGTCGCCGGGGCGGCTGCTGGCCAGCTGTGCGGGGGTGTATGCCGTACTGCGGGCCCTGCTGTACTGCTTTGGCCGCAGCGGCGCGCCCAGCGTGCCCGCCACGCTGGAGGTGGCCGGGGTGCAGCTGCCGGTACAGGCCTTCCACGACACCGGCTTTGCCCTGCAGGAGCCGTTGAGCGGCAAGGCCGTGGTGCTGGTGCAGTACCCGGCGGTGCGGCACCGCCTGCCGCAGGCAGCCCGGCAGTATCTCGATGGTTGGTTTGCCCACAGCACAGCCCCGCCCCCGCCGGAGCTGGGGGTGCATCTGGTGCCCTGCCGCAGCATCCACGGCCAGAGCATGCTGCCTGCCCTGCCCGCTGCCCTGCAGTTGGGCAAAGACCGCGCAGGCGGGCTGCTGGCGGCGTTCTGCTGCCCCACGCCGCCGGACCCTGCATGGGAGCTGCTGTACGGCGAGGATGCGGCACAGCTGCTCTTATAATACTTATTATAGGGAGGACTGCTCATGTTCCAGTTTTTGCGGCAGCTCTGGCACCGCCTGTGTGCACGGCTGCGGTTTTGCGGCGGCGTGCAGTATCTGGCCGGCACCGCCAGCCTGCCCTCTCCCCTCTCCCCCGCCGAGGAAAAAGCCCTGCTGGCCCGCATGGCCGCCGGAGAGGCAGACGCCCGCGATGCGCTCATCCTGCACAATCTGCGGCTGGTGGTGTACCTTGCCAAAAAGTACGAGAACAGCGGTGTGCCCGCCGAGGACCTGATCAGCATCGGCACCATCGGGCTGATCAAGGCCGTGAACACCTTCACGCCGGAACGCAGCATCAAGCTGGCCACCTACGCCAGCCGCTGCATCGGCAACGAGATCCTGATGTACCTGCGCAAGACCTCCAACCGCCGTCAGGAGGCCAGCCTTGACGAGCCGCTGAATGTGGACGGCGACGGCAATGAGCTGCTGCTGTCGGACATCCTCGGCAGCGACGAGAACATGGTGGGCCAGCAGCTGGAGCAGGACGCCGAGCGCGCCGGTCTGCGCCGCGCCGTGAGCAGCCTTTCGGCCCGGGAGCGCCGGATCATGGAGCTGCGCTTCGGCCTGACCGACGGCGTGGAACGCACCCAGAAGGAAGCCGCCGACGCCCTGGGCATCAGCCAGAGTTACATTTCCCGCCTTGAAAAGCGCATCATCCAGACCCTGAAGCTCCAACTGGAAGGGCAATAAAAAAGCGCGGCCTTGTCCTTGACAAACCGCGTGGAATCGTCTATACTGAAAATACAAAAGGCGCTGGCCCATACAAACGACTAGCTCCTTACCATATAGTGATCAGAAAAGATGACCGTTCAGGTGTGGAGACTTGAAGGCGGTCATTTTTTCTTTTTATCATCCCTGTGCGAGACAGTCCATGTGATCTGAAATGTAACGTAGATTGCTCCGCCAAGCAGCGAAAGCAGCATTACGACCTGTTCAAACGTCATGGTGCATCCCCCCTTTCCGCCCTTGGGCGTCCGGGGGAGGCCGAGATTTCAAGAAAAATTCGCTCCACCGGGCACTCAGGTGCCGGTAAGGAGCTCAGCCGCCTGCATTTGTGGGACGCAGCGCCTCGTGGCAGCCTTGCGGCTGCGTTTAAAGCATACCATAATTATGTGCCAATTGCAATTGCGGCTTTTTTGCACGCTCATCCGGCTGCCGGGTGGGCGTGTAATTTTTTCCACGCATAGTGGTTTGCCCCTGCGGCCATACTCCCGGTGAACTTCAAAACAGACCGGGGGCGTTTGGATGTACAATAAGGTGGAACTGTGCGGCGTGAACACGGCGCAGCTTCCTGTTTTGTCCGAAAGCGAAAAGCGGCAGCTGCTCCTGCAAGCCCACGCCGGGGATGCAGGAGCACGGGAACGCATGGTGGAGGGCAACCTGCGGCTGGTGCTGAGCGTGGTGCAGCGCTTTGCCCAGCGGGGCGAAAACCTCGACGACCTGTTTCAGGTGGGGTGCATCGGGCTCATCAAAGCCATCGACAACTTTGACCCTGCCCAGCCGGTGCGGTTTTCCACCTACGGCGTGCCCATGATCATCGGCGAGATCCGGCGCTTTTTGCGGGATAACAATGCCCTGCGGGTAAGCCGCAGCCTGCGCGATACCGCCTACCGGGCCATGCAGGCCCGCGAAACGCTGGAGAAGCAGCTGGGCCGGGAACCCACCATGGACGAGATCGCCGGGGAGGCAGGCCTGTCCCGCCGGGAGGTGACCGCGGCACTGGAATCGGTGGTAGAGCCGGTGAGCCTGGAAGAGCCGGTGTATACCGACGGCGGCGATGCCATGTACCTCATCGACCAGGTGCGCGACCCGGATGGCGAGGACAGCTGGATCAGCGGGCTGCAGTTCCGGCAGACCGTGGCCGGGCTGACCCCGCGCGAAAAGCGGATCATGGAGCTGCGCTATCTCCGGGGCAAGACCCAGATGGAGGTGGCGCAGGAGATCGGCATCAGTCAGGCGCAGGTGTCCCGGCTGGAAAAAGGTGCCTTGAACCAATTCCGGGCCGGGCACTGAACACAGCAGCGCCCCTGCTCCGTCCATCCGGCGGCGTGCAGGGGCGCTGCGCTTCTATTTACGGTATTTTCGGCGGGTGGCAGCCCCGCCGCGCAGATGCCGCTCGGCTTTGTTGCGGGCCAACACTGCCCGCACCTGTGCCGACAGCCCCGGGCTGACCCGGACCAGCCGCACCGAAACGTCCTTGTGCACGGTGGACTTGCTGCACCCAAACGCTGCAGCCGCAGCGCGCACGGTGGCCCCGCGCTCCACGATGTATTCTGCCAGCTGCACCGCCCGCTGTTCCGGATCTGCTCTCATACCCCCACGCTCCCTGTATCGTGCTGGTACAGCCTATGCGCCGGGGCGGGGATTTATGTTCCGGCAAGGGTTGACTTTTGCCGCCCGGCTGCGCTATACTTAGAAATGGACATAAAAACAGGGGCGCCGAAAGGCTGAGATCCGCACTGAGCGGAGTACCCTTTACCTGATCCGGGCAATGCCGGCGTAGGGAGTTTGCGGAGCTGTCCGGCACCATCAACAAACCTCCATGCGTCTGCTACCGGCAGGCGCATTTTGTTTTTGTGTACTATCGTTCTGAGAAGAGGAATCCCTATGACCAAAACCTATTCCAAGACCCGCATTCTGGTGGAGGGTGCACTGATGATCGCTCTGTCCACCGTTTTGAGCATGATCCAGATCCCGCTCATGCCCCACGGCGGTTCCATCACCCTGTTCAGCATGGTGCCCATTCTGGTA
>QWCE01004879.1_pt1 | contig 17958 bp, 14 predicted proteins | sample 1972531 | NCBI WGS metagenome assembly QWCE01 (sample SAMN09866716, study PRJNA288562) | Human gut metagenome isolate term4_stool, whole genome shotgun sequencing... | reverse complement strand
GCCGTAGCGCTGGCTGGTGGTGGCGATGCTCTCGCCAGTGGCTAGGAGGTCGTCGATGACTCTCCACTTGAAATCTAGGGGATATCCCTTTCGTCCTCGTTTACTTTTTTCTTGTTTCATAGTTGTTGGGGTTGGCTCTCCCAACTGTGTACTATTTCAGGAGAGACATAATTTACACCTCTCAGCATGTCTTAGGAGGAAATACTGACATGTAGGTATTGCTAGACATGTCTATCAAACGATACCTTTGCAGAGTCATTTTGACTAACGATAAAAGCAATCCAACTGTTTATGAAGAAACTATCACTACTGACACTCCTGGTGATGCTCCTATGCGTCGCTTGCCACAAGCCTGCGCCACAACCTGGCCATACACCAGACGATCCAGTCACTCCGCCTGCTGACCCCAAGAAAGAGTGGATGGTCAAGCGAATGACCATCGATGCGACCGACTATACCAAGTGGGTCTACCTAAACTTTACTACAGGTGAGCTGGTCGAGGTGACTGACCCTGCCAATGACCTCTCGTGGGATCTCGGACTGCACCGCTACGACTTCAAGACCAATGGTGGGGAGTCGGGCAAAGGCAAGGGCGCTGCCGTGCGCATTACCAAGCAGAAGACCCTAACCGCAGATATACCTACTCCTGATGATAGCAAGTGGACATTTGATAGTGAGGGGTTACTCCTGATGCAGTTTGAAGATGATGGTCTTGGCTCCCATAGGACTAAGTATGAGATGCAGCAGGCCAACTTCCTCCTCTCCTCTGAGTGCGACGGATATGGGGGCTATACCAACAGGGGCGTCATCTGGCAGGAGGGTATGCCACCTCAGGTCTATTGGGACAACGCTATCTACCTCGTTCGCTCAGCCTCTGGTGAGATAGCTCGTCTACGCGTCTTAGACTATCAGGACAACAAGAAGCACCGTGGCTACATCACCATCGAGTATGCCATACAGGTAGATAAGAAGTAGCAAGCTGATGAAATGCATGCTATACAAACATCAAAACGAGATCAATCAATGAATCAACAATTACTACGGCTCCTAAAGCTCTTTGGCGTAGCCCTATCCTTGTGGCTATTCACCCTCCCAGTGGGTGCGCAGGAGATGACTTTTATGGAGAGACCCTTTGACCCCGCTACAGATCAGGCGCAGCTACTTCCGGCAGACCAGAAGGGCTCCGTATCCTGGACTGCTGCGACTAAAACGCTCACGCTACGGGATGTCCAGATCAATACCATCTCGAGGATACTCACAGGCTGGATGCCTGGCGAGATAACCATACAGGTAGAGGGGACCAACCAGATCGTATGCACGGCCCAGGCTCTCTCAGCATTACCTCTGAGCAGGCTTACGCCTATGCTTGTCGATCTGGGGCTAGCCTGACTATCGCCGATGGGGTATCCGTTACAGCCATCGGGCTCAATGGCGGACTCGTGGGAGACTTCCTCTCTTCTCACCTTTTGATAGACAAAGCTTATGTTACCGCCTCAACGATCAATGACCAGGGCGCGGTCTCCATCGGCTACTTCAAGGAGCTGACCCTTGAGGGATGTGCTATCACCTCTCCCAGCGGTGCTAAGGTGGCAGAGCTCAACGAGGTAATGTCCATCACCCTCGATGGCAAGGAAGAGTATGCGGGCAAAGTAATCATCGCTCCCCAGCAGAGCTATCACAAGGTAACCATAGCTCAGGCCGAGCATGGTCGTGTCGTAGCTCCCGAGGGTGTAGACCTGACGCACCTCCTGGCGGGTAGCGCAGTGACCTTTACTGCTGAACCTGAGGATGGGTATGCTCTGACCAAGCTTATGGCTGGTACAGAAGACATAACAAACACCCGCACACTCATCGTCAAGGCTGATGTCACCGTCACGCCAACCTTTAGCCCTGTCAAGAGCTATCGTATCTCACTTCAGAAGCCTGAGCACGGCACCCTACGGCTGAGAAGTATATCTCCGTAGCGAGTGATGTAGAGATCAGTGCCTCCTACAAGCTTATCCCAGTGGACACCTACAAGGTGACAATCGTTAAGCTAGGAAAGGGCCAGGTAGAGGCCGACTGCTCCGACCCCAATGCTGTGCCAGACGGCACCAAAGTACAGCTCACCTGCACCCCCGATGAGGGCTATGAGCTTAAGGCCCTTAGAGCTAACAATGAGGACATCCTACAGGACCGATACTTCTTCGTAGAGGGTGACGACGTCCGTGTTGAGGCGACCTTCGCTAGCGTGGGCAATAATAATGCAGTCAGTAATCCGACTGGAGAGACTTGCTACACCATAGAGGTTTCTTCAGATCACCTGACCATCACTGGAGCATCCGCTGGCACTCCTATTACACTGTACACACTGCTCGGTGAGCTCATCCACACTGCCGTGGCTACAACAGCTGGTACGGAGCAGATAGACCTCACCACTACTCCCTCTGGTCTCTACCTCCTTACGATCGGTGAGACGACACTCAAATTATATATCTAGACAAAGACTACAACATCACTCCTCAATATGAAAGCACTACACAAGATCCTATGCCTCCTCTACGTACTGGCAGGCAGCACCATACTCTTATCCGCTCAGATGCTGGAAAACAATCTGAAGAATCTCAGCGACTTCTACCATGTGCCTGATCAAGCCACCTTCCGTCTCTCCGCAGTGACTGGAGTCTTTGACAATCAGAGCATCGAGTTCCAATACAATGACCACAACGACATCGCTCGTTGTAGCTACGTCGAGATCGACACGACAAGTGGACAGCGTAGCGTGGGGCTCTATCTGAACTATCTATACAATGACAAGCACCAGTGCATCGAGAAGGTGGAGTATGGAGAGCGTAAGAGCTTTGATGACCTAGTCGTCGCTAGGCGCTACTGCTATACATACAACGACCAGGGGCAGATGACCCTCTTCGTACGCTGGAACAATCTCAACACCGTCCCCGAGGACACCACCCTCGTGGAGGACTACAAACTCAATATAGAATACAATGCCGAGGGACTTCCGAGCAAAGCTACGATCCACTTCCTCGACCCTAAAGCCTTTGAGTGGTACGAGGGCTTTACCACTACGCTCGAATACAATAAGAGAGGACAGCTCTACAAGCGCACAGCGGTAAATACAGACGGGAGCCCCTTCGAGTCTGAGGAGATAACCTTTGACGCAGATGGAAAGTACATGCTAGGGCTCTCCTATCTCAAGGCGGGGAGTGAGCTCGTTGAGACGGCTTTTGACTATGACGACAAGGGCAATCTAGCAGCCCTAGGTAGTGGCGGGTTTATCTATCAGTTTACATTTAAGACGGGGCAACTGGCCGCTAAGACTTACTATCCTCTCCCCACGTTGGCAGACCTTTTCATCTATGGGTTTAAGAACTACAATCTAGAGGCTCTCTCCTATCCGTTACTGTACAATGGCTCCAAAGATGCCGTGGCGACCGATGTGACCAATGGCGGAACATTCGTCTATGAGTCCAATAAGCCTCTCGGACTAGAGCCCCTAGCTACACCCTCTCAGAGTCATCTGCTCTGTGACGATATGAGCTGGACGATTATTAATGCGACGACCGCCGTAGCTCTCTATGACTTACAGGGGCAATGCCTGCAGGTCGTAGAGCCCGTAGCGGGCGTGGCTACCATCAGCACGGCGACGCTACCCGCTGGCTCCTACCTAATCAAGGCTGGTAGCCAGACCTTCAAGGTGGTACGCTAAGAGCTTGCCAAGACCGTTTGTCTTAGACAAAAAGAAAGCTTCCCGTGTGCAAGAGAACTTGTGCACGGGAAGCTCTTTGTTCTTTTAGGGGGAGGGGACTAGAAGGCGGTCCAGCCTTGTAGCCAGTTGCCCTTGCTAGCAGGGAAGGCCCCGACCTGAGCTCCTGTGAAGTCGGCTGGCGTACCGAAAGGAGCCTTCATGCCGAAGGTAGCTGCGGAGTCTTTGTTGATCACCTCGATGATGCCTGTGGCGGGCTTAGCGGAGCCGTTCTTGATCTCAAAGGCAGCGTCAAAGCCGTGGAAGGAGCTGCCCTCGATCTTGCTATGCTCCATCTTGTCGGCATCGGAGTCAAGGACGAAGCCCTTAGGATAACCAGTGAGGATGCAGTCCTTGAGCGTGATCTGACCACCACGACGTACACGAGCTGCGTACTTGTAAGCGTCGCCCTGGAAGTTATTGTGGACGTTGGCTACACGGGTAGATGCACCGATGATAGAGACGTTGGTCAGTGTGGGGTGCGTCTTAGGGATCAGTGAGAAGGTCTCGTCCTGAGCCTTAGCATTGTTGTCTAGCTCGATACCGTTGCTGTCGGACTTACCCTTGCTGTCGGAGTGTGTCGAGGCGGGGTTGGCAATAGCGACACCGTAAGTGATGCTACCGGTGAAGCCGTTGTCAAAGTCAAAGTTGTCATCGTCGCAAGCGTAAGAGACGAGGTGGGTAGCATTGACGCAACCACCGAAGAACTCGAAGCTGTCGTCTAGCCCCCAGCTGACCTGGATATGGTCTAGTGTGGTGCCACGACCTACGCCGCCGCAGGTGAGACCGTTGATCTCGTTGCTGTCGCCTAGGATGAAGCCAGCATACTCGATGCGTACGTAGCGCAGTACACCGCTATTGTCCTCATCGTTGTCGCCACCGTAGCGATACTCCTCGACACCCTGGTTGAGGCCCTCGATAAACTGAGCGTCGGTCGGGGTATTCACCTTAGCTTTACCCAGTATGATGACGCCACCGAAGTCTCCAGGAGCGGGACGGCCAGCGTTGTTGTCGACAGCCTTGGAGGAGGTGAAGACGATAGGCTTCTGGGCGGTACCCTCGGCCATGATCTTAGCGCCGCGAGTTATGACGAGTACGCCAGTAGCTCCTGAAGCTGTAGGCTCCTCGATGATCGTGGTCCCAGCGTCGATGGTGAGTGTCTCATTAGCCGGAACGGTAACGATGCCTTTGAGCGCGTAAACCTTGTCGGCGGTCCAGTGATTGTTCTTGCCACTGATGCGTCCCTCGACGACGACGAGCTCTTTGCCACCGATGGTGCGACCAGTGACTTTGTTCTTGTCGCCACCATGATTAGGCTCATTGCCAGTTTCGTCGCAGGAGGTAAGTAGTGCGAGGCTCATGAGGGTAGCCATCACGAGGCTCAGTAAACGGATTGTCTTGTTCATGATATTATGATAGATAATTGATGTGTTAGTATCTCTGATTCTTTAGAAAGTCCAGCTAATGGAGGCGCTCAGTGAGAGGCCATCGCGGTACTGGTAGACAACGTTGTCGTGCCCTGGGTCGTAATCGCTAGAGGTGCCGTGTCGCATGGTGTCTAGGATCTGATTATTGCTAGCAGCACGCTCGAAGTCGTCCACATGGTTGGTGTAGATGATGTGCTTAGCGTTGAGTAGGTTAGAGCCATTGACCTTGATGGTCACGCCCTGCTTGGGGAAGGTATAGGAGAGCTGTGCGTCGAGCTGACTGAAGGGAGCCTCGTACTCCTGCTCGTAGGCTTGGTTCGTGTTGAGGACGAGCTTGCGTCCAGAGCGGTTCATGGTGAGATTGGCTCCAAAGGTGTCGCTCTCGTAGGAGAGGCCTACATTGTACATATAGGGCACCTGACTGTACATCGGTCGGCGCTGCGTGACGGGTACCCAGTGAAGGATGCCACGCTCGTCGGCACGTGAGACCATACCGGTGACTATGCTCTGGGTGAAGGTCGCATTGGCGTTGAGGTAGAGATGCTCGAGCCAGGAGCCTAGGGGGATGAAGCCGAAGTTCTTGCGAAGCTCTAGCTCGATGCCGTAGCTGTGTGCCTTGTCGCTATTCATCAGCATGTAGAAGCGGGCGAAGGAAGCAGTCTTCTGAGCGATGCGCTCGATAGGTTTGTCTAGGTAACGGTAGAAGCCACCGATGGAGATAACCTCGCCAGCGCCGGGGTACCACTCGACACGCAGGTCGGCACCGTCTACGGTCGTTGAGATGACGCTCTGGTTAAAGATCTCCCCGCCGAGGAAGGGGTCGTAGAAGCGGTAAGCTGTACGCTCCATAAACTGCGGACGTACCGTGTTACGGCTGTAGCTCAGTCGTACGTTGAGGTCTTTGATCGGTGTGATCGTGAGATTGATCGAAGGCATGATAGCCACGGGCTTCTCTTTGCGATCCTGCTCGACAATGTTTAGCTCGCCCATTGACATCGAGGGGTTGCTCAGCTCCTGATAGAGATAGTGCTCGACACGCAGACCCCAGACGAGGCGCAGTAGCTCGCTGTAGCGGTCGTCCAGCATAGCGTAGAGCGCATTCTGGATAACCCGCCCGTGGTACATACGTCCGTCACCCTGGAGTCGCTTGAGGTCCCAGGCGAAGCCTCCGTCGCGCATGTTCTCCTCCTTGATCAGATCAGCAATCGTGCTGGTGGTGAAGTCAAAGCCGCGTGTGTTGAAGAGGTGCATCGAGAGCTCCCAAAACTCAAAGCGATTCTCCTTGAAGGCGCCGTCGTACCCCGCCTTGAACTTGTGCGTCCAGTCATTGCCAAAAAGATGAAAGGGTAGCTCCACATTGACCTGCCCGTTGAAGTCTCGCTCATGGTTGAGGTACCACGCACGGGTCAGCGGGAAGAGCGTTCCCGACTGCACGCCCACCTGATTGTAGAAGTGACGCGCTCCAGTCTCGTCCAGCTGGCTCACCTGCTGTGTGAAGGCAGCATCCTTCTGATTGCGCTGTACGTAGGTATGTGCCAACGCCCAGTCAAGACGAAGGGACTCGCCCAGTTGATGCTTACCGCTGAGCTTGTTTTGCAAAAGGTCCTGAAAGGTCGGGTAATTGACCTGCTGTCGGTAAGGATTGCTCTCGGGGTTGGGATCTTCGTCGCTCAGACCAGTGAGCTCTGAGAGGTCGTTGTCATACTTATGGGTGTAGGTGTTGCGCAGGCTGAGGCGATTAGTGCCCCGCTGCCAACCGATGTTGAGGACTCCGGCGAGGGTCGTGTTGTACTTGTAGTTAGCCCCGCTATTGCGGATGCCAGTATCGACAAAGCTCTCCTGAACCTTATTATATTGCTTGGCATTCATCCACTCGCCACGCTCTATATGATCGATGATAGTCTGCTGCTGTGTGTTACGATAGGTGAGCGAGGCGATCAGTCCGAGCCGATGGTTGCCGCTCTTGTTGAGGTCCCAGCTCTTGCCGAGAGAGACTTGATAGTTTTGCGAGAGCGGAGTCTTGCCCTCGTGGATGGTAAAGTTGTCGATGGTCAGCCGCTTGCTCTGCTCGAAGAGCTCGGGAACGGGGTTGTACGGGTCGAAAGGTATCTCGTGCAGTCCCTTAGGGAGGGCGCGCCGACCATCGTCATAGCCGAGCCAGTCCCACTTTCCTCTGATGCGGTACTTCTGCGTCTGGAAGGTGCTGAGCGAGTTGTAGCTAGTGCCGGCGCTGATGGAGATAAAGTCCTTCGTCGGTATGTCTCTCGTGGTGATCTGAATAAGACCGCCCGAGAAGTTGCCACTAACATCTGGCGTAGCCGTCTTGAGGACCGTCACATTGTCTATGAGCGAGGTAGGGATTAGGTCAAAGCCGAACGCCTTGGCGTTGCTCTCCGTACTGGGTAGCGGGATGCCATCGAGCGAAGCTTCGTTCCAGCGCTCGCCCATACCCCGCACGGCGACATACTTATTGCTCATTGTGGTGACGCCCGTGACACGCTTGAGAGCCTCGCCGAGGTTCTTGTCGGCCGTCTTACCGATCATCTCGCTTGATACGACCGTGGAGAGCTGAGGCATACTTTGCTGTATCTTCATCGCTCCCGCCGTATTGCTCGTTTTGTAGGAGCCGACCACGACCACCGTGCCTAGTACATTGTCCGCAATGGCGAGGTCCACCGAGAGGTTCGTCTCCTTGCCAGCGGTAATGTGTACCTCCTTGATCTGCTTGGTAGCGTAGCCCACGTAAGCGATCTCTACGGTATAGGTGCCGGGGTTCAGACGTAGGGAGTAGTTGCCATCGAAGTCGGTGACCTGTCCGCCACCTGTCTCGATGATGCGCACGGTAGCTCCGATGAGCCCCTCGCCGTGCTCGTCAACGACGCGTCCCGTGAGGATGCCTAGTCGTAGATCCGCCTCGCTGTGAGGAATAGGCTGTCCGTGTGGCTGAGCCATCAGCGTAGTGCCAGCGGTGAAGAGTGTCAAAAGGGCGAGGATATAGGGAAGCGCCTTGTGTAGCATACGAAATGTGTCCTGTTTCAAATCTTACGCTGCAAAGGTAGCGTGGCAATGTTATCATACGGTTACTCGTTTGTTTCGTTTCGCTGACAAGGGGAGATGTGGCGCAGGCTGTTCTTAGGGAGAAGGGTGCTACTCGACAAACGGTTCCTCCGTTGGAACTGAAAAGTTCCTCCGTTGGAACTCGAAAGTTCCAGCCTTGGAACTAAAAAGTTCCAAGAGGGGAACTCTTTTTGGAACTCGTATCTACTACGAGGAGAGCACGATACGATCGGGCAGAAAACGAAAAGAAGGAACGCACGCTCGGTGCATTCCTTCTGACCTATATATTATATGTGTCTGGGCTAGCTGGCGTAGATGGCGTCTAGTCGCTGGCGCAGCGTGTCGATGTCGACGTCTACGTCGATGACTCCGTTTTGCGCCAGAGAGATCTTGCCACGCTCCTCGCTGATGACGATGACGAGACAGTCCGTAGCTTGCGAGAGTCCTAGCGCACTGCGGTGACGCAGGCCTAAGTCTTTCGAGAGATTGGGATCGTTGGAGACGGGGAGGATACAGCCAGCAGCTCGTATGTCGCTGTCGACGATGATCATGGCGCCGTCGTGGAGCGGACTGTTTTTGAAGAATATGTTTTCGATCAGGCGGGCATTGACATCTGCCTTAAAGACCTCTCCCGTGTGGAGGTAGGCGGTGAGCTCCTGCTTGGCTTGGATAGCGATGAGGGCGCCCACCTTCTTGCGCGCCATATTCATACAGGCTAGGACGAGCGCTGCGACACAGCGCTGATCCTCTTGAGCAGTCTGATCGTCACCCTTGAAGACTTTTCGCAAGAAGCGCCACCTATTGGTACTCCCCAGCGTGATCAGGAAGCGTCTGATCTCCTCCTGAAAGATGATCACCAGGATGAGCATACCCGTGCCGACCAGTTCGTCAAGGATACCTCCCAAGAGGATCATGCCGGCCCACTTGGAGACGATGACCCACACGAGGATAAAGGTGAAGATACCTAAGATCAGCGCTCTCGAGGCGGTCGCTCTCAGTGTCCGATAGACATAGTAGAAGAGCAGTGCCGAGAGGATAATGTCAAAGAGGTCGACAAGCGTAAAGGATAACCAGTCTAGCGTCACAGTCCTAAGTCTCTAAGCGTGATAGTTAATGGATTTCTAGCGGTCTCTGCCAGTGGGTGTAGCTACTCGCTCCTGTAGCGTCAGGGAGGTGCTTGCGGATCATGTCGGTCACCTGGATCGCCTCGACAGCGAGACGCACGTCGTGGGTGCGGATGATCTGTGCGATGCCCTCCATCAGAGCGTAAGTGTGTAGCACATTGGTCGCATCGCCTGAGTGCATGGCGTCTGCTCCGATGACCGTCTGCACCATGCGCTTGCGGGAGAAGCCGACCAGCACGGGCTCGGCAAACTCTTGTAGCGCCTCCCGCTGATGCGTGAGCAGGCGGTAGTGGTCGTCCATGCTTTTGCTAAAGCCATAGCCTGGGTCGAGGATTACATCTTTCACACCACAAGCGTGAAGTTGCTCGAGACGCTTTCGGAAGTAGTCCGCCACGCACACCTCGACCGAGGGCTTGTAGTCGACCACTTGGTGCATTCCCTCGACATTGTGCTCCAGGTGCATCAATATGTAGGCGACACCCAGCTCCCCTACGGTGCTGTACATCTGCGCATCGGCCTGACCTCCCGATATGTCGTTGATGATCTCCACGCCATACTCCTCGACGCACGCTTTCGCCACGTCAGCACGGTAAGTATCCACCGAGATAGGCAGGTCGGGCGCTTCGGCACGGATGATCTCCAGCGCGTGGCGCAGTCGGCGTAGCTCTTCCTCGCCATCGACCAGTTCGCCACCACCAGGACGTGTCGAGCAGGCGCCAATGTCGATGATCCGTCCACCCTCCTGAATGATCTCGTGGGTGCGCTCAGCAATCGCCTCAGCGGTCTGCTTGCGACTGCCCGCATAGAAGGAGTCGGGCGTCACATTGAGGATGCCCATCACGACAGGCTCCGACAGGTCGAAGGCGCGTCCCCCTAGATTGAGTATGTAAGACATAAGCGTGTGAGGTCTTGTGGTAGTGATCGCTCCCCGTCACCTACTGAGGAGTAGGGGCGAGGAGCGGTTGCTTTTATCGATTAAAGTTTAGCTTGGCGCATATCCTTTGACTCTGCCAGGGCTTTGTGGAAGGCGAAAGCCTTTTCCAGACAAACAGGTGTCTGACCCTCTGAAGCCTGAGCTAGATAAGCGCGTAGTAGCGGACGGTAGTCGGGATGGGCGCAGTTCTCTATGATGCGCTCCGCACGCTGTCGTGGAGAGAGCCCTCGGAGGTCGGCGATACCGTACTCGGTGATGAGTACCTTGACCGAGTGCTCGGTGTGATCCACGTGGCTCACCATCGGCACGATAGCGCTGATGGCACCGCCCTTAGCTGTCGAGGGCGTGGTGAAGATAGAGATGTAGCCATTGCGGGTGAAGTCGCCCGAGCCACCGATACCGTTCATCATCTTGGTGCCGAGGACGTGCGTCGAGTTGATGTTGCCATAGATGTCCGCCTCTAGAGCGGTATTCATGGTGATGACCCCAAGGCGGCGCACGATGCCTGGGTTGTTGGAGTACTCTTGAGGGCGGAGCAGTAGCTTGTCCTTGAAGAAGTCCCAGTTCTGATAAATGTCTAGGATAACATCGCGACTGACCGAGAGCGAGCAGCCTGAAGCGAACTTGACGCGTCCCTCCTTCATCAGCCCAATGACGGCATCCTGGATCACCTCTGTGTAGACTTCAAAAGGTGGAATCTTAGGGCTCTTGCCTACGGAAGCTAGAACCGCATTAGCAATGTTGCCGACGCCACTCTGTAGCGGGAGGAACTCACGAGGGATGCGTCCCGTGCGGATCTCCTCCTCGAGGAACTTCGTGACGTTGTCTCCAATCGCCTGCGTCACCTCGTCGAGCGGTGCAAAGCCTCCGTCATCGTTTGGCTCGCTCGTCTTGACGACCGCTACGACCTTCTTCGGGTCGAGCTGTAGGTAAGGCTTGCCGACACGGTCAGAGGGCTTGTAGATAGGTAGCTCACGACGTGCGGGTGGGTCGAGAGGCTCAGCGATGTCGTGGAGCCCACGTATCTTGGCGGGGTGGCGATCATTGAGCTCGACGATGATTCGGTCTGCAAGACGGCAGATGGTGGGGAGGATGCCGACACCCGTAGTCGGGACTAGCTGACCATCTTCCGTTAGCTCCGCAGCCTCGACGATAGCTACGTCAATCTTGCCAAAGAAGCCAGCACGCAGCTCCTGCGCTAGCTGCGAGAGGTGCAGGTCGCAGTAAGCCACCTCACCGCTATTGATCTCGGCGCGTAGGTCTTTGTTGGACTGATAGGGAGTCCTAAACTTGATGGCATGAGCACGTGCCAGGGCGCCATCGAGGCGGTCGCCTGTCGATGCACCCGTGAAGACGCCTATGCGGAAGGGTCTTCCTGCTGCGTGCTCCTCCTCGGCGTAATGAGCGATGGCTTGTGGCACCACCTTAGGGCAACCAGCTGGTGTAAAGCCACTAAAGCCTACCTGATCGCCATCGTGAACTAATCTCGCTGCCTCTTCGGCAGTCATGATTGGATAAGACATACTATATATTAGGTTAAGTGTTTGTGCTATAGAAGACCGCCACCGACTCACTGCGATAGCGTTTCTCAAAGGTACAAAAAAGGAATCATCTTACACCCCATATAGATCAAGAAAGCCCCTAGCGTGATCTTTCGATCCTCTAGGGGCTTGAGTCTTATCGCTTAGCGGGTTGGGCGCTTAGGCCTCCTCCTGCTCGATAGCTAGTTGTCCACGGTAGTAACCACACTCAGGACAGATGGTGTGGTATACGTGCCATGACCCACAGTTGCTGCACTTAGCTAGTGTGGGGGTTGCTGCTTTGTCGTGCGTTCTACGCTTGGCAGTGCGCATATTGGACTGCCGTCTTTTGGGATGTGCCATTGTTTATCTAGTTTATTATTTATCCTTCTCTTGTTGTAGTGAGTCACGCAGCGCACTGAGCGCAGCCCAGCGACCATCCGTCTCCTCCTCGGTGGTAGCGTCGAGATCGTCTAGGATGGCCTGCATATCCTTGGCGCACGCACCCTCGGGGTGCATACGGCTGATCGGGAGCGACAACACGATCATGTCGTAGATCAGATCAGCGCAGTCTAGCGAGGGACTGTTATATGGCACGATGATCTCCTCATCGCTCACCTCCTCGTACTGGTCACCTAGCTTGACTACTAGATGCTGGGATATGTCGATGCGCATCTCTAGGGGAGCCAGGCATCGATCACAATGCGTCTGCACAGAGCCCGCGAGGGTCAGTAGCAGGTCGTAGGTCTCTCCCACGCGATCTACGCGGATGGTGCATACTACGGGACCTCCGCTGAGGTCAAACGTAGGACGTGACTCGAGAAAAGCTGACTCCACTACAAAGTCCTCGGTCGAGACGCCTTGGGGCAATCCCTTCAAATGTATCGTGTATCGACCTCCGTGAGACATGTGTGCGACTAGCTTCTCTACTAATAAAAATAAAGACGCTCTAGAGACGCTCCGTGAGTGTATACCTAAGTATATACCTGAGCGTACTCTAAGGCTATGGGCGCAAAGGTACAGAAAAATCAGCAGATGGCAAGCGCCCCTGATGGCGCTGCGTGAATCTCTTTTTTACGTACCTTTGTCGGGCAGTGTGCGTAGGCCCTTGTGGCGTGTAGCGCGCAGAGCTGCTGCCCAGATGGTGGAATCGGTAGACACGAGGGACTTAAACTCCCTTGGCCAATTGCGGTCGTGCGGGTTCAAGTCCCGCTCTGGGTACGACTGCTCGGGAGGGGCAGGTAGTGTGGCGACGGGACGGTGTCGCCATTTTTCACTATCTTTGTAGGGAACGAAAGCAAATCACACTATGGCTGCCAAAGACAAGAAAGTACTCTACATCTCTCAGGAGATATATCCCTACCTGCCTGAGAGTGACCTCGCACATGTCGCTCGTTACCTTCCAGAGCATATACAGAATGCGGGACATGACGTACGTGTCTTCATGCCACGCTACGGCCTAGTCAATGAGCGTCGCAACCAGCTTCACGAGGTGATCCGTCTGTCGGGTATCAACGTTATCGTCGACGACTACGACCACCCGCTCGTCATCAAGGTCGCCTCGATCCCCTCCACACGCATACAGGTCTACTTCATCGATAATGCTGATCTCTTCGGGCGCAAGAGCCTCTTCGGCCCGCCCTCCGAGGGAGCGCCAAGTGACAATGCGGATCGCAGTATCTTCTTCATCCGAGGCGTCCTGGAGGCGATCAAAAGCTTGCACTGGATCCCCGATGTGATCCATTGTCTGGGGTGGTTCTCCGCTTTGGCACCCGTTTACCTGAAGACAGCTTACAAGGACGATCCCTACTTCGAGCGTGCTAAGGTGCTCTTCTCGGTCGATGGCAACGAGGAGGAGGGCGAGATTGGCGACGATCTGATCAAGAAGCTTGAGTTTGACAAGATCACGGGCGATATGCTGGACCCGCTGCAGGGAGAGGTGACGCCAGATGCGCTACGTCGTATGGCGATTCACTATTCAGATGGTGTGATCCTCGGTCAGGAGTCGGTCTCTCCTGAGCTCATCGAGTACCTTCGCTCGGAGCCTGACCACAAGGTGCTGGAGTACCCCGGGCCAGCGGTAGATCACGCTGAGGCTTATGTAGACTTCTACCGAAGCTTTACGGAGTAAGAGCTCCTCTTTCCAACATATAAACGAAGCCCCTAGCGATCGATTCGGTCACTAGGGGCTTTTCTTATAAGTCTTGCTGTTCGCCAATGGAGGGGGGCAGGCTCATCGCACCGTAACTCTGTAGTAGCGTACGCCCTACGGGGCATAGCCAACAGCGACGAGGCTCGCAGTAGCCCCCGTAGAGTTGCAGTAGCGCTTGCGAGTCGTAGGCACTGCGGGGACGTAGCCCTTCATTGACAAAGCGCTTCACGACACTGTTGCGCTCAGCGGGTAAGTCATGCGCACGCATCAGCGAGTCCTTCGCTAGGGATAGCCCGAGGAGGTCGCGCTCCTGTGTGAGGTAGTACTGGAGCGGTATGACCACATTGATCGCAATGCTCTCGACAGTCGCTCGTCCTATGGTGCCGAGCTGAGCATCCGTCTCGCTGCCCCAGTGGTAGTGTCGCTGCCAGTAGTCGGTCGGGGTGACGGTGAGCAGCTGCTCTAGATGAGCCAGAGATGATGTGCGGAGGAGCTCTCCTGGCAGATTGTCGCTACGATAGTAGAGCGCTGCGAGGTAGGCGAGCCGACGATGCGGGAAGGCACTCGGACGGAGCCTCAGCATGCGTATCGTGCCAGGCGATAGGGGAGAGAGGTGGTACTTGTGCGATAGGAAGGTAAACTCCTCCTTCAGTCGCTCCCTATACTGGTCTACTTCGAGACTGTTGCATAAAGGCGAATCGTCACATACGGAGGTATGCTCCCTTCAGACCTCACCCTCAGCGCCTTGCGCTTCATCCTTTCTGCAAAGTCAGGACAATCTTGCAAGCAAGATTGTGAGCCTGTTGACTTTTGCAACAGTCTCACTTCGGGAGATATTGGCGCGCTCTCCAGTAGTCCGCCCACACCGAGGAGCAGCGCTTCAAGGGCTAGTGGAGAAGTCTTGTGCTTGAGTAGGATCGAAGGAGGGAGCTGGCGAGCTATTTGCTCGAAAGCATCATTATTCACCTTGCCCCCCAGGTAACGCATCAGGAAAAGGTGTGTCACCGCTGCTAGGTCGCCTTTGAAAAAGCTCATCGCCGTCTCGATCTGCTGACACTTCTTGTCCAGTCGCTCACGAGTCAGCTGTGCAAACCAATCGGCCTGCACACGCTCGGGCAGCTGGCTACAAGCCTCCCCGCAGCGAGGAATCTGCGGTGCCTCCGTGAGTTGCTGCGCTATGGCGAGTAGATCAGGATTGATCTGCATACGGCAGGTGATAGGTGGTGTGCCAGCTTGTAGGGAGATGGGACCATCGTCCTGCAGCACGATATGTAGGAGCACATTATTGTAGGCAGGGTCCAGCTGGTGCCCATGGCGCAGCCAGTCTGTCGCCTGGCAATGGATCTCCCCATTGCCCGCCCAGGTCAGAGTGCCTATGCGTAGCTTGAGATTGCTAAAGTCGGGCCCGCCATTCGTGTTATACCGCCCAGGGTCAATGACGATCGGCGTGACCCCCTCAGGGATACAGGGGTGTGGCTCGAAGGTGAGCGACTCGTAGAGTCTGTTGCCCCAGATCTGGTGTAGCCACATCTCCTGCATAGTTCGTGCGAATAGGTCAGATGTAGTCCTGTCCAGACTCTATCTCCACGTCGGTCACATAGTTCTTGATACTCTGCTCCGCCTCTCGCTTGCAGATGAGTAGCACGTTGCCATGCTTAGCGATGATACAGTCATCGACCCCCTGCACGACCGCCAGCAAGTCGGGATCGTCGATGTAGAGGATATTATTCATCGACTCGTAGAATCGGGTCTTCTGGTGGTTCGTCACATTGCCCGTCTGATCTTTCGAACTCTGGTCGTAGAGCGCTCCCCAGGTACCTAGGTCAGCCCAGCCAAAGGTCGCGGGGGTGACAAGCACGTTGTCCGCTTTTTCCAAAACCCCGTAGTCGATCGATATGCTGGGGCAGTAAGGATAGATCTCCTCGATCGCTGCCCGCTCACGGTCGGTGCCGAAGTCACTGGCCCGCTCGGTAAAGAGTCTGCTCACCTCAGGCATATACTTGGCAAAAGCATCTAGGATCGTCTTGACACTCCAGACGAACATACCGCTATTCCAGAGAAACTCGCCACAAGAGACAAATATCTCGGCCATCTCACGGTTAGGCTTCTCGGTAAAGACCTTTACCTTGTGGTACTGTCCGTCGAGCGCCCTTTCGCTAGAGTCCACCTGTATGTAGCCATAGCCCGTCTCAGGAGCTGTAGGCTTGATACCTAGCGTCAGGAGGTAGGGGTGGAGGGCAGCGAAGCGGAGCGACTGGCTGACCGTCTGGACGAAGTTGTCCTCGTTCATGATGATATGATCCGACGCCGCCACGACGATCGACGCCTTCGGGTCTCGCTGCTGGATATGGTAGCAAGCGTAGGCGATACATGGGGCCGTGTTCCGTCGCAGAGGCTCCGTGAGGATCTGGTCACGCGTGAGCCCCGGGAGCTGCTCGAGGGTCAGGTCGACATAGTCCGCATGCGTGACGATGTATATATGGTCCTCAGGGACGATACGCAGGAACCGCCTGTAGGTGTCCTGTAGCAGCGAACTGCCAGTCCCGAAGAAGTCTAAGAATTGCTTGGGTCGTGACTGCCGTGAGATAGGCCAGAAGCGACTTCCCACCCCGCCACTCATGATCACACAATAGTAATGCTTCATGTAAATCTGCAATGAGTTAGTTTGTTGCTACAAAGCTACTAATAAAATAGCTGTGGAGCAAAGGACTACTCGTGAGATTTGCGAAATTGTGATAGGAGAGGATGGTTTGCTTTTTAAAGAAAGATTGCTTAACTTCGCCTTTGTAAAGGAAAGAAGTCTGCAACTCTTCACGAGTCTGCACCTGTTTGGCAAGGTTGCAGTAGCTGTAACCGGCTAAAAGACAGAGAAGTGTAGGTCCGCCCTCAGCCTTCCGTTCACAACATACACACGGCACTATAAACAAATACACTAATACAGCTTATGAAAAGACTATTACCTATTTTACTGTGTCTCCTGGCACTCGCCGTGCCGAGACTCTACGGTCAGGATCACACCGTGACCTTCTCTGCCCAGCCGGCTGAGGGTGGGAGTGTGGAGGCCTCTTACTTCTCTGGATCGTATGATGATCCTCCAGTCCCTGTAAGATCTGGAGATAAGGTGAACAACGACGAGTACGTTAACTTCACGGCCACCCCTAACGCAGGATACGAGGTCGAGAAGTGGGAGTTCAACGGCACGCCAGACGATAAGGCAGCTGGTAAGAACCAGTGCTCCAAGACTATAGATGCAGACATGACCGTCGTGGTCTACTTCAAGAAGACGGCTGGTCAGACAGCGACACACACAGTCACCGTCTCCGCTGAACCTGCCAGCGAAAAGAACTATGTGGCGATCAAGGACTATAACACCTATGACGATATTGCTTCAGGTTCTGCAGTAGCAGACGGAAAGGCGATCAATATCTATGCTTACTGCGACAAGAATAAGTACAAGTTTGACTACTGGGAGGTGAACGGTGTACGAAGCGAAGAGTTTACCTCTGACAAAATCAAAAACTACGTCGTCACAGAGGATGTCACCTTCAAGGCTTACTTCAAGGAGCTAGAGATGCTACCAGTCACCTTCTCCGTCAATGGTCCCGGCACTATAGTAGTAAAGAATAGTAGTGGTAAGGTACTTACTAGCGGAGATAAGGTACTCGAGGGTGCTTATGTGAAATTCGTCGCAACGCCAGGTGAAAACGCTGAACTACGCGACTGGACAATCAACGGCGCTACTGACAAGGTTGGAAAGACAAAATTCTCCTATAAGATGGATCCTACTAAGCCAAACACCATCGTAGCTAACTTCGTGTCGACTGCACCTGCCAAGGAGTATGTCGTAAACTTTGTCGCTGACCCTGCCGAGGGAGGCTCAGTAACGGCAGAGAATACAGTAAGCTATAAGCCAGTTAAGACAGGTGCATCTGTCGCAGAGAATGCCTCCTTGAAATTCACAGCTACGGCAAACGAAGGCTATGAATTCGAGAAGTGGACTGT
>QWCE01007009.1_pt1 | contig 17969 bp, 17 predicted proteins | sample 1972531 | NCBI WGS metagenome assembly QWCE01 (sample SAMN09866716, study PRJNA288562) | Human gut metagenome isolate term4_stool, whole genome shotgun sequencing... | reverse complement strand
AGCCGAAAAGTCCCTATCTTTGTAGTGTGTTTTTCATAGTATTAGATTTAAGGTTAACAAAAGATTGGCTGTCTGGGATAGATAGCCTTTTTTTATGCCCGCAAACTAACTATTGCCTGTTAAACTACAGGGATTGGATGCCAAGAAAATGTATAAGGTAAAAGAAATCAATCTGATGCCGAATAGTAAATCCAGCCTGGCTGCCAACGAAAAGACTTATTCCAGTGATTATCTGATGAAAGTGGGCATAGATGCTTTCACCACTAATCAAGCCTTTAGCCGCGTGATTGAGCTTACGGCAGATAACTTCCTACTGCCTTACTCATGCCAAGCCTTTGGCACGCTTGTGCCAAGGGCTTGGCATAGCAGTGCCATTAAGAACAAAAGGGGAAACACCGTTCGTGGTGAATCCCCTTTCTCATACAATAAAACAATCAACTAATCTTCAATCGTTACAGCAGTTCCGTTGGCAGTTACCATCAGCATACTACCGCTGCCTCCTACTGTTTCATAATCCAGATCGACACCGATCACTGCATTGGCTCCTAACTTTGCTGCCTGTGCCTGCATCTCCTGCAAAGCTGTATCTTTTGCCATACGTAGTACTTCTTCATATGCACCGGAACGACCTCCTACAATATCCCGAATACTTGCAAACAAGTCACGGAATACATTGGCACCAATGATTGTCTCTCCGGAAACAATTCCGTAGTACTTTACTATTCGTTTTCCCTCAATGATGGGAGTTGTAGTCACTAACATGATCTTTTTCTTCTTTTTTAGTTGTTTACTATCCTAGTAGACGCAGGATATCCCCAAAAGGTTGCAATGTCACCCTAAAAAAATTGCAGCTATACCGCAAATCAATGCGATATAGCCGCCAATTAGAGTTAAAGAGAGAGAGAATTTATAGAAAGCGCGGTCTCACGACCAACTTAATATACCTAAAATGATTTTTATTCTTTCTTATTAGACGCAGGAAACTTCAAATCACTGCACTTCAAAGAGACTTTTTTAGTTAAAGAATAAAAAAAATCGCTATTCTTGCAGGAATAGCGATTAATATCTTTAGAACATCTGGCTGACGCGTTCGATCCCAGCCACTAATGCGTCCACTTCCGATCGTGTATTGTACATGGCAAATGATGCACGTACCGTACCTTCGATTCCGAGCCGTTGCATCAACGGTTGCGCACAATGGTGCCCCGTGCGGACAGCGATACCTAAACGGTCTAACAATGTTCCCAAATCGAAATGATGAATATCTCCCACCAGAAATGAAATCACCGCTCCCCGATCTGCCGCCTCACCGAAAATACGCATATTGGGTATTTCCTTCAATCGCTTCAGCGCATACGTTGTCAGCTCGTGTTCATGAGCAGCGATTTGGTCGAGTCCGATGCCATTAACATAGTCAAGGGCTTTTGCCAGTCCGGTAGTACCGATGTAGTCCGGCGTACCGGCTTCAAACTTGAAAGGCAGTTCGTTGAAGGTAGTCTTTTCAAAAGAGACGTGCTGAATCATTTCTCCTCCTCCTTGATAAGGGGGCATACGGTCCAGCCATTCTTCCTTTCCATAAAGCACACCGACACCTGTCGGGCCGTAAACCTTATGTGCGGAGAACACCAGGAAATCGGCATCCAAGTCTTGCACATCCACCTTCATGTGGGGGATAGACTGTGCAGCATCCACTAGAAAAGGTACTCCATGCGCATGAGCCGTCGCAATCATTTCCTTGACAGGATTTACGGTTCCCAATACGTTCGACACCTGAACTACACTGACTATCTTTGTACGCTCGGTGAATAACTTTTCATATTCATCCAGCAACAGTTCGCCCTTGTCATTCATCGGAATGACCTTGATGGCAATTCCTTTGCGGGCAGCCAGAAGTTGCCAGGGAACGATATTACTGTGATGCTCCATCACCGAAAGGATCACTTCATCGCCTTCCTGCATAAACTCATCTCCAAAACTGGAAACAAGCAAATTGATACTTTCAGTCGTACCCCGTGTAAAGACGACCTCATTCGTGCTGCCGGCATTGATAAACTGCCGTACCGTCTCGCGGGAGGCTTCATGCAGTTCCGTTGCCTGCTGGGAAAGGTAATGTACTCCACGATGCACATTCGCATTCACAGAGTAATACTCATCTACCAGCGCATCCACCACCAGACGAGGTTTCTGAGTGGTCGCACCGTTATCGAAATAAACCAATGGTTTACCATACACCGTACGGCTCAATATCGGAAAGTCTTCACGTATCTTTTGAATATCCATTTTACTTATTCATCATTTACATATTGCACATCCCTGGCACTTGTTCAGTTCGCCACGGAAGCGTTTTTCTACCAACAGGTGCAGACGGTCTTTCAGTGCATCCAGACGAATCGTATCGATGACTTCATTGACGAATGCAAACATCAGAAGCAAGCGTGCTTCTTTCTCCGCTATTCCGCGTGCACGCATATAGAACAAAGCATTCTCGTCCAACTGCCCCACAGTTGCCCCGTGAGAGCATTTCACATCGTCCGCATAGATTTCAAGCTGCGGCTGCGTGTACATACGCGCATCGCGTGTGGCACAGAGGTTGCGGTTGGTCTGTTGAGAATTTGTATGCTGGGCATCAGGACGTACCAATACCAGTCCGGCAAAAGCACCGGTCGACTGGTCATCAAGCACGTACTTGAATAATTCATTACTGGTACAATTCGGTACTGCATGATCAATGGAGGTGTTATTGTCCACATGCTGGTTTTTATCAGCGATTGCCATACCGCAAAGATTAATCTCAGCCCCTTCGCCGGCTAGCAGAACTTCCGTTGTATTACGGGTAGTTCCGTTGTGCAGCGTCATGCCATTCAGCAAAACATTGCTGTTTGCTTCCTGCTTCACGTACAGGTTACTGATACGAACCGTACTTGTATGTGTTTCTTCAAGCTCATACATATCGAATACCGCATTCTCTCCGGCAAATACTTCGATCACCTGCGTTGCAAGGAAGTTCACATTATCCATCGCATGATCACAGATCAACAGGCGTGCCTGCGCTCCATCTTCCAGGATGATCAGCACGCGACGGTTCACCATGAAGTTAACATCTGCACGAAGGATATTCACCAGCTGGATGGGCTTCTCTACGATTACGTTCTTCGGAACATAGAAGATGACTCCATCCTGCGCGAAAGCTGTATTAAAAGCTGTTATGCCATCCTTGGAGGTATCAGCCAGCTTGCCGTAGTACTTTTTTACCAGTTCGGGATGTTCCGCAGCAACTTCTTTGAGGCTGCCGAAGATGACTCCTTCCGGCAAATGAGTTTTAGGAAGCACTTTATTATAAAATGCGTCGTTTACCACAAAATACAAGGCTGTGCTCATATTCGGGACATCGCACTTAAACACTTCGTACGGATTGACCGGAATCTGAAGGCGGTTAAGGTTCAGACCGTAATCGGGCTCGAAATACTTGCTTATATCCGTGTATTTATACTTCTCCATCTTACGGGTCGGGAATCCGAGACGCTCAAAATCGGCAAAAGCAGCCGCACGGGGTGCATTCAGCACTTCCGCACTATGCTTGCAGATCATGGCTTCCGTCTGAGAGAAGAGATCTATGTATTGTTGTTCTACATTCATCGTTATTCTCCTACTTCTTTCTTAATCCAATCGTATCCCTTTTCTTCCAGTTCCAAGGCTAGTTCCGGTCCGGCGGTTTTCACAATACGACCTTTATAGAGTACGTGCACTATATCCGGTTTGATATAATCGAGCAGACGCTGATAGTGAGTGATGACGATCGTACTTGTTTCGGGAGTCTTGAGCTTATTCACGCCTTCCGCTACAATACGAAGGGCATCAATATCCAAACCGGAATCTGTCTCGTCAAGAATGCTCAGACGCGGTTCCAGCATTGCCATCTGGAAGATCTCGTTACGCTTCTTCTCACCACCGGAGAAACCTTCATTCACCGAACGGTTAGCAAGTTTATTGTCCAGTTCGACTACGGCACGCTTCTCACGCATCAGTTTCAGAAATTCGCTGGCAGTCAACGCAGGCAGACCTTTATACTTGCGTTGTTCATTGACAGCCGCCCGCATGAAGTTCACCATGCTTACTCCGGGGATTTCTACCGGATACTGGAAACTAAGGAAAATACCTTCATGACTACGGTCTTCCGGACTCAACTCCAGCAGATTCTTGCCATAGAAAGTGACCGAACCTTTTGTCACCTCAAAAGCAGGATTTCCCACCAGAACAGAAGAAAGCGTACTCTTTCCGGAACCGTTCGGCCCCATTATCGCATGTACTTCGCCCGGTTTCACCGTCAGGTTAATACCTTTCAATATCTCTTTGCCATTAATGCTGGCATGCAGGTCTTTTATCTCTAACATAAGCTTATTTATTTTTTATCCCACGCTTCCTTCCAACGAAATAGTAAGCAACTTCTGTGCTTCCACCGCAAACTCCATCGGAAGTTTATTTAATACTTCTTTCGCATATCCGTTAACAATCAGCCCGATAGCATCCTCTGTCGGGATTCCCCGCTGATTACAATAGAATATCTGATCTTCGCTGATCTTGCTGGTAGTCGCCTCATGCTCCACCACAGCCGTCTCATTGTGGATATCCATATACGGGAAAGTATGCGCACCACATTTATCACCCAGCAGCAAAGAGTCACATTGGCTGTAATTGCGTGCATTATCGGCTTTTTCAGCTACACGTACCAGACCGCGATAAGAGTTCTCGCTATGTCCGGCAGAGATACCTTTGCTGACAATCGTGCTGCGGGTATTCTTTCCCAGATGAATCATTTTTGTTCCGGTATCTGCTTGCTGATAATTATTTGTCACGGCTACAGAATAAAACTCAGCCGTCGAATTATCGCCTGTCAATATGCAGGAAGGGTACTTCCACGTAATAGCCGAACCAGTTTCCACCTGTGTCCAGGACAGTTTGCTGTCCACCCCTTTGCAGTTGCCGCGTTTCGTCACAAAGTTATAGACTCCACCTTTACCTTCGGCATCACCCGGATACCAGTTCTGAACCGTACTGTATTTCACTTCTGCACGATCATGTACCACAATCTCCACGATAGCCGCATGCAACTGATTTTCATCACGCATCGGTGCGGTACATCCCTCCAGATAAGATACATACGAATCATCGTCCGCCACAATCAGCGTACGTTCAAACTGTCCCGTGTTACGGGCATTGATACGGAAATAAGTAGAAAGCTCCATCGGACAGCGTACTCCCTTCGGTATATAAACGAAAGAACCGTCAGAGAACACGGCCGAGTTCAAAGCAGCGAAGAAGTTATCCCGATAGCCTACTACCGAGCCCATATACTTCTTCACAAGGTCCGGATGTTCCCGTACCGCTTCACTAAAGGAGCAGAATATAATGCCTTTCTCCATCAACGTCTCTTTGAAAGTAGTCTTTACGGATACCGAGTCCATCACTGCATCCACAGCCATTCCGCTCAATGCCATCTGTTCTTCCAAGGGAATACCCAGTTTATTGAATGTCTTTATCAGTTCCGGATCTACTTCATCCATACTCTTTGGTCCTTCTTTCTTCTTCGTCGGATCGGCATAGTACGAAATTGCCTGATAATCGATCTCCGGAATACGGAGATGTGCCCAAGTCGGCATTTCCAGCGTCAGCCAATGGCGATACGCTTTCAGTCGGAACTCCAGCAGCCATTCGGGTTCATCTTTTTTCGATGAAATCAGACGGACTACATCTTCGTTGAGTCCACGCTCAATAACATCGGTGTGTACTTCCGTGGTGAAGCCATATTTGTACTTCTCCTGCGTCAGTTCCTTTACATATTTATTGGGTTCTTCTTGTTGCATCTTTATTATCTAATATATATTGTTGCGTTATATTCTTAGCAGCAGGGAAAAAGATTCCCGCAAACGTTTCCATAGGATAATATAACAATGATTCGCTCTTTTTTGTTGCACTAATTAACTTATTATCGCTATCGATAAACTCTATCACACAGATCACAAGGCTCGTTAGCAACAGAAATTTGAGTGCTCCCAATCCACTTCCCAGCCAACGGTTCAGCCACCCCAGTGAAATAGCTTCCATCGCTTTCGTCAGCAAGGACGCCACTAACGTGAATATCAGCGGAACAGCGATCCAGATGACAATAAAAGCCAATACCTGTGCAACCGTCATCGAGTCCGTCACAGCCGGACAAAGCTTCTCCGCCAACGTTGCATACAAAGCCTTTGCTGCCAGCAAACCGACGACCAATCCCAGAATAGAAGCCAGCTGACGGATAAAGCCTTTCATAAAACCCGCCACCACACCGGCACCTATTATAATAAGGATGATTATATCAATCGTTGTCATAATATTAAAATTGACAATTGACGATTGACAATTGACAATTAAAACCATTATCAACCATCAATCATCAATTGTCAACTTTTAAGTTTTCCAACCAACTATCAATTGTCAACTGTCAATTGTCAATTATTATAATGTCTGTTTCACTTCTATTTCTTCGAATGTCTCGATCATATCGCCTACCTTCATGTCGTTGCAGTTCACCAGACTGATACCGCACTCGAAGTTTGTACCTACTTCCTTCACGTCGTCCTTGAAGCGTTTCAGTGCATTGATGTTTCCGGTGAAGATAACGATACCATCGCGGATCAGACGAGCCTTGTCGCTTCGTTTCACTTTTCCGGTCTTCACTACCGCACCGGCCACAAGTCCCACTTTCGTGATATTGAACACTTCGCGAATTTCGATCGTAGCTGTAATCTGTTCTTTCAGTTCCGGAGCCAACATACCTTCCATAGCGGCCTTCACCTCTTCGATTGCATCGTAGATGACGGAATACTTACGGATATCGACACCTTCCTGTTCCGCCATCTTAGCGGCAGCACCCGAAGGACGTACCTGGAATCCGACGATAATCGCATCCGAAGCAGCAGCCAATGATACATCCGATTCGGAGATAGCACCCACGCCTTTATGAATCACATTTACCTGGATCTGTTCAGTAGACAACTTGATCAACGAGTCGCTCAATGCTTCTACAGAACCGTCCACGTCACCCTTGACGATGATGTTCAATTCCTGGAAGTTACCCAAAGCAATACGACGGCCAAGTTCGTCCAAGGTCAGGATCTTCTGTGTACGCAAGCCTTGTTCACGAGCCAGCTGTTCACGTTTGTTCGTGATCTCACGGGCTTCCTGATCGCTTTCAACTACATGGAACGTATCACCTGCAGCAGGAGCACCGTTCAGTCCCAGAATCAATGCCGGTTCGGCCGGTCCCGCTTCTTTCACGCGCTGATTACGTTCGTTGAACATGGCTTTCACACGTCCGTAGCTGGTTCCTGCCAATACGATATCTCCTACTTTCAAAGTACCATTCGATACCAGCACGGTAGCTACATAACCACGTCCCTTATCCAATGAAGATTCAATGATGGATCCTGTTGCATTGCGGTTCGGATTTGCCTTCAAATCAAGCATTTCAGCTTCCAGCAATACTTTTTCCATCAAATCTTCCACACCCATACCTTTCTTGGCAGAGATATCTTGTGACTGATATTTACCACCCCATTCTTCCACGAGATAGTTCATTGCAGCCAGTTCTTCTTTAATCTTGTCCGGATTAGCAGTCGGCTTATCTACCTTATTGATTGCAAATACAATAGGTACACCTGCTGCCATCGCATGATTGATCGCTTCCTTCGTCTGCGGCATCACGTTATCATCGGCTGCCACAATAATGATCGCAATATCCGTTACTTTCGCACCACGGGCACGCATAGCAGTAAACGCCTCGTGTCCCGGAGTATCCAGGAACGTAATACGGCGTCCGTCTTCCAACTGTACGTTGTAAGCACCGATGTGCTGTGTAATACCTCCGGCTTCACCGGCAATTACATTCGCCTTACGGATGTAGTCAAGCAAGGATGTCTTACCGTGGTCAACGTGTCCCATCACCGTTACGATCGGAGCACGTGGCTGCAAATCTTCCGGAGCATCTTCTTCTTCCACGATAGCCTGTGCCACTTCCGCACTTACATATTCGGTCTTGAAACCAAACTCTTCGGCTACCAGATTGATTGTTTCCGCATCCAGACGCTGGTTGATGGAAACCATCATACCGATACTCATACAAGTTGCAATAACCTGATTGACTGATACGTCCATCATTGTAGCCAACTCGTTAGCCGTTACGAACTCAGTCAGCTTCAGTACCTTGCTTTCTGCCATTTCCTGATCTTCCAGTTCCTGCATACGGTTGGAAGCCATTTCACGTTTTTCCTTGCGGTACTTAGAAGTCTTGTTCTTACCCTTGGTTGTCAGACGTGCCAAAGTTTCTTTTACCTGCTTTGCTACATCTTCTTCGCTAACCTCCTGCTTGATAACCGGCTTCTTGAAGCGATCCTTATTATTATTCTTCTTGTTATTATTATTGCCCTGTCCCTGGCCTTGACCCTGAGGACGGGGATGGTTACCACCACCTTTACCGGTCTGAGTATTGGGTCTCGGAGCAGCAAAGTTGGAAGTTGCCACATTGTTGACATCCACCTTTTCTTTGTTGATACGATTCCGTTTCTTTCTGGCAGCATCGGCATTATTATCTTTTACGCCCGGTTTTGCCTGTTTACTGTCCTCTTTACGGATTTCCTTGATGATAGCTTCCTTCATCAGTTTCTTCTGATCCTGACGAACTTTTTCTTTTTCTTCGCGTTCACGGCGTTTTTCTTCCTTCGATTTCTTCTTAGGACGGGTAGACTGGTTCAATGCAGCCAGGTCAATCTGACCGATGACATTGATCTTCGCTCCCAGTTCCGGTTGACGGATTTTAAACACCTCATTTTCTTTCGACGCATTTTCTTCAGTCGGAGTTGTCACTGTTGCAGTTACTTCTGCCGTTCTTTCTACTTTACGTTCTTCTGCCTTCACAGGTGCAGTTTCTACCACCTTCGGCTCTTCTTTCTTTACTTCTTCCACTACTACTTTCTCAACTTCTACCGGTTTTGTCTCCACTGCAGGTTTCGGCGCTACTACTGGCTGTTCTACCGGAGCAGATGCCGGTGCAGGTTTCGGTGCAATTACTTCCACCTTTTCCACTTTCGGCTCTTCCTTTTTCACTTCGGGTTCAACCACTGGTTTCTCAACGACTGTTTTTTCAGCAACGGGTTGCTTTACCACAGGTTGTTCTACTACAGGTTCTACTTTCTTTTCCGGCGCTTTTTCTACTTTATCTGTTCTCCGACCGCTGAATTTATCCAAATCTATTTTTCCGACAGGTTTAAACTTAGGACGTGCATCCTCCGGTACGACTGTCTTAATCACATCTTCCGACTTCGGTTTCTCCTGCTGCTTCTCGAAGCCCTCGATAGATACCGATGCCTTATTACGTTCCTTATTCTGACGTTCCTGGATGAAACGCTCCGATGCCTCAACGGTATACCCTTTCTTTTGCAGGAACTCAACTACCGTCGCGATTCCTACATTCAAATCTCTTGTAACTTTGTTTAACCTTATCGTCATATTTAAAATTTAATGAATAAATGGAGCGAAGAAAATTCAATCGTAATGCATATTACTCTTGTGTTGGTTCAGCTTCAGGTTCCGCCTCTGTCTCAGGCTCCATCTCTGCTGCCGGTTCTTCTTCAAACTCCGATTTCAAAATACGTATTACCTCGTCCACTGTCTCTTCTTCCAGGTCCGTCTTTTCAATCAACATCTCGCGAGGCGCATTCAACACAGCCTTCGCTGTATCGATACCGATAGCCTTGATTGCATCAATCACCCATCCGTCGATTTCATCTCTGAACTCGTCGAGATAGATATCCTCGTCAGCCACATTCTCATCCAATTCACGGAACACGTCGATAGTGTACTCAGTCAACATACTGGCCAGCTTGATATTCAAACCGCCTTTACCAATAGCAAGCGATACCTCTTCCGGTTTAAGGAATACCTCAGCCTTTTTCTCTTCCTCATTCAGACGGATAGAAGAAATCTTAGCCGGGCTCAAAGCACGCTGGATAAACAATGAAATGTTCGATGTATAATTAATCACGTCGATATTTTCATTGCGTAATTCACGAACAATCCCATGAATACGGCTTCCTTTTACACCTACGCAGGCGCCTACGGGATCGATTCTGTCATCATAAGATTCCACTGCGATCTTGGCACGTTCGCCAGGGATACGGGCAATCTTTTTAATGGTAATCAAACCATCATTGATTTCAGGTACTTCCATTTCAAACAGACGTTGCAGGAAAACGGGAGAAGTACGTGACAAAATAATCTTCGGATTATTGTTCTTGTTGTCTACGCGGGCAACCACTGCACGGGCTGTTTCACCTTTGCGATAAAAGTCGCTCGGGATCTGTTCAGTCTTAGGCAACAGCAGTTCGTTTCCTTCATCGTCCAGAAGCAACATTTCCTTTTTCCAGATCTGGTATACTTCCGCGTTGATGATTGTACCTACTTTATCAATATATTTATTATAAATACTGTCTTTTTCAAGTTCCAGAATCTTTGAAGCCAGTGTCTGGCGAAGATTCAGGATAGCACGACGTCCGAACTTGGCAAAGATCACCTCATCAGTCACTTCTTCGCCTTCTTCGTATGAAGCATCGATTTTCTGTGCTTCTGTCAGCGAAATCTGCATATTGGGGTTTGTCAAATCTTCATCGGCCACAACTTCACGGTTACGCCATATCTCGAAGTCACCCTTGTCCGGGTTCACGATCACGTCGTAATTCTCATCAAGCTGATTGTTTCTTCTTTTTTGGCCATAACTATTTAAAGCTAATTAAGTATTTAGTATATTTTATTTGCTCATAAGTGAAGGTTTCGTCCTCTTCGATCAGCTTCGGACGCTTGGAACCTTCGAGTTTTACCTTCTTCTCTACGCCTACCGTAAACTTCTCTTCATCGGCATCTTTCAGGATACCTGCCAGTTTACGTCCGTCTCTGGTCACTACTTCCACCTCTTGTCCGATGTGGATGTAATACTGTTGCAGCACTTTAAAGGGTTGTCCGATACCGGCAGAGCCCACTTCCAGTTCATAATCTTCCTCTTCACGGTTCAGTTTCGACTCGATAAAGCGGCTAAGCTCTACGCAGTCTTCAATCCAAACTCCTTCTGCGTGGTCTATTTCGACCACGATCTTGTCATCCGGGCTCACGGTCACCTCTACCAGAAAGTAGTCTTTTCCTTCCAGCCACTCTTCAACAATCTGACAAACAGTTTTCTTTTCTATCATTTATTAACTATATAAGAACAAAAAAAGGAGCTTAATCGCCCCTCCACCTTTCATCCATTTCGGTTGCAAAGATATAAATAATCTATTCGACTACAAAACATTAAAGAAAAAAAGTATGAATTAACAGTCGTATATCAGGCACAAACACCAATATCTAATCATCAACCCAGGAATTCAGATAGTTTTGAGAATCCTTACAGCCTTGAGCTGCGGCTTTTTGGAACCACTTTTTAGCCTTGGCTTTATCTACTGCCACTCCCTGACCGTAAAACAGCATGGTAGCAACCGTAAACTGAGCGGATTCCACCCCTCTCTCTGCCGCACGACAAAAATATGGGAACGATTTCGCAATGTCTTTTCTCACTCCATGTCCGTTATAATAAATTGAGCCCAAATTATTCAGCGCCAACGGATAGTCACTCTTTACCGCCTCTTCATAATATTCACGCGCGACATCGTAATCTATTTCCACCCCTTTGCCAAAATGGTACATCATTCCTAAATTATAAGCAGCGGCAGCTTCTCCCATACTTGCAGCTTTCAGGAAACACTCCTGGGCATCTTCAAATTTTCCTTCATCCAGGAAGATAATTCCCAAATCATTGATCCGCCCGGAAGTTATATTTTTAGCTTTCATCAGATATTGCTTTTCAGCCGTAGCCATATCCACAGAAATAATAACTGTCGAAGAATTGGAAAAAGATCCGCTATATTCACATTTCACTTTTTTCCCGTACTCACAGCTATAAACTTCCAGCTGATAGAAATCCTCACTGACAGAATAGTTACCAGTTTCATAAGCATCCAGTTTTCCTTTTCTCTCACCATTCAGGAATATTTCGGCAGCATGATCAGAAGTTACTTTCACTCTCCGCTTAACGAACAGCTGATTGAGCAGTTTTCCGAATAACCCCTGCGCACCGGCATTACTACCGTCTGCAGAAGCGACATTCGAAGCCGGTTGAAAGCCGGGAGGTGAAATTGTATCCACAGCCGGATGTTGCAACAAATCAAGTATGACCGCAGCCAGCTCACTAAACTTCTCTTCCGGATTAGGATAAGCATTCAGCCAGTGTTTATCATTCAGCATCAGTTTCATAGACCCTTTCAGATCAGTAGGATCTATGCGGAAAGGTATAATAGGCTTATTGCTGCTAAAGCCAATATTCAGTTCACTACGCACTCAGCGGGATATTTGAGACGTTTCAGAAAAGACAATCAGGAACACTTTACAGGTCACAATAGCTTCTTCAATAATATCACCATACTCCGCTCCGGGTCTTATGTCACGCGGAGCCATCCAACACTTGATCCTGTTACTTTCTAATGCATGACATATTGCCTGTGCCGTCTGTATATTGGCACTTGAATAGCTAATAAACACTTCATGATCCATAATCTTTATTGTATATATTCAACTTAGGTTTACACACTCCACGACACCGATACAATCCTGAATTCAGACGGATGTTGGTTGCTAAGATAATGAAATTCTTAGTAATACAAAAAATAATTGTATCTTTACACCGCAATAATTAAAAATACAACGGCTATGGCACATCATCTCAACACCAACAAACAGTTTATGGTCGGCAATGGCATTCTGGCTTTTGCCGTCATTTTTGTCGTAGTTATTTTCATTTATATGAGCTTACGCCTGCAACGGGAAAACCAGGCAGAACGACATTATATTGAAACTTATACGATCAGCCTGGTAAAAGGATTTGCCGGAGATTCCATTTCGCTATTCGTCAATGACAGCCTTATCGCCAATCAAGTCATGCAGGAAGAAGCCTTTACGGTAGAGGTCGGTCGGTTTGCAGAACAAAGCGCACTGATGATTGTAGACAATAAAACGGAAATAGCATCCGTTTTCGATCTCAGCGAGAAGGGAGGAACTTATCAGTTTGAAAAAGAAACGGACGGAATCAAACAGCTTGCTAAATAAGAGTCTGCTTAATATCAGGAGTTCCTTATCCCAAGCATCTTATATCTCTGTGCGATACTTCTTCAATTCTTTACGCAAAGCAAGGGCCTTGCCATCTGTGAACCGGTTCAGCAAGTCCCAGAAACGCTCACCGTGATTCATCTCACGAGTATGGCACAACTCGTGCAGAAGCACATAGTCGATCAGGTGGGAAGGCAACAGGACAAGATAATAGGACAGATTTATATTTTTTCTCGCCGAGCAACTCCCCCAGCGTCCCTGGCTGGAGTTTATCTTCACGCTGGCATAAGACAATCCACATTGCGCCGAAAGATGCTCCAAACGAGGAGGAAGAATACTTTTCGCATTCCGCCTCAAAGATTCTTCAATCACTTTACGCAACCAGTTCTGTAAATTTTCATCAGTAAAATCCGCTTGAGGCGGACAAACGATCTGCATGACACCCAATCGCGAATTAGCCAGAAACTGCTCCTTTTCACCTAAGATGAGAGATAGTTTGAAATGCTCGGCATCAATCTTATAGTCCAAGTCAATCAACGGACGGGCAACCTTCTGACGGGAAAGCAGCAACTTACTACGAAGATTCTCAATAGCACGCTTCACCTCTTTCGTCGTGGTGCCGGGAGGTACCGAAACGTAGACCGCATCGCTTTTGGTACGAAACACCAAACTGCGGGCACGTGGATTGACACGTACTATCAAACTTCCCAATTCATCATCTTCTATCACTGTATCCATTTTCTCCTCCTTAACCGATGCTGCAAAAATAATAAAAAAAGAAGCCGGTGGCGAAAAAAGTGATATTCAATGCAACTTTATAGTAACTCGCAACGTCTAATCCATATAAACTCATATTAAAATCAACTATCAATTATGAAAAGAAACACATTGACTGCATGGCTGCTCGGAATAATTCTGATATTCTCCGCCACCTCCTGTTTTAATGGCCCTATTGTGAAAGGCAGTAAAAACTACATCACCAAAAAAGAGAATCTGGAACATTTCAATGACATCAGCATGTCCGGAAGTGCCAACATCATCTACCAGCAAGACTCCTCCTCCCGCATCGAGATTTACGGTTCGGACAATATCGTAGAACTCCTGGAAACAAAAGTAAACGGAAAAACATTGAATATAAAATTTAAAAAGAATGTCAATATCATCGACAAGGGCAAACTAGAGATCAAAGTTTTCTCACCGGACCTGAACGGACTGACACTCAACGGATCGGGTGGCATTCTCACCTGCTCTGCAAGCATTTCCGGATCGGGCAACATCACCCTTGACGGCATGACAGACGCAGCAAAGTACAACATATCAGGATCCGGCAACATCAAAGCTGTCGCTCTGGAAGCTACGGACGTATATGCAGGCATCTCAGGTTCGGGTAACATCAGCTGCTTCGTCAACGGCAAACTAGGCGGGCACGTCAGCGGAAGCGGCAACGTCGCTTACAAAGGAAATCCTCAGGCTATTGATTTCCCTCACAAGAAGCTCCGCAAACTAGACTAAATCCATAAACATCCCAAAAACATAAAAGGGCTACTGCATCTCGCGGTAGCCCATTTATTTAGTTAGTTTCATTATAAAAAATTTGAGAGAATTGAAAACTTCACAGTTTCGCTTTCGATGTTGTTTTAATTAAAGCACACTAACTATATTATATGTTTAAAGCAAATGAAAATGTCTATTCTTTCATAACCTGCACCTTGTTGATCTTCGCAAGGCTGTCAGCCAATGCCTGATCTGCTTTCAGCTCATTTGACAGAGCTACCGACGGTGCGGTCACCTGTTTACCAATGGTATCCGTTGCCAATACTCTTCCATCATCTCCGGAAAAAGAATGTTGCGCTACATTTCCTAATGAAAGGATGATTGCAATCACAGCAGCGGCCTTGAACAGGGGGATGAATCTTCCTGTCAGTGTCAGACGCTTTGCCTTCACTACCGGAGTTTCCACCTGTGCCAGAATACGTGCGTCAAAGTCTTCACCCAGTCCTACCTCCTGCTGAACCTGCTGATAAACAAACAAGTTTTTATAGCGGAGCAAATGAGCGGGTACTTCCTCCTTTGAGAAGAAGTCGCGCAACACAGATTCCTCCTCCACGGAAGTTTCGCATTGCCAATATCGCTCCAGGAGCTGTTCTATATCCTTATAATCCATATTCGTCAATTTCTAAATACCTTTGTTTTACCTTTTGTCTGGCTCTGAAAAGGTTCACTTTCACTTGTTCCTCTGTCAGATTCAGAAGGGTTGCAATTTTCTTATAGCTTTCACCTTCAATGTCCCTCAGTTGCATGATAAGCCGCTGTTTTTCGGGAAGTTCGTTCACCAGTCTATTGATAATGTTCATTTTCTCATCATGAACCAACTGGTCATACGGACTGTTTGCATCAGGTTCTTCCTCCATTTCGGGGGTGATTTCCACATTCTGAGCTTCTTTCTTCTGGCTCCGGTCTATAGCCAGATTCTTTGCCACTATCAGACAATAGGCTTCAACCGATTCAAATTGCGACCACTCATCACGCTTGTTCCACACCCTTATCATGGTGTCCTGAACGACATCCTCGGCTTCTGCCCTATCCAGGGTTATTCTGAGCGCCAGTCGAAAGAGTTTATCCTTCAACGGCAAAATATCGTTTCGGAAGCTGATCTCTTGCATCTCTATAATAATGACGGGCTGGGATACGAAAAGTTACAGACGCCCATTACTTTTTTTTGAATTATTTTTTTATCCGCGTTCCTTCGTTGTCTTTAATCGCTGATGCTAAGGTAATTACAACTTCTGTAACTCCTGCATTAATTGCTTCAAAAGAATTCTCCAACTTAGGAATCATGCCACCTTGAATAACGCCGTCAGTAACGTATTGTTCGAATTCGGCACGGGTAATCTCAGGGATCACACTATCGTCATCATTCTCATCACGCAGCACACCTTTCTTTTCGAAGCAGTACACCAGCGTCACGTCAAACAGCGCCGACAAAGCCTTTGCCGTCTCTCCGGCAATGGTATCCGCATTTGTATTCAGCATATTACCTTGACCATCGTGTGTCAATGGTGCCATCACGGGCACCACTCCTTTATGAATCAGATCAGCCAGCAAAGAAGCATCTACCTTCTCCACGTCGCCCACGAAACCATAATCAACCTCTTTCACCGGACGCTTTACCGATCGGATCACATTCATATCCGCCCCGGTCAGTCCAAGAGCGTTCACTCCACGGGCCTGCAAACCGGCAACAATATTCTTGTTTACCAGACCACCATACACCATCGTTACCACTTTCAACGTTTCCGCATCGGTAATACGACGACCATTTACCATTTTGCTTTCAATACCTAGTTGTGCGGCAATCTTTGTTGCCGAGCGACCGCCGCCGTGAACCAGCACTTTATGTCCGCTGATGGCGGCAAAGTCATTCAACAACTGAAGAAGGGTGGCTTCCTCTTCTACGATTTTTCCACCCACCTTAATTACAGTTAGTTTTTCCCTCATTTTTTATTCAATTCTAATAAGTTTGCCGAATGGAGAACTCGGCTCCGGCACCTTACCGGTTATTCTAAGTAAGTATAGCCGTAAAGTCCCGAACGATAATTGGACAGAAACTCTTTACCCTCTTCCAATGATATCTTTCCTTCTTTTACAGACTTGGTCACCCATGTTTCAAGGGTACGTACCAGTTTCTTAGGATTATATTGTACGTAATCCAACACTTCCGCTACTGTCTCACCATCAATAATCTGTTCGATATTATATCCCTTTTCATTCACAGAAACGTGAACAGCATTCGTATCTCCAAACAGATTATGCATATCTCCCAAAATCTCCTGATAAGCTCCGACCAGGAAAACAGCCAGATAGTAAGGTTCTGTTTTCTTCAGACTATGCACAGGCAGATAATGAGCCACATTCCGGGTAGAAATAAAGTTTGCAATCTTTCCGTCCGAGTCGCAGGTGATATCCTGCAGGGTAGCCGAACGCTCCGGCTTCTCATCCAACCGCTGAATAGGCATAATCGGAAATATCTGATCAATCGCCCAAGAGTCGGGCAAGGACTGGAACAATGAGAAATTACAAAAATATTTATCCGCCAGCAACTTGGACAATCCCCGGAATTCATCCGGCGCGTGTTTCAAGCCTCCGGCGATCTGATTAATTTCCCGTGTAATGGACCAATACAAACGTTCGATCTGAGCACGGGTCTTCAAATCCACAATACCATGACTGAACAGGTCGAGCGCTTCTTCCCGAATCTGTTGTGCATCATGCCATGCTTCCAGCATCTTATTCTGGTTCAACGAATCCCAGATACTGTACAGTTCCTGCACAAGCTCATGTGCATCCGGAGCGATTTCCTCTTCATCATCCCATTCCGGAAGAGTAGCTGTTTCGAGCACCTCGAAGATCAAGACAGAGTGATGAGCCGTCAATGCCCGGCCGCTCTCGGTAATGATATTCGGATGCGGAATGCCGTTTTTATCGCTGACATCTACCAATGTAGAAATGGAGTCATTCACATATTCCTGAATGGAATAGTTTACACTACCTTCACTATTGGAAGAACGGGTTCCATCATAATCAACGCCCAGTCCGCCGCCGATGTCCACAAACTCCACATTGAATCCCATAGAGTGAAGCTGCACGTAAAATTGAGAAGCTTCGCGCAAAGCCGTCTTAATGCGACGAATCTTCGTCACCTGGCTGCCAATATGGAAATGAATCAGTTTCAGGCAATCTTTCAA
>QWCE01003342.1_pt1 | contig 17969 bp, 20 predicted proteins | sample 1972531 | NCBI WGS metagenome assembly QWCE01 (sample SAMN09866716, study PRJNA288562) | Human gut metagenome isolate term4_stool, whole genome shotgun sequencing... | reverse complement strand
TTGAAAAAAGGCATACTCTCATATGCCTTTCTTAATCTCAATTAGTTTAATTATTATAATGAAAGTTCAATGCTATTTTCTAACATTGTGCTTGGAAGTTCTTCTTTTTCTTTATTAAGTCCAATGTAGAACTCAACGTCAAATTCTTCTGAAAGCTTTGTTAATTCTTCAGAAAGTTGTTTCAATTCTTCTACACTTATCTCCACAATATCATAAATACCATCTACATATATTTTTTTAATATCGTAATCTCTTGATATAATTCCTGATAAAAATCCATAGAATCCATTTACAGAGTTTATATGATATTTGTTTGCATTAATAAGTCTTACTTGATGATCAAGTGAATAGATATGTGAATCATCAGTATCAATAAAAACTATGTTACCGTTTCCTGAAGCCTTTTCTTTATTTGCTTCATCAATTAACCATTTAGTCTTTCCACTTCCTGAAGGACCTATTACAAATTTAACCATTTAACCACAACCTTTCTTTAAGTTACTGTTGTTATTATTGTACTATTTAAATGGATTTTCATCAAGTGCAGTATAAAAATCTCCTTGACTATATCCATTTTCTAACATTTCTTTTTCAATAGCTTCTTTAATTAACCACCACGATGTATTCCAATTACAGAAAACAGTTTCCTCTTTGGGCATTCTTCCAACAAGTCTTTGAACAGCTATGTCAGGTTTTAAATGCCTCAAAAATAAAATAACTATTCTCTTGTACTCTTCAAGGCTAATTAATTCAATTTCATTTTTTTCATACATCTCACTAAGCTTAGTGTTTTTTGGAATATATAGACTGTGTATCTTTACTTCATCTACCCCAAGGACATTAATAAGTTTTGCTGTCTCTATAACATCCAAATCATCATCCCATGGCAGCCCCAAAATCACATGAGTGCATATTTTAAACCCACTTTGTTTTATCCTTATGCACGCATCAACATATTCTGAGATTCCGTGACCTCTATTTAACTTTTTCAAACTATGATAGTTTGTAGTCTGTAACCCAAGTTCAAAAACTATTTCAAGTCCTGTGTCTTTTGAAAATTCTGTTAAAAATTCTAAATGTTCTCTATATATACAGTCGGGTCTTGTGGAAATATAAATTCCTACGATATTATCCATTTGACAACTTTTTATACATCTTTTAAACACATCAAGAGGCATATACGTATTTGAAAAGTTTTGAAAATAGGCTAAAAATAATTTAGCCCCATATCTTTTTCCAATATAGTCCATGTTTGATTTTAGTTGGTTCTTAACCGACATCTTCTCACATAAATTTTCAAAAGATCCACCTGATTCGCCACAGAAAATACATCCACCATAAGCTACAGTACCGTCTCTATTGGGGCAAGTCAAATCCAGTTTAATTGGAAGTTTATAAACCTTTTGACCATATTTCTCTCTTAGATAATCACTGTATGCCCTATAGGGAAGATTAGTCATTTAATTCTTCTTTCACAAAATCCAAAACATTCATTACATGATCTTTAACCTTTACTTTTCTATACTCCTTAACAAGAACTCCCTCTTTGTTGAAAATAAAAGTTGATCTTTCTACGCCCATATACTCTTTCCCATACATTTTCTTTTTCTTCCATACATCAAAAGCCTTTATAAGTTCAAGTTCTTCATCAGACAAAAGTTCAATATCAAGATTATGATCTTTTGTGAATTTATCATGGGACTTTTGTGAATCCTTTGAAATTCCATATATTTTAGTATTTAATTTTTCAAACTCATTTTTATTTTCAGTAAATTCTATTGCTTCTGTTGTACATCCCTTTGTATTGTCTTTAGGATAAAAATATATAATTAAATTTTTGCCTTCATTTGCTTTAGCAAAATCATCACCCATTAAATCTTTTAAGTTTTTCATACTCTCCTCCATATATCTTTCTTAGTTCTAATTCTACGCCATCAAAGTTATTATCAAATTCAGTAACAAAATCTGAGGATAGCTTTAATTCATTAGAACCATTTAACATACTTATACCCAATTTAGAATTTGTTATCATCGATAAGTCATTGTTATCGTCACCAAAAGATATTACATTTTCCCAAGTTTTTCCTTTTAGTTTTAGGATTTTTTCTATTCCCTCTCCCTTAGTTGCGCTTTTATTTAAAAATTCTGTCATCTTATGCTCTTCACTAAAAGCATATATTGTATGACTCGTTATATCTAATTTTAAATTTTCAATTGCTCTACATATTTTTTCAATATTTTTATATGAATCTAAAAATACTACCGATAAAATGGAATCAAATAAATATTTCGAAGCCTCCGACATATAGAGAATTTCTCTTGAACTCCTTACTGAATTAAAAAAATCTTCCTTTTTTTTACTATCATCTATGATTAAACTATACTTATTGTTTTTATCATAAATATGAAGATATGGCAGTATATTTAAATTTTGACTCACTTCGTAAATCTTTTCAAAAAAGTTTTTTTCTATTGGAAATTTGAAAAGAATTTTTTTAGAAAGATTATCCATAGCTATAGCTCCATTATTTGCAACAATCGTGTAAGGAAAATTGAATTCTCTTAAAAATTCTTCCGACTTTTCTATGGAGCGACCTGTTGCTATGATAATTTCACAACCAGCAAATTGTAATTTTCTTATAACTTCTATTGTGTTTTTTTGAATTAATTTTTCATAATTTAAAAGCGTTCCATCCAAATCAAAACAAATAGTATTATATTTTTTTAAAACTTCATCTTTAATAACCATCTTAAACCCTTACTAAGTAAAAAAGCCCTGGTAATACCAAGGCTTTAGTCTATTCTTCATCCATGTCTTCAAGTTCACCATCAAAGAAAATTCTTGAAAATTCTTCTACGACTTCATTATATTCTTCTTCAGTCTCAATTTTATCTAAAGAAGCATCTCCACCGATAGTACCTGTCTGTGAATCTGGAGTAAGTCTATACAAAAGCACTTCTCTATCTTCACAAGTTACAAGAGCAATATAATTTTGTTTTTGACTTTCTAAATAGAAATCTCCTATAATTTCACATTCAAGATCAGTGCCATCTTCTAAATTAAGTTCAACGATTGTTACCTCTTCATCACATCCACATTCTTCATCGTGGTTATGACAACCACATTCACATTCATGATCATGATCACAATTGTGTTCGAAATTTTTATCTTCCTTCATACTTCCTCCTATGATAATTTTTTTATTAAATATTGTAGAAACTCATATGTTCTCTTAGTTGACTCAATATCCAATTTCTCATCAGGAGTGTGGACATTATAAATATTTGGTCCAATTGAAATAGGATCAACCTTTGGATATTTATCTTTAAAAATAGCACATTCAAGTCCAGCATGTATCACGGAAACTTCAAGTTCCTTTCCATAGAATTCTCTATATGAATTTACAGCTATATCTCTAAGTTCTGAATTTTCTTTAAATTCCCAAGCCTTATATCCATTTGATTGTTCAATTTTTCCATCTGTATCTGAAACAATTTTCTTTAATTCATCTATTATTTCATCTCTCTTTGATTCTTTTGAACTTCTCACAGATATCTTAAAGTGAACAACATCTTCTTTTGTTTCTACAATTGCAAGATTTAGGGAAGATTCAACAATATCACTATAATCTCCACTCATGTAGCTCTTAACTCCATGAGGAAAATCTACTAAAGCTTTGATTAATCTTTCAGTTAAATCTTTAGAAAATACATTTTCTTCTGAATTTGAAACTTTTTCCAATTTTACTTCAATATTTTCTTCTATTTTTTTAAATTCATTTAAATCTTCTTCAAAAACATTATCTTCAATTTCTTTATCAGATAAAAAAGTCACTTCAAATTCTCTTGGAATTGCATTGTGTTTAGTTCCACCAGAAAGATTAATTATATTCATCTCTGTTGAATTACTAATTGTATTTAAAATTTGCCCACCTGTTTTAATTGCATTTAAAAGTGGTTTATGAATACTCATTCCTGAGTGTCCACCCTTTAAGTTGTGAACAATAAGTTTGTATACATATCCTTTTTTATCTTCTCTTTGAATATCATAATCTATGTCCACATCTGTACCACCTGCACATCCAGAAATAAGAACCCCCTCTTCTTCAGAGTCAATATTTATAAGATATTTTCCTTTTAAAATTCCGGGCTTATAGTTGGATGCACCAACAAGTCCAGTTTCTTCAGTTGCAGTGGCTACAAATTCAATTCTTGGACTTTTTAAATTTTCATCAGATAACAATGAAAGAGCCATCGCTATTGCAATACCATTATCTGCGCCCAAAGTAGTCTTGTTTGCTCTTAAAAAGTTTCCATCATAGATTAATTCAATAGGATCTTCACAGAAGTTATGATTTGAGTCTTTTGTCTTTTCACAAACCATGTCGATATGACCCTGTAAAATTATCCCAGGTTTATCTTCATAACCTTTTGACGCCTCTTTAATTATAGTCACATTTTTATAATCATCAACTATAGCTTCGTATCCCTTCTCTTTTGCAAAAATCAAAAGGTAATCTGCTATCTTTTCTTCATGAAATGAACATCTTGGTATCTTTGAAATCTCTTCAAAATATTTAAAAACTAAATCTTTGGACATATTTCCTCCTAATAAAACTTTTCTACTTTATATTCTTCTTTTAAGTCAACAGCCTTGTTTAAATAAAGTTCTTGTTGTTTAAGTGCGAGTAACTGTCCTTTGATTTGTCCAATAACTTCTTCAAAAGGTTTAGTTGATGGAGCAAATTTATCATTTACCTTGATTATATGATATCCAAATTGAGTCTTTACTGGTTCAGATAATTCGTCAATGTCTAAGTCAAATGCTGCATTTTCAAATTCTTTAACCATTTGTCCTCTTCCAAATCTTCCAAGTGAGCCACCATTTTTTCCTGATGGACAATTTGAATTTTCTATTGCTGATTCTTCAAATGATTTACCATCAATTATCTCTTGTCTAATTTCTTTTGCCTTTTGTTCATCATCAACTAATATATGAGATGCTAATATCTCTTCAGGTGTCTTAAAATGTTCCTGATGAGAGTCATAATATTCTTTTACATCTTCATCTGTAACCTTAGCTTCACTAAGGATTTTATTTACTGCATAGTTTTTAAGTGCAGACTCTATTAAAACTTCAAGTTCTTTCTTAAAAGCCTCTTCTTGTTCAAATCCATTTTTAATTGCATCTAAATAGAAGAGTTCTTGATTTATAAGTTCGTCACAAACCCTTTGAATTCCATCTTCTGAATGAAATTGTTCACCTTGTGGTCCCATTGAATTGATAAAATCAATAACTTCTTTTGCTGTAATATCTCTACCATTTACATTTGCTAAAACTTTATTTCCTTCCAATATTATCCTCCTTAATTTTTATTCCATCTTTAAAAAAGACTATTTTATTTTCTTTTAAAAGTCTGCCTACTGCTTTTTTAAAAGCAGACTTTGACATACAAAACATATCTTGAATATCATCAGGATCCGATTTGTCATTATAAGGTAAAAATCCTTCATAATCCTCTAATACATCAAATATTAATTCAGCATCCTTGTCAAGTTCCAAATGACCTCTTTCTCTTTGAGAAAGATTTAATCTACCATCACTCTTTACAGACGAAACCCTTACTCTTATAGGCTCACCAACTGCAACTACTCCTCTTTTTTGATCCTTTGGAAGAAGTGCTTCATATATATTGTCTATTGCAACAAAAGCCCCTATATCATCAACTATGTTATAAACAACTCCAGAAACTTTGTCGTTTTCTTTATATTTTGAGTCAGTTCTCAAATAATCTCTAATTTTCATAGTTGAGCAAAGTCTGCCTGTTTTATCAATATAAAGAGCTACTAAATAACTTCTTCCTCTATCCAGTTTACATATTTGTTCTTTAAAAGGTAAGAATAGCTCTTTTTCTAATCCCCAGTCTAAAAAAGCTCCGATTTTTGTAATTTCTCTAACTTCTAAATGAGCAATTTTTCCCAAGGTTATCTTAGGCATAATCTTTGTTGCAAGAACTTTTCCTCTACTGTCGTTATAAAGGAATACCTTTATAATATCCCCATTTTTTTCATTTTCAATCTCTTCAATTGGAAGCAGAACTTTTTCGCCTTCAGCATCTTTTAATAATGCCCCAGCTTTTATTATATTTACAACTTTAAGTTCTTGAACTTCTCCTAAATTTATCATAAAACACCTCTTTTTTAATTATAACATACACTACTTAAACACATGAACAAGTTAAATGAAAAAGGGAAGCAAATGCTCCCCCAATATTATTCATTATGTTTTTCGTAAAACTCTTTTTTTATTCTTTCCCCAGTTCTTGTAGCAGCAATACCCCCAAGCGCTGTTTCTTTAAGTCTAAAACTCATTGACTCTCCAACATCATTTAAAGCCTGACATACCTCTTCAAATGGCACAAGAGATTTAATTCCTGCCATTGCGAGATCTGCTGACAATATGGCGTTAATTGCTCCTGATGCATTTCTAAAAGTACAAGGATATTCTACAAGTCCTGCAACAGGATCACAAACAAGTCCAAGTATGTTTACAATTGCAATTGAAGCTGCGTTTAATGACTCTTCTAAACTTCCACCTCTCAAATACACAAGTGCCGATGAAGCCATAGCAGCTGCAGAACCACATTCAGCTTGACATCCCCCTTCTGCTCCTGAAAAGTTTGCAAATCTTCCTATGATTTTACCAACTCCAACCGCTGTAAGAAGTGCTTCTATTAATTTTTCATCAGTTACATCAGGTTCTTCCATTCTATATCTTGCTATTACTGCAGGTATAATCCCAGAAGATCCAGCTGTTGGTGAAGCGACAATCTTACCCATTGAAGAACTAAGTTCAAGTGTTGAAAAAGCCATCGCCATTGTTATAACATTTTTTTCTCCTAAAAAAGAATTGCCTTTTCGAGCATATTCATTAGCCTGTTTTGCATATCCATCTATTAGTCCAAATCCTGTTTTGCTATCTTTGTCAAGATATGTATTTGCAGAATTTTTCATAACTTCTATCATTTCAGAGAGCTTTTTATAAATTTCTTCTTTTGAATCATTTGAAACTTCTAATTCGTCTTCAAGAACTATCTCCCAAAGATATGTATTATTCTCTTCGCAATATTTTAAAAGTTCATCTGTAAAATAAATCATATTTAGAACCCTTTCTGTAAATGTTTAACGAAAATAATATTTTCATTATTCTCAATTTGCTTAACTGTATCTTTGTCTAAATCTATATCTAGTTCAACCACTAGAGTTACTTCTTCTGCTTCTTTTGTAGTTTGAAGGCTTTCTATATTATAATCATTTTCTGCTAAAGTTGAAGAAATAAATGCAATTATTCCTTTTTTATCTATGTATCTTACAATAAGTAATGGATATTTGCTTGTAAAGTTAAGAGGAATTCCATTCATTTCAATTATTCTAATATTTCCTCCTCCAATGGAAGAACCCATTATACAAGTAACTTTTCCGTCGGGATAGGTCATTTCAATTTTTACAGTATTTGGATGTACATCACCAAGATCTGCTTTTTCAAAATGATACTCAAGTCCCACTTCCTTTGCAATTTCAAATGAATCTCTTATCCTTTCATCATCTGGATCCATCATCATTGCGCCAGCAAGAAGCGCCCTATCGGTTCCATGTCCCATATATGTTTCTCCAAATGAACCATGTAATATAAAATTAATTTTAGTAAATCCACCACCTGCAACTATCCTTGCAGTTTTAGAAATTCTACAAGCTCCTGCTGTATGAGAGCTTGAAGGACCTATCATGATAGGTCCTAAAATATCAAAAAGATTATATGCGCTCATTTTCCCTCCTATTTTGTTTCGGCTTTATAAGTAAAGCCCTCTCCAACAACTTCATTTACTATATTCATAGTGACAAATGCTTTAGGATCAATTTGACTTACATGATTTTTAATTTGAAAGTATTGTCTTCTTGTAACAACAGTTTGAATTATTTCTTTAGGTGCTTGAGAATATCCTCCCTTCGCACTATAAATTGTGGTTCCTCTTGTAACATTCTTAATTATATAGTTATTGATTTCCTCAGACTTGTTTGAAATTATATACATACTTATCCTAGTGCTAAATCCAGTTATAAAGTAGTCAATTGATAGCGAATTTAAAACTACCGCCAAAGCAGCGTAAAGCCCTTGTTCAGTCCCAATAGCAAAGAAACCAAAGAGTACTACAAGACCATCACAAATAAGTAAAGCCTTGCTTATCTCCATATGTGTGTATTTGTTTATTATACTTGCTAAAATATCTGTACCACCTGTTGTACAGTTTTGAGATATTACAATGGCCATACCACCTCCAGATATAACAACACCAACAATTATACTCAAAAGAACATTTGATGTTAGAGGTTCTGACAAAGGTACAAAGTTTTCTAAAAATGTAATTGCATTAGAAATAAACATTGCTGAATATATAGTGTAACCCACATATTCTTTTCCCAAAAAAATAAATGACAGTGCAAAGAGTATAATATTTAGTCCTGTCATCACATAACCTACTTGTAGCTTTGGAAATACATACTGTAAAGCAATTGCAAATCCACTTACGCCCCCCATCGGAATATTGTAGTCCATTATAAATAAATAGACTCCCAGTGCTACCAAAGCTGACCCTAAGGTTACAATTAAAAATTTCTTCATGTTTTTTTTCGTAAAAAATTTCTTCATGAAATGATTATATCATGTATTATAAAAATTTCACGAATTATTTTTTAAAATCCAAAACTTTGTAGCTTTTATCTCCTTTTACTCTTTATTGAGCAAAATAATTTTGACAATGAAAAAGAGCAATAAATAAAATTTAATTGCTCCCTATCTTAATCCTACAGATATTTTTAACGCATCATCTAACTTGTTCATGAAAGTATTATCGAATGAACCTATTTTTTCTCTTAATCTTTTTTTATCAATGGTCCTCAGTTGTTCTAACAGTACCACTGAATTTTTTGGCAATCCATATTCATCTGCTGCTATTCCTATATGTGTCGGTAATTTTGCTTTATGTAATTGAGATGTTATGGCGGCGATTATAATGGTAGGGCTATATTTATTACCTATGTCATTTTGAACTACTACTACCGGCCTAACGCCACCTTGCTCTGAACCGACTACAGGACTGAGGTCAGCGAAGAATATATCTCCTCTTTTAATTTTCATCTATTAACCTCTTGTCTATCATACTCATTTAATTATATACAAAATTAAATCTATAAGTCAATTTTCATTTTCTCTAAGTAATCAACAATTTTAACTACTTTCCCATCTCTATAATACACTCTTGGAATTCTCAAAGATATTCTACATAAAATATCATAGATTATAGTATTTGCTAACTTTGCCAAATCTTCTAAAGGTATCACATCTTTATCCTTTTCTCCAAAAACTAAAACCTCATCTCCGATTTTCACATCATCTATATGGGTCACATCTAACATTGTCTGATCCATGCACACCTTTCCAATGACCTTTGCTCTTTTCCCATTTACAATCATATAACCCTTGTTATTAAGTTCTGTGGGATATCCATCTGCATACCCCAAGGTTACCGCAGCTACCTTTGTAACTTTATCAGTTTTATAAGTTCTGTTGTAACCAATGCATTCTCCAGGTTGAAAAATTTTTACAGAAGCTACTGAAGTGTAAAAAGAAACAACTGGTTTTAAATCTACTACATTACACTCCTTAACCACATTTGAACCATAATATCCATAAAGACCAATACCACATCTTATCATGTCTAAATAGTATCCATGAAGTATTGCACCTGCATCATTAGCTATGTGTTTTAACGGTATTGTTATACCTTCTTGATCTAAAAACATAATAAATTCCATAAATTTTTGGTACTGCATCTGTGTATATGAAAAATCTTCGCCATCAGCATCTGAGAGATGTGAATATATCCCTTTTATTCTCACATTTGAAAGTGAATTTATCTTTTTGATTTCTCTAATAGACTCGTCAATGTTTTTTTCATCTATTAAAAATCCAAGTCTTCCCATACCAGTATCAATTTTAATATGTACATCTACAACTGCATTTAAAGACTTAGCTGCTTCGTTGAGTTTATGACATTGGTTGTAGTCATAGGCAGTTATATCAATTCTATTTTGAATTACATCTCTAAACATATCGTCCTTTATGTATCCAAGCACGAGGATAGGTAAATAAATTCCTGGTTTTCTAAGTTCCATAGCTTCTGCCATGTTAGCAACACATAGATAGTCTGCTCCTTCTTTTTCAATTTCTCTTGCTATAGTTATAGAACCCAATCCGTATGCATTAGCCTTTACAACACCAGCTATTTTTGCTGGTTTTGCAATTTCTTGTAGTTTTTTAAAATTATAGACCAATTTGTTTAAATCTATTTTTAAATAATTTTGATATTTTTCCATCTAAGTCTCCCTTAACGCTTTAATTACCATTGGTATTTCATTTAGTATGTCACCAGCTATTATACCATCAGTTCCAAATTTTTGTTCTAAAAAATTTCCACAGAGTCCATGAATATAAACTCCAAGGCATGCTGCTTGAAATTTTTCATAACCTTGTCCAAGTAGCGAAGTTATAATTCCTGTAAGTACATCTCCTGACCCAGCAGTTGCAAGTCCACTTGTACCACTCTTGTTGACATACATTTCATTTCCATCAGTAACAATCGTGTTTGAACCTTTTAAAACTAAAATAACTGAATGTTGTTTAGCAAATGACTTTGCAAGAAATTCCCTGTTTGAGCTTATTTGTGATAAAGGTACATTTAAAAGTCTTGAAAATTCGCCTTCGTGGGGAGTTAGTATCAAATTTTTGTTTTGACTTAAAATCGATAGGTCTTCAGAAATTGTATTTAGTCCATCTGCATCTATAACAATTGGTTTAAAAAAAGTTTTTAAAATATGTTCCAATGTTTTTAAGTTCATAACATTTCTAAGACCAGGCCCTACACCTAAAGCATCTAAATTGTCATAAAATTTATTTAAGGAGTTGAAGTCTTCAAAGTCAATCATTTTAATTATATTTTCTATGCACTTTATCTGCATTATTTCAAATATTTCTTCACATACTCCAGTATATACAAGACCTGAACCGCTACGTAGAGCTGCCATTGAAGATAAGTATACAGAACCTACCATTCCCTTAGATCCAGCTATTATACCAACTTTTCCAAAACTTCCCTTATGACCTTTACAATCTCTCTCTTTAAGACTAAAAGGCGGATTTATGTTAAAGTTCTCTTCTTTACAATTTCCAGTGACTATAGCTACCGCATAATCATTTTCATGAGAAATTGAAACTACAGGTTCTTCTTTAAACTTTTCGAACCATAATCTTTCTCCATTTCCTGAAAGTTTAATAAAAGGTTCTCCTGAATCATAGTTCAACACTTCTATATCTTTGAATCCGACTTTTCCAATACCAGTTCCTATAGCCTTTGATAGAGCTTCTTTAGCGGCAAATCTTCCTGCAATATATGTTGGTTTCATTTGTCCTTTTGTATTAAATTGAATTATTTCATCTTCAGTTAGAATTTTATTTATAAATTTTTCATTCAGAATATCTTCAATTCTTTTTACACTGCAAATATCAATTCCAACTTTCACTACATTACACCTCTACTTTGAGATACTTTTAATAGTCCTATAATTGCATTTGGTTTAAAATCTTTTGTGTCTAAGTTTGCTGGAAGGTTTTCTAAATATTCATTCAAAACTAATGAAAGCTTTCGTTGTCCTTCTTTTGAAAAATAATTAATATCCAGGTTTTCACAATAAAAGTTTAAAATCTCTGTTAGTATAATATATTTTAGTTCCTGTTTTTTTCTCTTATTTAAATTAATCTCTTCAAAAACTTCATCAACAACGCCACTTACACAGTGAACAAGATAGTTTACAAATGAATTATAGATTTCAGGACTCTTTTTTCCTTCCAAATCAAATATTATCATCATCAAGATATTCCATCTAAAGTCTACGTTAACATGATCTCTTAAAGAATCTCCAACTTTTCTATTTAGTTTATTTCTATATTCTAATTGGTCAAATTTAAGATTTTCTCCAAACACCATCTTTTTTCTATTAAGTTGATTTATGCGATGAAGAATATCTATTACTCTACTGTTAATTGATACACTATTTCCATCTTCACTTCTTTCCATAAGTAAAAAGTCGATTACAATATTTGAAATAGACCTTAAATCAATTAAAACACCTGTCTCTTTTTGCATCTTAAGAACATAAGTGTCATGTAGCGCTTTACAAAGAAATGATTTAAGTTGATTTAAAGTATTCTCCTCGTTGAACTCTTCAAGATCTTTAAGTCTTTGATATATTGTGTTAAGTTGACTGTCAACCATTTCTAAGTTGTTCTTAATTGAATACATTAAATTTCTTATGAAATCTTCTGTAATCATATAATTAAAATTTTTATATAAAATTCTATGATCTATCTCTCCCCAAAACACATTTACCATAGACTTTATTTGAAGTTCGAAGTAAAGTTCTTCTTCTCCATCAATATATTTGCCATCAATTTTATAAATTTCAAAACCATTTTTTTGATACTGTGGTTGAGGATCTTTTAAATTTAAATAAATATATTCATTTTGTGGTGATCTATAATATACTCCATCCTCTGTATCAGAAAAAATATCTTTTAATTTTAAGAATATTTCCTCTTCTTCAGAAATAAACCTACATTCTATTCGAAGTCCTAAAATATCACTTAAAGTATTAAAAACATCCCTTGGGTGACTCATGTTGTTGAAGTCAGATATCCTAAGTAATTTTTCTTTAATACTGTTATCAGATTTTATTCTATAGTTCAAATTTAAGAAAAAATCGTTATCACAAAGAATTTCAGTAAAGAATCTATCGCATTCTTCTGCCACCTGATTGATAAAATCTTTCTTTAAATTTACATATTCAACAGCAGAATCAATAAATCTAAACATATCAAGTTTCATATCACACCTACTTTTGCTTCATCTTACTAATAAATTCTTCAAGTTTCTCACGAAAATCGTCAAAATTTGCATTTCCCATTGATAATTTTTCAATAGGACAAAAATCAGTTTTATCTTTATTAAGAATTTTTTCTACTTCTCTTTCCTTTACAACTTCAATATTATTATCCTTTAGAAGTTCTTTTGCATCTTTAGATATAACAAATGTAAATAACCCCATTACTTTTGACTTTGAATTTAATAAAAGTCTTGAAGCACCCAATCCAATAAATTTATCAATTACATAAACTTCTTCTTCAAAATTTAATCGGTAAAATTCATACATGGGTAATATTCCCATCTTGTTAGATTGAAAAATTATTTCTTTATCCTCTTTTAAAACCAAGAGATTTAAATTTCTTTCAACCAACTGTTCTTTCCCATATTCTAAAATATCCATATTTCCTCCATCTCTTATCATAGCATAAAATTAAAATATATAATATAATACTCTTTGTTAATAACGGAAATCTTAGGAGGCAAAAATGAGTAGTTTTGACAAAAATGTAGTAGAGGCTATTATTGAAATTCCAAGAGGAAGTAGCAACAAATATGAGTTTGATGAAGAAAAAAAGTGTTTTAAACTTGATAGATGTTTATTTTCTCCAATGTTCTATCCAGCAGACTATGGCTTTGTACCTGAAACATTAGCTGAAGACGGAGATCCTTTAGATATCTTAGTTCTTATGAAAAATCCAACCTTCCCTGGATGTTTGATTGAATCAAGAATTATAGGAATGTTTAAAATGGCTGATGATAAGGGAAATGATGAAAAGCTAATAGCAGTTCCTGTAAACGACCCAAGATATGATGAAGTTTATTCCCTTGGGCACTTGAGCAGTCATACTGAAAGAGAATTTGAACATTTTTTTAAAGAATATAAAAGACTTGAAAATAAAGAAGTTGAAATTGGTGGATGGTATAATGTAGATGCAGCCTTAGATGCTTTAGAAAAAGCAAGAAAAAGTTACCGCGAAAATAATAAATAATAATTTAAAAATTACTCTTATCCATATATGCGGATAAGAGTAATTTTATTCTAATGATTCTATTAGTTCTGACCACTGTAAGAAAAGTTCTTCCTTCAAATCTTCTTTTGACTTTATATCATCCACAATCTCTTGAGATTTTACATAGTCATTGTATACTTCTTCCTTTGTCAAAAGATTATGAAGATTTGAAATCTCCTCATCTATTTTTCCAATATCAACTTCAAGCTTCTTTATATCTTTCTTTGCTTTTCTTAGTTCATTTTCAAGTTGTTTTTGTTTTTTTCTGTCCTTTAGTTCCTGAGTCTTGTTTATGATTTGATTATTCTGTTTTGTATTTCCCTCTTCAAGTTTTTCAATATAATAATCATAATTGCCCAAATAAATTTTAGCGCCTTCTTCAGTTAGAACTATTATTTTATCTACAACTTGATTTAAAAAATATCTGTCGTGAGATATAATAAGTGCGGTTCCTTCATAATCATTCAAGGCAGATTCTAATATTTCCTTGGAATCTATATCCAAGTGATTTGTAGGTTCATCCATCAAAAGAAAATTACTTGAAGATAACATTAATTTTAATAATTCTAATCTTGAACGTTCTCCACCGCTTAAATTTTCCACCATTTTGAAAATATCATCACCAACAAATAAGAATTTTGCTAAATAAGATCTTATTTCATAGTGTGTGAGTTTTGGATATTCGTTCCAAATCTCATCAAGAACCGTATTGTCACAATCTAAATCCTTTTGCTCTTGGTCAAAGTAACCTGTCTTTACTTGACTACCAGTAGTTATTTGTCCCGATGATATTGACTCATGTCCCATAATCATTTTAAAAAGAGTGGTTTTCCCAACTCCATTAGGTCCAATTATTCCTACCTTTTCTCCTTTAAAAATTATAAAGTCGACATTTTCAAATAATTTGTGGCTTCCAAAGGACTTTGCTACATTTTCAACCATTAAAACGTCTCTGCCGCTTATAATACTCGGAGTTAATTTTAATGAAAAACCACCTATAAACTCTTTTGGTTTTTCAATTAATTTCATCTTATCTAAGAGTTTTCTTCTTGATTGAGACTGTTTTATATACCTACTTGAACCATAGTTAGAAAATCTTTCAATTATCTCTTCTTGTCTCTTGATTTCCTTTTGCTGATTCTCATAACTTGCCATCATAACTTCAAAATCTTTTTTCCTTTTCACAGAAAACTGTGAATAATTTCCACTGTAAGCAAAAATTTTCCCACCTTCCATAAGAAAAATTCTATTGCAAATTTTATCCAAAAAGTATCTGTCGTGTGATACTACAAGGACTGCACCTTGGAAATCTTTTAAAAAGTTTTGTAAAAAGTCAATGGCATTTAAATCCAGATGGTTGGTAGGTTCATCTAAAAATAATATATCTGGCTTTGATAGCAGTAACTTTGCTATTTGAATACGAGATTTTTGTCCTCCAGATAATTTGTTAATACTCTTATCAAACTCCTCTTCGCTAAACCCAAGACCTTTAAGCATACCTCTTATCCGTGAATCGTATTCATATCCATCCATGTCATTAAAGGAGTCTTGCATATTTTGATATTTTAAAAGCAAATCTTCCAAAGTATTTGGGTTTTTCACAGTGGAGATTTTTTGCTCCATTTGTCTAATTTCATCTTCAAGCGTTATTATATCTTCAAAAACTTTAAGACATTCTTCATAAATTGAACATTCAAGATCTAATGTAGTCATTTGTTCTAAATAACCTATAGATAAATCTTTTTTATGATATATATCTCCTCCATCTTTTGAAATTTCACCAATTAAAATTTTCAGCAAAGTAGTTTTACCACATCCATTGTTTCCAACAAGACCAATTTTGTCTCTTTCCTGAATGTTAAAACTTACACCTGTCAGGACATCTTTGGTAACATATGATTTTGTAATATTGTTAGCATCAAGTAATATCATAATTTACCTCAATAAAAAAAGTAGACAAAGTCTACTTTTCATTCTTAGTTCCAGGATAGTCTTCTAAGTTATTCAAGTAATATGTCAAAGTGAATAGACTTTCATCTAAATGAACATTTTCTAAAACAACAGACTTTGGTAGCTTTAGGTCTAAGGATGCAAAGTTCCATATTCCCTTAACATTACCTTCAACCAAAATATCACAAAGTTCTTGAGCTACTTCTGTAGGAGTAGAAAGAACTGCTATATCGACCTTTTGTTCCTTTAAAAAAGTTTTGAGTTTATCTATATGTTGGATTTTATTTCCAAGTATTGTCTTTCCTACTAAATTCTTATCAACATCAAATAATCCAACTATATTAAAACCTGAGTTTTCACTAAAACCAGGATATTTATAAATTGCCTGACCTATATTACCCATTCCTAATACAATTGCATTGTAGGACTTGTCAATTCCTATAATTTTTTCAATTTCATTTTTAAGTTCTTCAACATTATATCCATATCCTTGTTGTCCAAAACCACCAAAATGATTTAAGTCCTGTCTGATTTGAGAAGCAGTAAGACCAGTTATTCTACTTAACTCCTGTGATGAAACCCTAATTATTCCTCTATCCGAAATTAAACCTAAATATCTATAATATTTTGGTAATCTTTTTACTACCGCCAAAGACACACGGGGTTTGTTACTCATTATCTTTCCTCCATATCTTACTTATCTATGGATTGTATTATAACATTTTGCATGATGTTAATCAATAGGATTTTTTAACAATGTTTTTTAATGTTAAATATTTTTAAATTAAATTCCTGTTCAAGTCTTTTTAAAAATCTTATTTATAGGTTAAATAGTTTAAAATTCTATCATTGATTACAAAATAATTTAGTTTTACAATATAATTGGAGGTGGAAAATGAAATTTTATATTTCTTCAGATATTGAAGGTACTGCAGGTTGTTTGAGTTGGGAGTACACAATGGGAAACTCCATTGAATATCAAGAACAAAAAAAGATTATGACTAATGAAGTATTTGCATGTGTAAGGGCATTGAACGAAAATTATCCAGACTGTAAAATAGTAATAAAAGACGCTCACTATCTTGGAAACAATTTAGACATAAATGTATTTCCTGAAAACTGTAAAATAATAAGAGGCTGGAGTCACAATCCTCATTCAATGGTTCAAGGTATTGATGAAAGTTTTGATGGAATTTTCTTTATAGGATATCATAATGCAGCAAGCACCGATACAACTCCCCTTGCCCATTCATTTAACGGAGCTAAGTTTCAAAGAATTGAATTAAATGGAAAGTTATGTTCTGAATTTCTCTTTAATAGTTCCGTAGCTCTTCACCATGGAGTAAGAACTATTTTACTTTCAGGTGACAAGGGAATTTGTGATGAAGTAAATAAGATAGACAATACTATAAAAACAGTTTACTCTTATGAAGGCTTTGGAGAATCAATTTTAACAAAGACTCCAAAGAGAGTTCAAAAAGAAATTTATGAAGCCACTTTAGAAGCTTCTTCTAAAATTGCAAAAATTGAACCTGTAATAAAACCATATGAGTTAAAAGTGGAATATAAAAAGGCAAGCGAATGTTTAAAGGCTTCAAATATCTCCATCGCAACTCAAGTTTCAAGTAATACTTTAATTTTAAAGGGCAAAGACATCAAAGAAATTGAAGCTGTCTTTTATTATCTATAATTTTTTCGAATAAAATTTGACTAAACTTTGATTTTCTTCTGATTTGTAGTATTATATATATATGCGGCGTATAGTCGACTAGTATGAACATATAAGGAGTGTATAAACATGAATAAAATGATGCAAAAATTCGTAGATCAAGAATTCTGTACTGAAAAAGAAGGCGAATACATGCTAAATGCTATTGAAAATAAGGAAGTTTTAATGATTTCTGGACACCGTTCAGCAGGCGTTAGACCTTTTATGGCATCATGTATGGCTATTGCTAAGGGCGAATTCAAA